>Ga0207674_10001525_pt1 | contig 29849 bp, 24 predicted proteins | sample KBSCornC72_FD_184303 | JGI IMG/M metagenome (GOLD analysis project Ga0207674, IMG submission 184303) | Corn rhizosphere microbial communities from Kellogg Biological Station, Michigan, USA - KBS Corn C7-2 (SPAdes) (version 2) | ecosystem: Host-associated > Plants > Roots > Rhizosphere > Soil ...
GTGGAACTTGGGCAGGCGATCGAGGCCACGACGACCGTCAGCGCCGGCAGTGCCGAGGTCTTCGACCTGATCGTCCTCCTCTACGACGGCGCGCCGGAGGACAACGGGACGATCGTGGCGGCGCAACGGATCGCGCACCTTCCGGCGCGCGGGGACGCCGTCGTCCGCTTGTCGCTCACCGCCGAGAGCTGCGGCAAACGCCGCCTCGTGGCCGTCGCCGCGCCGGGGCTCCCGATAGCCGACGCGCGCGAGTCGATGCCCGTCATGATCGAATGTGGCGGCCGAGCCGGTCGCTGACGGTGGCGGAGCCGTAGCCCCGGGGCGTACTTCGTCATTGGATTTGTTATCGGTTCAGAGGAGTTCCGAAATGCCTCTTCGCCCCGCCTTCATTGCTCATCCCGCCGCCATGTTCGCGAGCGTTGCAGCCGCGTTGGCGTTCGCGCAGGCGGCGCCGCCGGTCGCTCCCGTGAAGCCGGTCACCGATACCTATTTCGGCGTGACGGTGGTGGATCCTTATCGGTACATGGAAAACATGAAGGACCCGGAAGTCGCGGGCTGGACGAAGGCGCAGGCGGATTACACCCATGCGGTGCTGTCGAAAATTCCCGGCCGCGCGACGCTGTACAAGGAGATCGAAACGCGCGGCGATGCGGCGTCGGCGCGGGTGTACGACGTGCAGATCGTCGGGACCAAGGTCTATTACCAGAAGCGGCGCGCCGACGAGAACATCGGCAAGCTCTACGTGCGTGACGGCTTCGGTGGCGTGGAGCGACTGCTCGTCGATCCCGACACGGTGAAGTCGGCCGATGGCAAGCACAGCGCAATCGACTGGTTCGTGCCTTCGCCCGACAACAAGTATCTGGGCTATGGCATGTCGCCCGGAGGCTCCGAGGAGAGCGTGCTCCACATCATCGAGGTCGCCAGCGGCAATCCGACAGGCGATGTCATCGACCGCGCCAATTTTGGCAATCCGTCCTGGCTCGACGGCAGCCGATTCGTCTACAACCGTCTGCAGAAGCTTCCGGAAGGTGCACCCGCGACCGACAAATACCAAAACTCGCGCGTCTATGTGCACAGGATGGGCGACGATCCGGCGAAGGATTCCACCCTGATCGGCGTCGGCGTGTCGGCCGCGGTCATGCTCGAGGCGGCGGACATCACGATCGTCTACAAGCCTCTCGGCTCCGATTACATGATCGTGCAGGCGTTCAACGGAACGCAGCGCGAACTCAGGCTGTGGGCCGCGCCCGTCGCCAGTCTGAACGGCGACAAGACGCCATGGGTCAAGATTGCGGGCTTCGAAGACGACGTCACCGATGTCGCGATCAACGGCGACACGGTCTACTTGATGATGCACAAAGGGACGCCGCGCTTCAAGGTGCTCCGCACCTCGCTCGCCAAGCCGGATCTCGCGCAGGCCGAAACGGTTGTCCCGCCCAGCGAGGCCGTCGTCACCGGAATCGGCGCGGCTAAAGACGCGCTTTACGTGCGCAAGATGAACGGCGGGAACAGCGAGCTTTACCGGCTTCAGTACACGCCGGGTTCGAAGCCGCAGCAGATTGCGCTTCCGTTCGTTGGCGACATCGCGGGCCTCGCGGTCGATCCACGCGTCCCGGGAGCCGTTGTCAACCTCGGCGGCTGGGTCCGCTTCGGCGGTTACTACGCCTACGATCCGCGGACGGGAAAGCTCACCGATACGCGGCTGCAACCGCAGGGCAAATACGATAATCCGACCGATCTCATCGCCACCGAGGTGAAAGCAAAGGCGCCCGACGGCACGATGATCCCGATGTCGATCGTGCACAAGAAGGGGATCAAGCTCGACGGCACGAACCCGACGCTGCTCTATGGCTACGGCGCGTACGGAATTCCACAGTCGCCATTTTTCCGTCCGACATGGCTGCCGTGGTTCGATCGCGGCGGCGTGCTCGCGGTCGCGCACGTGCGCGGCGGCGGCGAGTACGGCGAGGACTGGTACAAGGCCGGCTACAAGGCAACCAAGCCCAACACCTGGCGCGATGCGATCGCGTGCGCAGAGTGGCTGGTCGCCAACAAGTTCACGTCGTCCGCAAAGCTGTCGATCATGGGAGGCAGCGCCGGTGGCATCTTCGTCGGCCGCTCGATCACCGAGCGTCCCGATCTCTTCGGCGCGGCAATCGACGTCGTGCCCGTTTCCGATGTGCTTCGCTTCGAATCCACGGCGAATGGCATACCGAATATTCCGGAGTTCGGCACCGTTACGACCGAGGAAGGCTTCAAGGCGCTCCATGCCATGAGTCCGTATGCATGGGTCAAGGACGGCGACAAATATCCGGCGGTGCTTCTGACGACGGGTTTCAACGACCCGCGCGTCGACGCGTGGCAAGCGGGCAAGCTGGCGGCACGACTGCAGGCGGCAACGTCCAGCGGCAAGCCGATTCTGCTACGCATCGATTACGACGCGGGCCACGGGTTCGGGTCGACGAAGAAATCGCAGTACGAAGAGCGCGCCGACACTTTCGCCTTCATGCTGTGGCAGGCGGGTGTCGCGGGATTCCAGCCCTGACGCGGGCGACATGGGCCATGCGGCGCATGCAGCCTCATGGCTCTACCCGTAATGCGACAGGCGTGATGTCGAATCCGGTCTGCCCCGTTCGACTACTGGGGAAGGGCCGAACGAACACCGGCCGCCGAGATCATGAGCACGCTGCCATCGATGCGATAACGATGCCGCGTGCGCCATTGTCCCAATTCAACAACGAGACTGACCGATGCTGAAGGTTTATGGCTTTTCCAAAGTTAACGCCGTTGCGAGAGGCAACACTCGCGACCTGCGCGTCCTCTGGGCGCTCGAAGAGATGGAGTTGCCTTTCGAGCTGGTGGGGATGGACCACCCCGCGCACCAGTTGAACACCGACGCGTACCGCAGGCTCAGCCCATTTGAGCAGATTCCTGCGATCGACGACGATGGGTTGGTGCTTTCCGAGTCTGCCGCCATCGTGATCTATCTCGCGAAGAAGGCCGGCAAGCTGATTCCAACCGACGTCGCCGGAGAGGCGCAAGTGGTGCGGTGGTGTTTTGCCACGATGAACTCGGTCGAACTGCCCCTCGTGAACATCCTGTTCATTGACTGGGCGAAAGACGGAAGCTGCGGTAAATACCGCGAGTTCACTGTCGGATGGGCCAATCATTTGCTTACGGGGCTGGAGCGCTGGCTCGACCGCCGCGAATACTTGGCTACGGAGTCCTTCACCGTGGCGGACATTCTGATGTCGCACGTGCTAAAAGGGATCAAAGACGAGGCACTGCTCGCGCCTTATACCCACGTAACGAGCTATCGCGATCGTTGTCTTGCGCGTCCGGCCTGGAAGCGCACGATCGACAACTACCTCGCTAGGGTCGAGGCAGCGTAGCGGGGCGACATCGCGTCACCGCCTTTTTTCGCAGGCGCCGTTATCGCAACCAGAAGTCCTCACTTTTCATCGCCGCCCGCGAATGTGTTCAGCACTCGCTATCGAAATGAAAGTGGCGGTGGATACGCCGTGCTCAGGTTGCGCGTCGCCAGCACCGGGACCAATCCGTTCTGGCGCACAGCGACCTGCGAGCAACCCGTGTCGTAGAGGATCGACCGCACGTCCACGGTGATGGAAGTCCCGATTGCGCCTGCATAGAGCACGATGCCTTCCGGTGTCTGCACCTGCGTCGCGGCGCGCACTGCCGCATACGTTCCGCTATAGATGTGAGCGCCCACTGTGCAGTCCGCCGAGGTGAACAGCACGCTTCCGCCGGATTGCCACGAACCCAATCCGGAAGCCATTCGGCCATCGGCACCATAGATCGGCCGGATCGACGCAGGTGCCGTGAGGTCGCTTTCAACGGTAACAAGCACGACAGTTTCGGTGAGCGCCCGTGCAACCGCGTTGCCCGTGGAATCGATCAGCATGACTGCACTAGCGGGCGGACTCGACGGGAACCCGACGAGGCTTTGGGAACTCGCGTCGTGAGCCGCGGTGGCGAGTGCAGCACAAAGCACCATAACGGCGCTGGTTGTCGCGATTCCTGGCACGGTCGGCACCTATCCGGTCGAAAAGCGGTGCGCTGCTCATCATACGCGCGGGACGACAGGACGTGCCCGCCGCGCAAACGCTCACGCTGCACAGCGATCGTCGACGCCGTGTTCCGGGCCACGCGCTCTGTGCCCGGTGGTGGTAATGTTTGCGCACGTCACCGCTACAAACCGCGAGGAGATCTCATGTCGAAGCTTTCAACCGCCGTACTTGCATGCGCAGCGCTGCTCGTTGCCGCGTGCGCATCCACCTCGCTGCAAAGCGCTTGGTACGACACGAGTTACCGAGGGGGCGCGTTCAAGCGCGTTATCGTCGTCGGCGTGGGTGCGAACGTCGCCAATCGCCGTGTGTTCGAAGACATTTTCGCGCAGAAGCTGTCGACGTCGGGCGTGCAGGGCATCCCCGGGTACCAATTCCTTCCCGACGACGCACGCGTTAACGAGCCGGGCTGGAACGCCGGTGTCGCGCAGTCGGCTGCCGACGCGCTGCTGCTAGTACGCGTGCTCGGCGTCGACACCAAGACGCAGGTGACAACGACGATGGTGCCCGGTCCCGCTTTTTATGGACCGTATTACGGAGGCTGGTGGGGTCCGTCGATGGTCGCCGTGCCGGAGGTTACGTCCTACGACGTCGCGAACGTCGAGACGAGTCTCTTCGACGTCAAGACCCACCGCATCGTGTGGGCGGGAACGACACAGACGTTCAATCCGTCGACGGTAGCCCAGGAGACGCCGGGGTTCGCAGACCTGATCATCAAGCAGCTGGCGGCGCGCGGACTCATCGAGCAGAAGAAATAGTGCGCGCTGGCCCGTGGAAATTAGATGCCCGCTTGCGCCGCCGAAGCCGTCAGGATTCTTGATTCGAGTAAACTTATCCCAATAAGGCTGGATCGAACAATGTCCGGACATTATGTAGCTCGCCTGCTGCTGGGCGCCACGATCGCGCTCGTTGCACTCACCGCGCGCGCGCAGACGGTGCTGCCCCCGGTGCCGATATCGGGTCCCTATCCCGTTGCGTGCACGAATATCGAGCAGGACCTCACCAGAGTCGCGGCGGGCGAGACGGCGGAGATGTATTGGCGGGGTGCATCGAGCGGCGGCAAGGAGCGCTACGTCAATGCGCTCCTGGTGTCACCCGCGAACACGCTGACGGCGACGGTCACGCCGCCCAATGATGCCGATCTGTACGATCGATGGGCAGCGACGCCGGTCAGCTACGTTTTCCTTGCGTGCTATCCGACCACCCCAGACAACACGCGAGCCGACTACGTCTTGCCGTTTGGTGCTGTCGTTCCCAGGATGCAGCGCGGCGACCAGGCACCGTTGCTGCCTGCGAGCCCGTCGCGGCTACCGGTGCTGCTCTATTCGCACGGGTACGGCGGCGATCCGCTGACTGGCAGCTATCTGAATGCACTCATCGCGTTCGCCTCCTGGGGATACGTGGTCGTTGCGCCCTTCCACGGCGACCTTCGCTATTCAGCATTCGGGCCCGACGCCGCAGCGCTGGCACTGAAAGCGTACGTCCCCATCTGGAGCGAGTTCGTCGCGATGCAGGCCGTCCGGCCCCTGTCCGTTTCGGCGGGCCTCGACGTAATGCTCGCCCGGGCCGATTGGCGCGACCGCGTCGACGTCAATCACGTCGGCGCGTTCGGTATCAGCCAAGGCGGCGAAACGCTGATGCTGCTCGGTGGTGCCGAACTCAACTACGGGCTGTTCACGTTCGACCACAAACGGGTGACGCTCGATTCGCGCGTTCGCGCGGGTGTTGGATATGTTCCCTACTTCGGTGTCGAATCCATCCCCGCATTCGGAACCGGACAAGCGGGCGCCGGGGGCGTGACGCTTCCCTTCCTCGCGCTATCGGGAACTGCCGATCCGATTGCGCCCCCGGACGTCGTTCGCACCGCACTCGATCGGATGGCAGGTCCGCGCGGCCAGGTGCTTCTGAACGGTCAGGGACACGACCTGAATCCGCAAAGCGGCGCGGACATCATCACGTGGTCGCTGGAATTCCTCGCCGCTTGGGTCAAGGATGACGCGGCGGCGAAGTCCGCGCTGGTGCAAGTGGACCACGTCGAAGGCGGGCTCGACGACCACAAGGCGTTTTACGTCGATCCAACCGCAACCAACCCAGCGGCAAACTACCAGGGGCTTTGGTGGGCTTCGCCAGCGGGCTCCGAAGCGGGCTGGGGGATCAACTTCGCTCATCAGGGCGACATCATCTTCGCGACCTGGTTTACGTACGACGCCACCGGCAAGGCGTGGTGGCTCGCCATGACGGCCACGAAGTCTGCAACAGGCATCTACTCGGGCACGCTCTACACCACCACCGGCCCGCCGTTCAGTGCCACCCCGTTCGATCCCGCGCTGGTGAAGGCGACTCCGGTGGGTAACGCGACGCTGACCTTCAGCGACCTGAACAACGGGAGTTTCGCCTACGTGGTGAACGGCATCAGCCAGTCCAAGGCGATCACCCGCGAGGTATTCGGGCCGCAGCCAACGTGCAGCTTCGGCGGCGGAAGCCTTCCTGCCGCCAGCAACTACCAGGACATATGGTGGGCGGCCCCGGCAGGTTCCGAGTCAGGTTGGGGAATCAACTTCAGCCACCAGGGCGACATCATCTTCGCAACCTGGTTTACCTACGCCGGCGATGGCTCGCCGATGTGGTTATCGGTGTCTGCGCCGAAGAGCGCGCAGGGCGTGTATACGGGCACGCTCTACCGCACCACAGGACCTCCGTTCAACGCAGTGCCATTCAATCCGCAAAGTGTCATCGCGACCGCAGCAGGCACGGCCACCTTCACCTTCAGCGATGGGAACGCGGCGAGCTTCGCCTATACCGTGGAGGGTGTGACGCAAACGAAAGCGATTACCCGCGAAGTGTTCCGCCCGCCTGGGACGACCTGCCAATAGCAGGGTGCCTTGTCGCGATCGCCGCCCCGCTTCAACCGCGTGGCGGAGGATAGTAGTACGGCGGCGGGGCGCGGTAATCTGGTGGCGCGTAGTCCGGTGCGTAGCCGGGAGGCGGCCCGCGATAGACGAATCGCGCCGGCACCTTGTTGCCGCGCGAGTACATGCACTGCAGGTAAGTCGCATCGTATTGCCGTTGCAGCTGATAGGACGAGTAGCCAGCGTAGTTCGAGCCCGCGGCACTCCCGAATAACAGCCCCGTACCCGCGCCGATCGCAGCACCAGGACCTGCCTGACCGGTCGCCGATCCGATGATCGCGCCGACGGCAGCGCCGAATGCCGTCGCCGCTGCGGCGTTCGCTGCCGTATTGTTCGCCGCGACTTGCCCGGCACCTCCGACGGCCGCCTGCGTATAGCCACGGCATGCGTCTTCATCGGCCCGAAACTGGTCGAAGCTCTTTTGCGAACCGGGCATGGCAACGATGCTCGGCGCCGTTGGCATCACGACGCACCCCGTCAGCAGCAGGACTGCCGCTGTCAAGACGGAAACAATCGGTTTCTTCGCCATGGGATTACCTCGATTTGCGTGCTGTAGCAGCGATCATTATGGACTTCCCGAGGCAACAGGTGGACGACGGTCCGTAGCCTTCCCACCACGCACGAGGACTGCACTGCAGAGAGCCCGAAGTCCCCATGCGGCGATTCCGGTCAAGGCGACCCGGTGGTCTGGCAAACAATCTCTGCGGGTGTCGTTGCGATGACGACGGACTGCTCGTCGAAATCCCGATGTACGAGGCCGTTGACGCTCACGGCTAGCAAGCGCCCCGCGAGCGGCGGCCGCAGCTCGATAGGCGCCGCGACACCGGGTCCGATGTCGAATCGCGAGGTACGCTCGTCGATGGTTCGTGCGGAGAAGCTCAACGGGCCGTAGAGCGTGGGCATCGCCTGCACCTGAACGCCGGCGCCGGTCGTCCACTCCCGCGCAAGGCCCGCCGCCACCACGAGCGTTCGATCTGCCGCCCGCTCGTAGGCGAACAGGCTGCGGACTGCGAGCACGTACTCTGCGGCCACCCACGTGTGGGGCAGGTCCCCCACGTGCGCCGGCGCGCGACGATCCTTCCACGCGATTTCCGGCCATTGATTCCACTCGGGCGGCCGTCGGTCCGACAGAAAGAACCGCAGCAACTCGAGCGCCTCTTCGCGGCGCCCGAGCCGCACGAGCGCACCGATGATGCGGATCTCGTATGGTGAGTAGTTGGCCCATTCAAGCGTGCCACTGCGCTTGCGGCGCCAGTCGTACATGTAACGTTCGAATGTATGTTCGACTGCTCTGCGGTCGAGGCCCTCGGCAACGTCCAGGAATGCGATCGCGTTCGCCGTGGCGGTCGGGTCGAAGTCCGCCCACTCGACGCTACCCGGGATGAAATCGAGCTTGTGTGCAGCGCGCGTTCGCTCGATCGACCCGAACAAAGCAGAGGCGAAACGCTCCGCCAGGCTGCTCCAGCGCGCCGCGACCTCGTGGTCCTCGATCACGCGTGCGAGCTCCACCGCATCGCGCAGGCCGCGCAGCGCCCAGAAGTCGTCCCAGTAGGAATGCACCGGCTGTGCCAGGTAACCTTCGTGGCTGACGGAAACAGGCAACAGCCCGTCCGCCTCACGCAGTCCTTCAATGCAGGCAACGGCTTTGACGACGAAGGGCCAGGACTCCTCGAGGAACCGGGCATCCGCCGTAAACCAGTAGCAGTCGGCGATGGCGGTGATCAACTCACCGTGGCTGTCGTGTTCCACGAGCCAATCGGGTCCGTTGCGGTCCACGCAGCACGGGACGAAACCGTCCGCGCGCTGGTAGGGCGAATACCAACGGAGGAACTCCAGCGCTTCCTCCCTGTGCGCCATGCGCAACAGCGCTGCGCTCATGATGGTGCCGTCGCGAATCCAGGAGCGCGTGTAACGCCGCGGCCCGGGTTGCAGCGCTGGGCCTGCGCGCGTCACGAGTATGTGCGCCGTCGCCGTGAGCGCAGCGCGGATAGCGTCCATCGCCCACCCGGAGCCTACCCACTGCGCTGCGGGAAGCTCCTTCTTCCAATCGAATGCCGGCTCACCAATCGGGAGCGAGGAATGCGTGGTCGAACATTCCACGCTGCGCTCCGCCGTTCCGCGAGGGCCGAGCGCCAGATCGAAAGCGAGGGCGCAAGAAGCGAGGCCAAGCGAATCGTGAACGCGCGTTTGTGCGGACGTCCGCCCGCCTGTGACAAGACGCAGCGCGACGAAACCCTCGTCGAAGCTCGTCGCCGCAACGCCGGAAGGTGCGGTCGCAGGCACGATGATGGCGGTCTCGTTCACACGCAACGCGCCGCGCTCCCAGGTCACGTCGTGGATGGGGCTCACTCCGCCAATCGTGCCGGCGCTTTGCCAGGGCGGGGTCACCTGGAACGGGCGAACGAGCAGCAACAGGCGCGCTGTCAGGGATTTATCCGAGCGGTTCTCGATTCGATAGCGCACGCGAACGCGCCCGTCCGGCGTCGCTTCGCCTTGAATGCGCAGGCGCCACTCTCGGGTTTCCCATGCTGCAGACGGCACGGGAAGCACGTGATCGACCAGTTCCTGTCGCGCAATGACGTCCGCCCACGTAAAGAGCCGGTCGTCGATCGCCACCATCGGCTCGATCGAGAATGACCCCGGCGCCGGCTCTACGGCACCGTCCTCGTTCATCAGGGCGCAGTGCGTGCCGTCGGCGGTCCCGATCGGCGTCCACAGCGTTTGCTCCCGATGCAGCCAGCGCGGGTACTGGCCACGTTGCTCGTGCCGCACGATGTTGTAGCAGAAGGCTTCGATCGAACGGCTGAACTCGAACGACTGGGGATGCAGGACGGCGGCGTCCGCGAGCGGTGCGTTGAGCTCCAGCCGAAGAAAGCGCGTCCGCAGGTTAGGCAGGTAGACGTAGCTGCGCACGCCGCTTGAACGCTTCGTCGCGTGCAGCGTCCGCCAGCGCTGACCGCGCGACGATGCTCGCACCCGGAAGCCGCTCGCCGGTGCGCCGTCGCGCCAGTCGATGATCAGACCACCGAGCCTGCGCGCCTCGATGAAGTCGAGCGCAATCCAGGGCCTCGCATCGTCGGGGCTCGGCATCCAGCCGGACCCGCCAAGCGACTGATTGGCATCGAAGCCGTGGAGGGCGCTCGAAGCGCTCGCCGTCGCGCCGGTGAGCGGGTCGTAATCCTGGATCCTGAGATCGCTCACCCATAGCGCACCTGCGCCACCGTCGCACGCGACGATGGCGAACTCGATCGCTCCGACATCTTTTAGAACCCCGCCACTCTCCGGACCCCAGGCGAAGTCGAACTCGCGGCTGTCGATGCGAAAGTGCTTCCAGCGCGCCGGCGGCTGCAGATCTCTTTCGACGTGACGCCAGACGTTCTGTCCGCTCGAGTCGACAAGCTTGAGCTCGAGGTGGTTGGTCGGACCCACGCCACGCAGCCGGAACGTAATCGTGTAGTCCTCGTACAGTTCCCGCTGCACAGGGCACCGGGCGACCACAAACCCCGCCCCGCCCTTGAAATCAAAATCGAGCCGCAGCGCCGGCCGTCCGCCGGCCGACACCGACGACAGGGCGAGCCCCGCCTCTCCCGCTACGACAGGCAACCAGACCGCCGCATCCAGAGGAACTACCGAGACACTCGCTGCCCGGCCCATCAGGAGCCCGCTGCAACCGGCGTCCCGGGGAAGAGGTCAGCGGGCTTCTCACGAACCAGCCTGCGGCTCTCGGGATCGTTGATGAGGTGGAAGAAGCGTGTGAACGTGGGCCCCACTCTCTTGCCGCGGCCGATGTGGATGATGGCTGCGTCCTTCAAATCCCGGGACAGGATGTCGAGCGCGCGGGTACGCGTCTCGCCGTCGATCGCGTCGAGCACCTCGTCGATCACCACCCAGCGCGGTTCGTGAATCAGGAGACGTGCGAGCATTAGACTTTGCTGCGCATCCCAGTTCAGCTCGCGATCCCATGCCGAGGTTCGATCGAGCATCGGGGTCAAACGCCCGAGACCCATCCGCTCGAGCGAATCGATGAACCTATGCGCCGCGAAGTCTTCGACGCTCCGCGGATAGGCCAGGACCTCGCGCAGAGTGCCAGGCGGCAAGTACGGTCGGCGTGGCACGAAGAAGACGGGTTCGCCACTCGGCCGAGCAATGCAGCCTGCGCCCCAGGGCCACAGACCCGCGAGTGCGCGAAACAGCAGGGTCTTGCCGACTCCGGGTTCCCCCACCACCAGCACGTGCTCGCCGGCCTTCACTTCGACTTTCCGGTCGTCGAGCATCGTGCACCCCGCTGGCGAGGCGATCTGCAGATTGTCGAGCCTCAACGCATCGGGTGCCCCTTCCTGGAAGGCGAGGCGGCCGGAGTCGTCATGCAATGCACCGGACATGAGGACGGCACGGCGGAAGCTTGCAACGCGCAGCAACGTCGCGCGCCAGTCCGCGATCGTGCCGAAGTTATCGACGAACCACCGCAAGGACGACTGGACCTGGATGAAGGCCCCGGCAGCCATCATGAGCCCGCCGAACGTGAGGCTGCTGCTGAAATAGAGCGGCGCCGCGACGAGGATCGGAGCCACGATCGTCAGCCACCCGTAGCCCGCGGTTACCCACGTCAGGTTGGTGTGGCCGATGACCAGGCCGCGTGTCGCGGCCAGCACCGCCGCGAGATTGAGCTTGATACGCCGCGCTTCTTCAGCCTCACCCCCTGCGAGAGAGATGGCATCGATATGCTCGTTCACGCGCACCAGCGAGAACCGCAGGTCCGCTTCGCGCGCGTAGCGCTCGGCGTTGCGCCCGATCAGGTTGCGGCCTACCCAGTAGCTCAGCAGGGAAGCCGAGCCAGCGTAGAGGACGCCGGCCCACACCATGTAACCGGGGATCGGAACCACTCGGCCCGCGATGTGGAAGGCGAAGTCCGCCGACAGCGTCCAAAGCACGCTCACGAAGGTGACGAGCAGGATTGCGGCTTGCAGTAGCCCGATGCCGAGATCGGCGGAAAGCTCGGTCAGGCGACGCGTATCTTCATGCATGCGCTGGTCGGGATTGACGCCAATCGGCCCGGCGCTTGCGAGACGGAACGCGCGGCCGGGCAGCATCCAGAGATCGACGAGGTCCCGCGTCAAGCCGTCGCGCAACTTGAGCTTGATCGTTTCCGTAAGCCAGCGCTGGAAAACGTTGAGAACGAGAAGGACACCCGCGATGACGCCGAATACCCACAGTTGCATGAGGAACTCGTGGACATCGCGCCGCGCCAGCGCGTCGTAGAAGGGCTCGTTCCAACGGTTGAGCCGGATCTGCCCGTAGGCCGTCGTCACGATGACGAGAAAAATCAATCCCCCCAGCCACAGCAGCGTGTTGCGCACGGGCGAGGCCCAGAACGCTTCGAGCATCATGCCAACCTGCGGCACGAGGCGCGAACTGGCAATCTCGTCGCTGTCAGGTCTGGCGGCGTGCTGGAATTGGTTGCTCATGAACTTGCCCGCTTCGAAGTACCGCGATCATTAACGACGCGAAGGCGTCTGCGGTGGCGTCCGCTTGTCTTCGACGCTATCCGTTTGGCAATTTTGCGCTGCCGCATGCTTGGCGGTCGAGCGCTCTGCTTAGGCTAGCTGCGGACGCTTTTTCTTCGCACGACGTCGACGTGCATCCGGACGCGCAACACCGGATGTGGCGTCGCACGTTGCGTCGTCAGTCGTGCGTCGGTGTGATGGCGAATTCCAGCACTTCCGGTTGCGCGAGCAGCGATGCCTGCAGCGCGCAGATCGCCTTCGGGCGGGTCGTCCAGACGACCGCGCGATATTCGAGGTGCGAGGGGTCGCCGGACAGGCGATACGCAAGCTCGCCCATCTTGAATCCGTGGCGCTCGATCAGTTGCCGGAACCGGTCCTCGTCCATTGCGAGCGATCGATCGAAGGCAACGTCCACGCGCACGTACGACTGCGCGGGTAGCCGATCCTCCAGGTGCCGCAGCAGCGCGAGCGCGACCAGCGTGACGATGCTGGCTTCGGCGCCGGTCAGGTAGGACCCCGCACCGATGACGACGCCGATCGCCGCGGCGACCCAGATCGACGCCGCCGTCGTCAGCCCGCGGACCGAGAAGCCTTCCTTGACGATGACGCCGGCACCCAGGAAGCCGATGCCCGTGACGATGCCCTGGATCACGCGCGTCACCTCGCCGCTGCCGTGGACGTCGGCCGTGAATTCGTAATGAGCCGCCGCCACGAGCAGCGCCGAGCCGAAGCACACGAGCGCGTACGTGCGCAATCCCGCGGCGCGGCCGTGGAAGCTGCGCTCGAGGCCGATCGCGCCGCCCGCAAGCAATGCGGCAACGGTCCTCGCGATCACGTCCCACTCGTTCATCGATCGATGCACCCCGCGCGAAGTGGCGGCAGTACACGTGAACGACGCAGACGCGTCAAGAGCCAGCCGGTCAATCCATGTACGCCCGCCGGCCGTATAATCGCGCCGCCTGCCCGCCAAACGGACCGCCGCCCTTGGACGTAACCAGCCGCACGTTCGGAAACGTCGTCGTCGTTGCGCCCGCCGGTCGCGCCGACCTTACCGGGTCGGCGGCGCTCGAATCCGCGCTCGCACCGCTGTGGGCGCGTGCCGACGTCAGCGGTCTCGTGCTCGATTTCGCCGGCGTGCCCTATATCAGCAGCGTTGGACTCCGCGTGCTGATGATCGCCGCAAAGGAGATGCGCGCGCGACGTGCGCGCATAGCCGTCGCCGGCCTGCAGCCGGTGGCGGCCGAGATTTTTGCCATCAGCCGCTTCGACAAAGTGCTCGAGGTGTTCCCCGTCGTGCGCGACGCGCTGGCGGCGATTTCTCCGACGGCGCTCGCCGCGTACGACGCGGCATAGCGCGGACGATCCTCGAGTGAAGCGCATTCGATTCTGGGGCACGCGCGGATCGCTGCCGGTGGCGCTCACCGCACCCGGCGTGCGTGCAAAGATCATCGCTGCGCTGCGCGACGGCGCGGGTCGCACGTTCGAATCCGATGCGGAGATCGAGCGATACGTCGATGCATTGCCCTTCGCGGTGGCGGGCACGTTCGGCGGGCACACGGCCTGCGTGGAGATCGAAACCGGCGCGTCGGAATACGTGGTCTGCGACCTCGGCAGCGGCCTGCGGTCGTTCGGCCAGGCGGCGATCGCGCGGCACGGACCGGCGAATCCGCAGACGTATCACCTGTTCGTCTCGCACGTGCATTGGGATCACATCATGGGCCTGCCGTTTTTCGGCCCCGCGTACATCCCAGGCAATCGGCTCTTCTTCTACGGCGCGCACCGTGAGCTCGAAGCCGCGCTGCGCAGGCAGATGGAACCACCGTCGTTCCCGGTCAATTTCTCGGTGTTCAACGCCGACATCAAGTTCGTCTACCTGGAGCCCGGCCAGGCGCACGACGTCGCCGGGATGCGCGTCACGGTGAAACGGCAGCATCACGCCGGCGACTCGTACGGCTATCGGTTCGAGCGCGACGGTCGCACCGTCGTCTACACCACCGACTCCGAGCACACGTTCGAGGATCCGAACGAGAGCGCCGCGTTCGCCAAGTTCTTCCGCAAGGCCGATGTCGTCGTCTTCGATGCAATGTACTCGCTCGCCGAGGCGATCTCGGTCAAGGCGGACTGGGGCCATTCGAGCAACATCGTCGGCGTCGAGCTGTGCCAGCTCGCCGAGGCCCGCCACCTTTGCCTGTTCCATCACGAGCCGGCGCTCGACGACGTGGCGCTTTCGACGATGCTGGAGGAAACGCAGCGTTATGAGGAAATCACGCGCACCGGCGAACCCCTGCGCGTGACAGCTGCCTACGACGGACTGGAACTGACCTTGTGACAAGTACCGCGCCGGAGACACCGCTGCTCCGGACGGCAAGGCTACGCGTGGCCGGCGCAGCGATCGTCGCGGTGATCGCAATCGTACTGACCCTTGACCTCGGGCGCGCGCTGCCGCTGCAGCAGGCGTGGTTCGACGAGCTCCAACGGCTGTCGCCACGCGCGATGGGGATCACGCCGGTCACGATCGTCGAGATCGACGACAAGAGCCTCAAGGATCTCGGCCCCTGGCCCTGGCCGCGGACGCTGCTCGCGCAGTTGATGCACCAGGTCAACGCCTACACGCCGGTGGCGATCGGCGTCGACATCATCATGCCCGATCCCGATCCGCTGTCACCCGAACGCGCACTCGCGCACGTCGACATGGACGTGGCGTTGCTGCAGGAGATCTCCGCGTTGCCCTCCAACGATGCCGAGCTCGCGAGTGCGTTCCGGGCCGCGCCTACCGTGGTCGTGCTCGCCGATGCGGCGAGTGCTGCGACCACGCAGCTGCGCGTGACGCCGATATTGGCGCGCGATGCGAGCGGTGATCAGGCAGAGGCCGAACGAGCGAAGAAGGCGCTGATGCAGTATCCGGGCGCATTGTCGAGCCTCGCACCGCTGAACGATGCGGCGTCCGGATGGGGACTGATCTCGGTCCCCGACCAGCAAGGGACGATCCGCCGAGTTCCGCTGGTGGCGAGCGTCAACGGCACGCTCGCGCCCGCATTCGCGCTCGAGATGTGGCGCGTGGCCGTACGTGCGCGGACGCTCCGGCTCCTGACCGCCGAGGGCGGCGTCGAGAGCGTGAGCGCCGGCGACAGCCGCTTTGCAACCGAGCGCGACGGTACTGTGCGCCTCAACTTTTCACCACACGATCCGCAGCGGTTCGTTGCGGCCGTCGACGTGCTGAGCGGCAGCGCGGCAACCGAGCGGTTGCACGGTTCGCTGGTGCTGATCGGCATCACCGCGAGTGCGCTTGGCGACTACCGGTGGACGCCCATCGACAGACTCCCCGGCGTCGAGGTCCATGCGCAACTGCTGGAGAACATGAGCGAGAACGCATTCCTCGTCCGGCCGCTGGCGGCCCCGCTCGGCGAAGCGCTCGCCGCGATCCTGCTGGGCGCACTGCTGATCTGGATGACGCCGCGTTGGCCGATCCGCTACACGGCGCCTGCCGTACTCGCGTGCATCGCGGCGCTGCTCGTTGCGTCGCACGCGCTGTTCCGATCGCACCGGCTGTTGTTCGACGCGGCGACGCCGGCACTGGGCATGTTGCTGCTGTTCGGCGCACTGGTCGCGATGACGCTGGCCGCCACGGCACGCAACCGCAAGGCGCTGCAGGAGGTGGTGCAGCGTCAGCGCGAGGAGAGCGCGCGCGTCGCCGGCGAGATGCAGGCCGCGCAACGGATTCAGCTGGATACGCTGCCGCGCGCCGAGTCGCTGCGCGACACACGCGTCGATCTCGCCGCGTCGATGGAGCCGGCGCTCGAAGTCGGCGGCGACCTTTACGATTTCTACCGGCTCGACGATCGCCGACTGTTCTTTCTGCTGGGCGACGTTTCGGGAAAGGGCCTGCCGGCCAGCATGTTCATGGCCGTCAGCAAGGCGCTTTGCAAGAGCACGATGCTGCGCGATCGCGGCGCGGACCTTGGCATGCTGCTCGCGCAGATGAATGCGGAAGTGTCCCGCGACAATCCGGCGGCGCTGTTCGTCACCGCGTTCGCCGGTGTCCTCGATCTTCACACCGGCGAGCTCGACTACTGCAACGCAGGCCAGGAAAATCCGTGGCTCGTTTCACCTGCTGCAGGCATCGCGCGGCTGGTCGACGGCGACGGGCCGCCGCTCTGCGCTGTCGACGACTTCACCTATCGGCCGGGGCATCTGCGGATGGCGATGGGCGACATGCTGTGCATCGTCAGCGATGGCATCACCGAGGCGGCAAATGGTGAAGGCGAGCTCTACGGAGCGGCGCGGGTCGAGCGCACGCTGGCGTCCGCGCCCACGGCGCGCGCAGCCGTCGATGCGTTGCGCAGCGACATCGCGACGTTCGTCGGCACCGCCGTGCAATCGGACGACATGACCGTGCTCGCACTGCAATGGCGCGGCGCGACCGTATGACCGACGTCGACGCCGGCGTTAGCGAACGACGATTTCGACGCGCCGGTTTCGCGGTTCCGCGACGCCGTCCGGCGTAGGGACCAGCAACTCGCGCTTGCCACGCCCGATTGCAACAACATCGGTCGTCGCGACGCCACGGCCGATCAGCGCACTGCGAATGACGTCGGCGCGCTTGCGGGCGAGCTCGTCGTTGAAGGCATCGGTGCCCACGGCATCGGTGTGCCCGACGACGACGATGTCCACGACCTTGCGTTGCTTCAGGTCGGCAAACACGCTTTCGAAGTCCGCTTTCGATTGCTCGGTGAGTTCCTGCGAGTTCTCGGCGAAGTACAGCGTGAAATGCGCGGCCCGGGCAGGCTGTGCGCCGAGCGCGTCCTTGAACGTCGCCTGCACCTCGGCGTCGCTCGCCCGATACGCCCAGGGATCGGCATACGTGAGCTCCGTTGCCGCGTATGGCTGGTCGAGGCGCACCTCGCGAGCGCCCTGCTTGACGACGATCGCCGTGGGCCGTCCATCCTGCTCGGGCAGCAGGATGATTCGCTCGGTTCGCGACGCGCAGCCCGCCAGCGCGGCTGCGAGCGCGAGCGCGATCGCAACCGCCAGACAGGCGGCTCGCGCAGCGCTCGTCATCGGACCGAGACGACGAATTCGGTGCCGCGCACGCCGAGAATCGCCGACGGTGTGCGAACCGTCATCGCGTCGGAGGACTGCTTCGCGAGGCGGCCCGACACGACGGCGAGCGTGCCGCGCTGCAGCGATGCATCGAAGCGTCCGGCATTGGTCGTCGAGTCGAACTCGTAGCGGTCGAGCGAAAGCACGCTGTTCGGACCGGCCGACAGCAGCGAGTTGTCCGTCATCGTGATGCCGACCGACCCGTCGTTGCCCGTACGCACGACGTCCGCGTCCTGGAGGCGCGCTCCCGCATCGCCTCGCAACGACTGGCCGGCGCGCTCGATCGACACGGCACCCGTGGACGTCTTGATTTGGCCGATGTCGGCGGCTTGCGCTGCACCAGCCCACGTGACGAGCACGAACGACAGCACCACCCATCCTGCGCGCATCGCGTCTCCCCTTCGCCCGTCAATTTGTCGGTGCGTGGAAGTATAAGGCGCAACGCGGAACGGGTGTCTGCGCCATCTCGCGGTGCAGCACCGCCGGCGTCGATGGCACATCGCTTGCGTTCGAATCCCGTATCAACGAGGAGACAGACATGGCTAGAAGCTCATTGAACACCACGGGCGAAAGCAATCCCGTCGTTCGCAAGGGACACGGCACGGGAGCGCTCGGCCCGAGCGACTCGACGGACAGCGGCAGCGACATCGTCGGTGGACCCGGGCTCAATCGCGACGATGGATTGCCGCTGCAACGCGGCACGACGTCCGATCCCGACATCGACCCGCGCGGTGCGACTGCGGGTCCCGACATCGGCGACGCGGATCTCGACAGCGACAGTGACCGGTACGGCACGGGCGAGCGCGGTGCAGCCGGTCGCGACTCGACCGAAGCCGTCGACGAAACGCTGACCGAGCAGGACAGCGACGGCGTCGAGTCCGTCGACGAGTCCGGTGGCCGGCGCGAGGCGAACGACGTCGAATCGGACGATCGTCCCGACGAGGACGTCGAAGCGAGCGAGTCGATCGAGAAGCAGCGCGGCCTGAACGGCGCGACGCGCCGCAAGCGCTGAGCGTCTGACGCGGCACCCCGCTGGTCGAAGGCGGACGAACGTACGTCCGCCGCGGCATGCAATATTTGCCCGGCGGCGAGTAACGGTTACAGGGTTCAGCGCGGCGATGGCAGCGCTGCGCGTGCGCGCAGCCTTCCTCCGTAGAGGTTCACGACCAGGCCGACGAACACGAGGCCGACGCCGACCGCCTGCAAGGGCGCAAGCGATTCACCCAGGAACAGCGCGCCGCTCGCAAGTCCCGACACTGGGATCAGCAACCCGAACGGTGCCACCAGCGCGGTCGGATAGCGATGCAGCATGCGTGCCCACGACGCGAATCCGAACAGCGTCGCTGCGTAGGCGAGGAACAGCACGCATGCCCATGTGATCCAGCTTGCGGTCGCGACGGCATGCACCATCGCGGGCCCGCCCTCGAACAGGTACGACGCGATCAGCAACGGGACGGGCGGTGCCAGGCTCGACCATACGACGAGCGCGAACATGTCCGCCGAGTGATCGCCGGCGGCGCGCTTGGCGACGATGTTTCCCACGGCCCACGCGAATGCCGCGACGAGCACGAGCAGCATGCCGGCGAACGTCGCCGCTGCACCGCTCTGGATCTTGTAGACGGCCAGCAGCACGACGCCGAGCGCTGCGACCGCCGCACCGACGACGTTTTCGCGTTGCAGCCGGTCGCCGAGAAACGCGATACCCAGGCCGATCGTGAAGAATACCTGCACCTGGATCACCAGCGACGACAGACCGGCCGGCATGCCGAGCTGCATCCCCAGGAACAGCAGTCCGAACTGGAACACGCCGATCGCGAGACCGTACGCAATGACGAGCTTCGCCGGGATCCGGGGCCGCCGCACGAAGAACACGAGGGGAACCGCCGCGAAGAAGAACCGCAATGCCGCCAGTGCGAACGGCGGCACCTCCCGCAGTCCCCACTTGATCGGGACGAACGAAAATCCCCACAGCGCGACCACGACGAGGATGAGCGCGAGGTCGCGCCCGGCCAGATGTACTTTGCGCACTCGGTGAGCTTAACACCGGCTGCGGCGACACACGGCGCCGCGGAAGCAAATCCACGCGGGGCGCGGTTCGGGGAATTGCATATACTGACTCTTATGCAGAACCGAACGCGCTTCGCGGAAGGCCGTCCGCACGACATCCTGTGTCTCGGCCGCTTCGGCGTCGATTTCTACGCGCAGCAGATCGGCGCACGCCTCGAGGACGTGTCGACCTTCGCAAAGTATCTCGGCGGATCGTCGGCGAACACGGCGTTCGGCTGCGCGCGCCTCGGCCTGAAGGCGGGTCTGATATCGCGTGTCGGCGACGACGCCATGGGGCGCTTCCTCGTCGAGACGATCGCGCGCGAAGGGTGCGACGTCAGTCACGTCGGCGTCGACCCGTCGCGACTCACGGCCGCCGTCGTGCTGGGCATCAAGGACAAGGACACGTTTCCGCTGATCTTCCTGCGCGAGAACTGCGCGGACATGGCGATCGGCGAGGCGGAGATCGAGGCGTCGTACATCGCGCAGAGCCGCGCGCTCCTGATCACGGGTACGCACTTTTCGACGGAGTACATCAACGGCATCAGCAACCGTGCGCTCGATCACGCGCAGGCGCACGACGTGCGTACGGTGCTCGACATCGACTATCGGCCGGTGTTGTGGGGACTCACGAAACGCGGCGACGGCGAAACGCGTTACATCGCGTCCGGCACGGTGACGCGGCATCTGCAGAAGATGCTGCCACGTTTCGACCTCGTCATTGGCACGATCGAGGAATTCAACATCGCCGGCGGCAGCGACGACATCATGCGCTCGCTTGCGGCGGTGCGTGCGTGCTCGAACGCCGTGCTGGTCGTCAAGCGCGGCGCGCTGGGCTGTGCCGTCATCGAAGGCGGGATCCCGGCATCGCTCGACGACGCGTTCAACGGCGCGGGCGTTCACGTCGACGTGCTGAACGTGCTCGGCGCAGGCGACGCGTTCTCGTCGGGCTTCATGTCGGGATGGGTGCGCGGCGAGGACTACGACGCGTGCGCACGGTATGCGAATGCGTGCGGCGCGCTCGTCGTTTCGCGCCATGGTTGTGCGCCGGCGATGCCGACGCGCGTCGAGCTCGACTATTTCATTGCGAACGCCGAGCGGATTCCGCGTCCGGACCAGGATGCGACGCTGACACGACTCCATCGCGTCACGGCCCCGCGCACGCCGCGCGATGAAGTGCTTGCGTTCGCGTTCGATCACCGGAATCAGTTCTTCGATCTCGCGCAGCAGACGGGCGCCGAGGAGGCCCGCATCCCGCGGCTGAAAGCGCTGTTCGTCGAAGCAGTGGCGGCCGTCGAATCGGCGCGGGGGCTGCAGGGGCGCATCGGCGTGCTGTGCGACGACCGCTACGGCCAGGACGCCCTCAACGCAGCGACCGGACGCGGGTGGTGGATTGGCCGGCCCGTCGAGCTGCCCGGTTCCAATCCGGTCGCGTTCGATCGCGGCCGCTCGATTGGCACCACGCTTGCGAGCTGGCCGCAGGAGCACGTCGTCAAATGCCTCGTCCAGTATCACCCGGATGATGCAATCGACAACCGGCTCGAGCAGGAAGCGCAGATCCGCGCGCTCTACGACGCCGTGCAGGCGAGCGGCCACGAGCTTCTGCTGGAGATCATCCCGCCGAAGTCGATGCCGCGCGAGCCGGACACCGTCTACCGCGCGATGAAGCGGCTGTACAACCTCGAGATCTTTCCCGAATGGTGGAAGCTCGAGCCGATGGACGCGTCGCAGTGGGCGGCGGTCGATGCGCTGATCGGCGAGCGCGATCCGCATTGTCGCGGCGTGGTGCTGCTGGGGCTCAATGCGCCCGTCGATACGCTGGCGAAAGGGTTCGCCGACGCGCGGCAAAGCGCTGTGTGTCGCGGCTTTGCCGTCGGCCGCACGGTGTTCCAGCAGCCGTCGACACAATGGCTCGCCGGCGCGATCGACGATCGCGCGTTGATCGGTGCGATCCGCGCCAATTTCGAGATGCTGATCGACGCGTGGCGCACGGCGCGGAAATCGGCGTGAGCGACACCGTGCGACTCACGATGGCGCAGGCGCTCGTTCGCTATCTGGCCGCGCTGCGGGTCGAAGCCGAGGACGGCGATCCGCTGTTGGGTGGCGTGTTCGCGATCTTCGGTCATGGCAATGTCGCCGGCGTCGGCGAAGCGCTGTTCGCGCACCGCGACGTGCTGCCGACGTATCGCGCGCACAACGAGCAGGCAATGGCGCATGCGGCGATCGCGTATGCGAAGGCGAACATGCGGCGCCGGATGATGGCGTGCACGACGTCGATCGGGCCGGGTGCGACGAATCTCGTTACCGCGGCGGCGCTTGCACACGTGAACCGGCTGCCGGTGCTGCTGCTTCCCGGCGACATCTTCGTGACGCGCGCACCCGATCCGGTGCTGCAGCAGGTCGAAGACTTCCAGGACGGCACCGTCTCGGCGAACGACTGCTTTCGACCCGTCTCGCGCTATTTCGACCGGATCACGCACCCGGCTCAATTGCTCACCGCCCTCCCGCGGGCGATCCGCACGCTTACCGATCCGGCGCTGTGCGGCCCCGTGACGTTAGCGCTCCCGCAGGACGTGCAAGCGATGGCGTTCGACTATCCGGCCGAGTTCTTCCGCCCGGCGCCGTGCCATTTCGACGGTCCGCCGCCGATCGCCGCCGAGCTCGCAGCGGCAGCCGACTGTCTGCGGAAGGCGAAGCGCCCACTGATCGTCGCGGGCGGCGGCGTGCTCTACGCGAAGGCTACCGCCGAGCTCCGCGCGTTTGCCGACGCGCATGGCATCCCGGTTGCGGAGACTCAGGCGGGCAAAGGTGCGCTCGCGTGGGATCACGCGCTGCAGCAGGGTTCGATCGGTGTCACGGGCTCGCCGGCGGCCAACGCGCTCGCACGCGACGCGGACGTCGTGATCGGCATCGGCACGCGCTTGTCGGATTTCACGACGGGCTCGCGTTCCATGTTCGCGGGTGCCGCGCTCGTCAGTCTCAACGTCAACCGCTTCGATGCGCAGAAATGGCGCGCAATCGAGGTTTGCGCCGATGCGCGCCCGGCGCTGCCGGCGCTGTCCGCTGCCTTGTCGGGTTGGCGTGCCGACGCGGGCTGGACCGCGCGTGCGCACACACTGGCCAACGAATGGCGCGCCGACATCGTGCGGATCACCGGCGAACGCGACCTCGGTGCGACGCTTCCGTACGAGGGCGATGTCATCGGCGCCGTCCAGCGCTCCAGCGCCGATTCGCCGGCGCGCGACATCGTCGTCTGCGCGGCCGGAACGCTGCCCGCCGAATTGCACAAGCTGTGGCGCACGTCGACGCCCGGCGGATACCACATGGAATACGGCTACTCGTGCATGGGCTACGAAATTGCCGGGGGCCTTGGCGTGAAGATGGCGCAGCCCGACCGCGAGGTCGTCGTGCTGCTCGGCGACGGCAGCTACCTGATGCTGAACTCCGAGATCGCGACGTCGGTGATGCTCGGGCTGAAGCTCGTCGTCGTCGTGCTCGACAATCGGGGCTTCGGTTGCATCAACCGGTTGCAACAGGCATGCGGCGGCGCGCCGTTCAACAACTTGCTCGAGGACTGCATTCGCGCGATGCCGCAGCCGCCGGCCATCGACTTCGCGGCGCACGCGATTGCGCTCGGCGCGCGCGGCGAGAACGTCAAGGGTATTGCCGCGCTCGAGGCCGCGCTCGGGCGGGCGCGCGCGTCCGACCGCACCTACGTGATCGGCATCGAGACCGACCCGCACCGGACGACGGAAGAAGGCGGCTGGTGGTGGGATGTCGCCGTGCCGGAAGTGTCGTCGCGCGAAAAGGTCCGTGCCGCGCGCGAGCGCTACGAGCACGATCGCAAGGAGCAGCATCCGTGACCCGTGCCTCGACAGCGGTGCGCGCAAAGGACTGGGAAATGAAGCCGGGTTTCGACGTGCGCATCGGTATCAATCCGATCTCGTGGAGCAACGACGACCTGCCGTCGCTCGGTGGCGAAACCCCGCTCGACGTGGCGCTCGCGGAAGGCGCTGCGATCGGTTATCAGGGCTTCGAGCTCGGCAACAAGTTCCCGCGCGAAACGCAGGCGTTGCGCGACGTGCTGGCGCCGCACCGGTTGGCGCTGGTGTCAGGCTGGTATTCGGGACGGCTCGCGCGCCGAGGTGTCGACGAGGAGATCGCCGAGGTCGGTCCGCATCTCAAGCTGCTGGCCGAAGGCGGCGCCAACGTGATGGTGTACGGCGAAGTGGCCGACAGCATCCAGGGTGCGCGCGTGCCGCTGTACAAGCGGCCGCGATTCGCGCGTGCGACGCAATGGCGCGAGTACGGCGAACGCGTGACGGCGTTCGCGAAATACACGCGCGATCACGGCGTGCGCCTCGCGTATCACCATCACATGGGCGCGTACGTCGAATCGGCGGCCGACGTCGACCGTTTCATGGAAAGCACCGGCGACGACGTCGGGCTACTGTTCGACAGCGGTCACATGACGTTCGCCGGCGGCGATCCGGTTGCGACGCTGGAGAAGCACGTGCGGCGCGTATGCCACGTCCATTGCAAGGATGCGCGTCCCGACGTGATGCGGATGGCGCGCAACCGCAACTGGAGCTTCCTTGAAGCGGTGATCAACGGCGCGTTCACCGTGCCCGGCGACGGCGCCGTCGACTTCCGCGCGCTGATCGACATCCTGCGACGCCACAGCTATCAGGGCTGGCTGGTCGTCGAGGCCGAGCAGGATCCTGTCGTGGCACCTGCGTATCGCTACGCCGACATGGGCTACCGCCATCTGGCGAAGCTCGTCGGCGACGGCAGCGGATCGCTCGCATAGCCGACGTTTCGGAAAGGATCATATGAGCCTGCTCGTCAAGGCGCGCCGCGAAGGCCGCGACATCGTCACGGTGACGCCGCAGTCGGCGGGCTGGCGTTACGTCGGCTTCTCCGCGCACCGACTCGCCGCCGGCGAATCGTTGCGGATCGACCAGCCCAGCGACGAACTGTGCATCGTCGTGCTCGGCGGTGTTGTCACGGTTTCGCAACGCGACGCCCGCTTCGCCGAAATCGGCGAGCGGCGCAGCGTCTTCGACGACGTCGCGCCGTACGCCGCGTACCTGCCCGATGGCGCCGGCGTCGTCGTGCAAGCGCACACGGCGGCCGAGATCGCCGTTGCCAGCGCCCCCGGGGGCGGTGCGGACGGAGCGCGACTCATCACACCGTCGCAGATGAAACGCTCCGCGCGCGGCAGCGGCGCGAACGAGCGCTTTGTCTGCGACATCCTGCCGCAGACAGAGCCCGCCGCTCACCTGCTCGTCGTCGAGGTGCGCACGCCGAGCGGGCATTCGTCGAGCTATCCGCCGCACAAGCACGACACCGACAACCTGCCGCAGGAAAGCTCGCTCGAGGAGACGTACTATCACCGGCTGCAGCCGGCACAGGGCTTCGCGTTCCAGCGCGTTTACACCGACGACCGCTCGCTCGACGAGTCGCTCGCCGTCGAGGATCACGATGTCGTCATGGTGCCGCGCGGGTACCATCCGGTCGTCGTGCCCTACGGGTACGAATCGTATTACCTCAACGTGATGGCAGGACCGACGCGCGAATGGCATTTCCGCAACGACCCGGCCCACGAATGGATGCTGCGCGCGAAATGATCGTCGCCCGGCGCCGATAACGAGAGAGGGACAGCAATGATCGAAGTTGCACTGTTCGGCGCAGGCCGGATCGGGGCGATCCACGCCGGCAACATCGCGCGCCAGCCCGGCGTGCGGCTCAAGTACGTCGTCGACGTCGACGCCGCGGCCGCGACCAAGCTCGCGCAGTCGCATGGCGCGCAAACGACGGATGCGGCGCACGTCTTCGACGATACTGCTGTTCGTGCCGTCGCCATCGGCTCGTCGACCGACACGCACGCCGACCTGATCACGCGTGCAGCGAAGGCCGGCAAGGCGATTTTCTGTGAAAAGCCGGTCGATCTCGATTTGCAGCGCGCGCGGACGTGTGCGGATGCCGTGCGGGCCGCGGGCGTCACGTGCCTCATCGGCTTTCAGCGCCGTTATGATCCGACGTTCGCGTCAGTCAAGGCGCGGATCGCGCGGGGTGACATCGGACGGCCGGAGATGCTGATCGTCACGAGCCGCGATCCCGGCGCGCCCCCCGTCGATTACATCAAGCGTTCCGGCGGCATCTACAAGGACATGCTGATCCACGATTTCGACGTGTTCCGCTGGATCATGGAAGACGAGGCCGCCACCGTGTACGCAACGGGAAGCTGCCTGGTGGATCCGGCGATCGAGGCGGCGGGCGACGTCGACGCGACGGCGGTGACGATCCGCACGCGCGACGGCCGGCTTGCGCAGATCAATACGATCCGTCGCGCCGCGTATGGTTACGATCAGCGGTTCGAGGTGCTCGGCAGCAAGGGGATGCTGCAGGCGGGCAATCACCGGCCGACGGAGGCACTGCTTTGGTCGACGGATGCCGTCGCTGCGGACAAGCCCGAATATTTCTTTCTCGAGCGGTATCGGGCGGCGTACGCTGCCGAGATGGCGCACTTCTTCGACGTCGTCGCGGGTCGCGCCGCCGCCGTCACCTCGATCGACGACGGCGTGAAGGCGCTGGCGCTCGCCGAGGCCGCAACGACTTCGTGGCGCGAAAAGCGCATTGTCGAGCTATGAGCGCCGAAGAGCCGCCTCAAGGACGTTCACGCGAGCAGGGCGAAGCCGAGGCGCGAAACGCGCGGCCGCAAGCGTGGGGGAGCATATGAACCGGTTGCGGGTGGGCATCGCGGGACTGGGCCGGATGGGACGCCGGCATGCGGAGAATCTCGCGCATCGCGTGCCACAGGCCGAACTGGTCGCGGCGTGCGACCCGAGCGCAGACGAGCTTGGCTGGGCGCAGCGACACCTCGGCGTCGCGCAGCGCTACGGCGACTATGCCGAGATGCTCGCGCAGCCCGATCTCGAGGCAGTATTCCTGGTGACGCCGACAACGCTGCACGCGCAGCAGATCGTCGACGCGCTGCGTGCTCGCAAGCATGTGTTCTCCGAAAAGCCGCTGTCGCTCGACGTCGGCGAGTGCCAGCGCGTCGAGGCGGAAGCCGCGCTGCAGCCGGACCTCAAGGTGATGATCGGCTTCGTTCGCCGCTTCGACACGAGCTTCCGGCATGCGCACGCGCGGATCATGCAAGGGCATATCGGGCGCCCGCTGATGGTGCGGTCGCATACGTACGACAAGCACGATCCGGGCGGCTACTTCGTCCGCTATTCGAAGTCGAGCGGCGGCATTTTCGCCGACATGAGCGTCCACGACATCGATTCGGCGCGCTGGCTGCTCGGCGGCCCGGTCGTGCCGGCACGCGTGTTCGCGAGCGGGCTGATCGCGCTGAACGAGGGCCTGCGCGAGTTTGAGGACGTCGACAACGGCGTGGCAACCTGCGAGTTCGCCACCGGCGAAATCGCGACGATTCACGCATCGCGGACGATGGCGCACGGGTTCGAGTGCCTGGCGGAGGTAATCGGCACCGAGGGCCGGATCACCGTCGGCGGCGAGGGACGTTACGATCACGTGATGATCGCCGACAAGCACGGCGTGCGGCACGAGAGCACGCCGACGTTCTACGACCGCTTCGAGGAGGCGTTCCTGCGCGAGGATACGGAGTTCGTGCAGACGGTTCTCGAAGACCGTGTCACGCCGCTGACGCTGCGCGACGCGACCGAGGCGACACGCATCGCCATGGCGATCCAGCAATCGCTGCGCGAGCGTCGCGTGATTTCGTTGTGAGCGGCCGCGCGTACGTGACAGGTGCGGTCGCGCGCTTGCGGTTGCGGACCTGACACCGTTGCACCTGCGCCGCCTCCCGCGGTGGCTGGCGTTCGTGGCGCTCGCCATCGTGACCAACGTCGCGAGCGCGCAGGACGAGGTGGCCATGTTCTGCGGCGTCAGCGTACCGTGGTGCGAGGCGCTGGCGCGCGGTTTCCGGGCCGATACCGGCATCGTCGTCAACATCACGTTCAAGGATTCTGCCGACGCGCTGGCGCACGTGGCCGCGGAAAAGGATGATCCCAAGCACGACGTCTGGTATTCGGGCAACGGCGACTCCCAGCTGCGCGCCGCGGAAACGGGACTGGTCGACGAATACCGTTCGGCGCTGCTGCCGCTGTTGCACGACTGGGCGTTGCGGCAGGGCGAGCTGGCGAGGGGGCGCGCGATTGGTGTTCACGCTGCGGTCGTCGGCATCGGCTACAACAGCAAGGCGCTCGCGAACAAGCGCTTGCCGGAACCTCGCTGCTGGGCCGATCTCGCCAGGCCCGAGTATCGCAACGAGCTGCACTTCGTGAATCCGTCGGCGTCGCGGGTCGGCTACACGACGCTCGCAACGCTCGTGCAGGTGTTCGGCGAGGAGCGCGCGTTCGAGCTGATGAAAGCGATCCATCGGAATGCCGGCAACTACGCGATCACGGCAAACGGTGCGATACGTGCCGTTGCGCGTGCCGAAGCGACGATCGGCGTCGCGATGCTGCATGACGGCGCCACGGAAATCGCCAATGGCTTTCCGGTGCAGCTCGTCGTTCCGTGCGAGGGCACAGGCTACGAGGTGGGTTCGATTGCCCTCGTTGCGAACGCCCCCCATCCGGCCAATGCGCGGCGCTTCTACGATTGGGTGCTGACGCCTGCTGCGCAGCGGATTCCCGCCGGCACGCGCAACTTCCACTACCTGGCGAACCGCGATGCGGGGAGCCCGCCCGGCGTGCCGGATGCCGACAACCTGCACCTGATCCGCTACGACTTCGTCAAGTACGCGACGGGGGCGGAACGCAAGCGCCTGCTCGAGAAGTGGGAGCGCGACGTGCACGCGCAACCGCGATGACGCTCGCGATGTCGCTGCGCGCGTTGCCGGGCACCACTGGGCAAGGAATCCCGAATGACCGCTGAACGCTATGCCTTCGCGCAATCCGTCGCCCGTCTCGCCGGCACGCTCGCCCATCAGTACTGGCGCGATCGCGAGCGCCTGACCGTCGAGCTCAAGGGTCCGCAGGACTTCGTCAGCCACGCTGACCGCGACGTCGAAGCGCTGCTGCGCCGCGAGATCAAGGCGGCGTTTCCGGACGACGCGTTTCTCGGCGAGGAAACGGCCGCATCGTTCACCGGACCGCTTGCGCGCTGCTGGATCATCGATCCGATCGACGGCACGCACAATTTCCTGCGCGGCGTTCCGTACTGGAACGTCGCGATCGCCTACGTCGAGCAGGGCCGGCGTGCCGAGATCGGCGTGGTGTTCGACCCGGTGCACGACGAGCTCTTTCGCGCGCGGCGCGGCGACGGCGCGTGGTGCGACACGGTGACGGGTGCCGCGCGGCTCCATGTCGCGGACACGACAACGCTGCCGGGCGCGTTCGTGGCGCTCGGTCACCACGATCGCGCGCCGGATGCGCATCACCTCGAAATCCGGCGCCGGATGATGGAACAGGGCGTCTCGATGCGCAATTTCGGCTCGGGTGCCTTGCAGCTTGCGCATGTCGCATGCGGTCGCCTCGACGGATTCATCGAGCTGCAACTGTCGATCTGGGACGCGATCGGTGCGCTCGTCATCGTCGACGAGGCGGGCGGCCGCGGCGCGCCGTTTCTTCCGTCGCCCGTCACTGCGAAGGCGCCTTGCCTCGCAAGCACACCGGGCATCTTCGACGCGCTGGCCAGGATGTCGGAGATACCGACGACGTGACGGCGAACGGCGTCGCGCGACGCCGTTCGCATCGAACAGGCTACGGTTACTTGGCCTTCGCGAAATCGCCGGCGTACGCGTACGCGATGCCTGCCGGGTCGACGTACTTGCGCAGCGCTGCGTTGACCGACGCCACAGTCGTCGCTTCGATCGCGGCATCGATCTTCGCGGAGTTCGCCCACGTGCGGCCGAGGAACGCCTGCGATACGAGTGAGCCGGCCAGCGCGTCATCTTGCGCACGCGCGATGCGCCGCTCCTCGAGCAACGCCTTCTTCGCCGTCGCGACTTCCTGCTCGGCAAATCCGCCATCGCGGGCGCGCGCAAGTTCGTCGCCGGTGGCGGCCTGCACCTTCGCGAGGTTTTGCGGCGCGAAGATCGCGTAGACGACAAACGTGCTGTTCTCGTCGATCGGCGCCGGCTGGAACGCCGATCCAACCGAATACGACAGCCCGTCCTTCACGCGCACGCGCTTGAAGATCCGCGAGTCGCTGTCGCCGCCGAGGATGCG
>Ga0207674_10001527_pt1 | contig 29820 bp, 22 predicted proteins | sample KBSCornC72_FD_184303 | JGI IMG/M metagenome (GOLD analysis project Ga0207674, IMG submission 184303) | Corn rhizosphere microbial communities from Kellogg Biological Station, Michigan, USA - KBS Corn C7-2 (SPAdes) (version 2) | ecosystem: Host-associated > Plants > Roots > Rhizosphere > Soil ...
AGCAAAACAAAGTTCTTCGGCATACATTAATTTCACTCCGGCTTTTTTACATGCAGCGATCATGGCATCCGCTTCCTCGAGTGTCACTGCCAGCGGTTTTTCAATGATCACATGTTTGCCTGCGGCAGCCGCCTTTACTGTAGCGTCTGCATGCAAGTAATTGGGTAAGCAAACATCTACTACCTCACACCCCGAGTCATTGATCGCTTTGTCAATATCATCGTACCATTTGGAAATTTTATATTTCTCAGCAAAGGCTTTCGCCTTGTCGATCTTTCTTGCATATACAGCAACCACGTCCGATTCAGGAACAAAGCGGTGATAACTTTCCATGTGAATGTCAGTGATAAAGCCCGCCCCGAGAATAGCAACCTTTGTTCTTTGCATGATGTAAAAATGAAAATGGAAAGTAGAACTTTTTGGAAGGAAATAAAAAAATAAGCGAATTATTTTCAACTAGTCTTATTAAGACTTGTTTCCTTATACAAAAATTTATAACAACAAACTCAGATTGGCTTTTGGATAACCAGTTAGTAATATTGATCGCGCTGTATAAAGAGGAAGAAGTTAGATTGGGAGCTTTCATAAAGCAATGCTTAGAAGATGTAGAAGGTCCTGGTTATCTTTTAGCAAATTATCATCAACGGGCATTATTTCAAGTACAGGAAACCCTTCGGGTACGGCACAATTATGAAGATGAATTTTTTGAAGAAAAGGATCGACTTTCAAGAAGTATATCACGGTTTGAAACGCTGTTTGAAAATAATAAATCACAATTTTTAAAAGAACGTTTACAGGAATTAAGGGCTAAGCTTGATCAATTAAACTCTACTCCAAAAACAAACAGTTCTGGTCAAGAAGAAAATATTTTAGAAATGCACTAGCAGATTTAGTTTATAGAAGAATAAAAAAGTTCAAATTAATTCTCGATAGATCCAAAAACTTCTATTTAGAGTTTTCAGGTTCAAAAAAAGCCATTAAAATAGTAGTGCCGAATGTAAAACTTCATATTAAAGAGGATACTTTTTATGATTCTCAATTGAGAATTCTTCAAAAGATCGGATTTGAATTGACTAATGGAAACAGGCTCGAAATATTATTTATCATTGAAGGCGAAACGACTATTGAGAGGATAAAGTTTCTTCTTGTCAAATTGTTCTTCAAAGTGTTTTATTATAAATCCTTTCAGAATGAAAGTTATATAGAGTTTCAGAATTAAGTCTGCTGACGATTGGTTCCTAAAGGCCGCATTTTGTGTTAGAGGGGATTTAGCCACCGGTCATCGGAAAACCTGGATTCGATTCACAATGCTTTTTATACTCATTTTATATCAAAATCTACAACCACTCTTTGCGTTTTTGGATGGGATTGACAGGTTAAGATATAGCCCTGCTCAATCTCTTCATGTTCCAATCCCCAATGAACTTCCATATCCACTTCACCTTCGACTAATTTCGCCTTGCAAGTGCAGCATACTCCCCCCTTGCAGGAAAATGGAAGGTCAGCACCCTGCCTAAGCGCCGCGTCCAGGATTGGTTGAGCATTAAATCCAAGGTCGAAATCAAATGTTATTCCATCAAGCTTTACCGAGATCTTGCTTACCGGACCTTCTTCTTTGGTCTTTGACGTTTGACGTTTGACGTTTGACTTTTGAGTTTCTCCCGGGGTAGTGAATAGTTCGAAATGCACTTTCGACCTTTCTATAGAAACCTCCAAGAAATCTTTTACGGAAAAGATCATTTCTTCCGGTCCGCAGATAAAAAACTCATCAGTGTTTTTATAATCGACCAGTTTACTTAATTCACTCAATTTATTTGTGTCAATTCTTCCGCTGTTGATAGGCGCGCCTGTCCTTTCGCGACTTAAAATATGAATAATGCGAAAACGATCGATGAATTTATCTTTTAACCCTTCCAGTTCTTCTTTGAAAATGATAGAGCTTTTATTGCGGTTGCCATATACCAATGTGAATTGACTTTTTGGTTCCGTTCTCAGAGTTGTCTTGATAATTGATATCACCGGCGTAATGCCACTGCCAGCAGCAAAGGCCACATAATTCTTTCTTTGTTGCGGGTCGAGAGTAGTATAAAACTTCCCGACCGGTGGCATGACTTCGAGCACATCTCCTTTTTTTAATCGCTCATTCGCGAAGCTTGAGAATAAACCGCCTTCCTGTTTTTTGATTGCCACTCTCCATTCATTATCGAGTGGAGAGGCGCAAATGGAGTATGTTCTTCTCACTTCTTCATTGTTGAGGAATGTCCTCATCGTAAGGCTCTGTCCTTGCTTGAATGCAAAATCTTTTTTTGCCTCTTCGGGAATATCAAACAGTACAGAAACGCATTCCGGCGTTTCTCTTTTTACTTCTTTTACAACAAGCTTGTGAAAGTGAATTGACATGCTCAAAGGTAGAATTCAGAATACAGAATATAGAATTCAGAATAAAGCATTCTTCCAATCGAAAATTCTGCATTCTCATGACTGTAAGCCGGTGATCAGGTGAGTCACCATATTATCTTCCATTTGCTGGGGAGAATATTTTTTTTGACTGCGGTGCCAGAATTCAAGACCGCGCACAGCAGAAAGAATGGTAAGAACAGCTACGTAGGGAATCACGGGTTTCATCTCTTTATTTTTTATTCCCTCGCCAACGATCGCCTCGAGTCTTTGTACATAATTCCGGCGCTGGTTAATAAAATTGGCGAGGTGAGGTTCTGAAAGATGGATCCATTCATGCGTCATCACATGATATTCTTCAAACCTGTTTAGCATCATTTGCACGTGAAAGCGAATAACCTCTTCAATTTTTTTCAATGAAGATTTCCCTTCAGCATCCACTTCATCCAATTGAAGATTGCATTCGGCTGCTGCATGAAAAATGATCTCCTGTAAAATTTCTGATTTTGATTTAATGTGATTATACAGGCTGGCCGCTTCAATGCCCACGGTTTCCGCAAGGTCCCGCATAGAGGAAGCAGCGAAACCTTTGTCCTTGAACATGGTTGCTGCCCTGATTAAGATAACTTCCCTCTTTGACGATTTGCGCCTCAGTGGTTGAGCCATAATCAAAGATAATGAATAGTGAATACTGTGTAATGAGTGGCATCCTGATTGCGAAAATCGCCCCTTTCTGATAAGAGATGCTTTAATTTCTCAATTACTGTCTATTTTCGCCCCGTTTTTTAATGACCCTCTAAAATTATATAAGATGTCCCTCATCGTCGTAGGCACAATGGCTTTTGATGCAATTGAAACTCCTTTTGGAAAAATTGATAAAATTGTAGGCGGCTCTGCTACATATGTCGCGTACGCTGCCAGCAATTTTATTCAACCAATTAACCAGGTTTCAATAATTGGTTGTGACTTCCCCGAAGAAGAAATGGCGGAGCTCAGGGCACGCGGAGTGGTGTTGGATGGTGTCGAGATCATAAAGGACAAAAAGTCTTTTTTCTGGAGCGGACGTTATCGCGAGGATATGAATAGTCGTGATACACTAATAACCGACTTGAATGTTCTTGCCGATTTTAATCCGAAGTTACCCAGGAGCTATGTGAATTCAGAATTTGTAATGCTGGGTAACCTGCAGCCCACTGTACAGATGAATGTGATAAAGCAATTAAAAAAGCCGAAGCTGATCGTGATGGATACAATGAATTACTGGATGGAAGCGGCAATGCCTGAGCTTGAGAAAGTATTAAAACAGGTGGATGCACTCTTGATCAATGATGCCGAAGCCAGGCAATTAAGTGGGCAGTATTCATTGGTAAAAGCTGCAAAAACAATTCTAAAAATGGGTCCAAAATTTTTGATAGTGAAAAAGGGGGAACATGGTGCCTTGCTTTTTCATGCTGATAAAGTTTTCTTTGCTCCGGCTCTCCCGTTAGAGGAAGTATTTGACCCGACGGGTGCCGGCGATACCTTTGCAGGAGGTTTTATGGGACACATGGCAAGAACAAAAGACGTATCATTTGAAAATATGAAAACAGCCATCATTGTTGGCAGCGCCATGGCAAGCTTTTGTGTCGAAAAATTTGGTCCAAACAGGCTCAAAGAAATTTCCAAAGAAGACATAAACAAACGCCTTCAGCAGTTTCGCGAACTGGTAAATTTTGATATAGAGATCAGGTAATAACAGTTTAATGACTTATCCGGATATATAAACCCAAACTTATTTTAAATACATTGTGCTTTTCGTGGACCTTTGTCTCTTCGTGGCCCTGCACTCTTGAATAAAATAGACACAAAGCTCACAAAGAATCACAAAGGTTGCTACAAATCGTATAGGTCATTTGACTTTTTAGTTTTTTCAGGAAAGCTTGTCAAATTTTTTTCATGACCGCATCTTTCACACAGTCATTCGTCTTTCTGTTGGTAGGTATTGCAGTCGTTATTTTACTCACCGCCAGGTATCGTGTACATGCTTTTTTTGCCCTGTTGATCGCTTGCTTTATTGTCGGAGTTGGAGTTCAATTGCCGTTTGCATCGATTCTTACTGCTATTAAGGAAGGGTTCGGTCGTATCATGCAATCTCTTGGATTTATTATTGTACTCGGAACTACACTGGGAGTTTTGTTAGAACACAGCGGCTCTACAAGAGTAATGGCAAATTATATTATCAAACAAACAGGCGAACGAAAGGCATCATCGGCGATGAGTATTGCTGGATTCATTGTGGGCTTACCGGTTTTTTGTGATTCAGGTTATATCGTGATGAGTGGATTGAATCAATCGCTTGCTAAACGGACGGGGATCTCTGTTGTGACGATGGCTATATCACTGGCCACGGGGTTATATTCTGTTCACTGCCTAATCCCTCCTCATCCCGGCGCGACGGCAGCCGCAGCTGCGTTAAGTGTTGATCTCGGGAAGTTAATTTTGATCGGAACCGCGATGGCAATACCCGGGATGATCATAGGTCATGTATGGTCACATTACGCAGGCAAAAAATTACCACATGTCGCAGCTACCGGTGAGCACATAGATCATGGACCAGCGCCATCAGTGATCAAGGCTTTTCTTCCTGTCATTGTTCCCATCGTTCTCATCACAATTAATTCGCTTTTTGTTATTGAAAAAAATAACGATTCTTTTTTACAGAAAATATTTTCAGTGTTAGGCGAACCGATTATTGCATTGGCGGTCGGCGTGATATTGGCGTTCGCTAACTTTCATAAGCTGACAAAACCACACGTAAGCAAACTATTACAGGAAAGTGCTGAAAAAGCGGGAGGGATCCTGGTGATTATCGGTGCAGGAGGTGCTTTTGGTGCTGTACTGGCTGCGGCAAGGATCGGTGAACAATTTAGCGATGCGATCGATCTGCATGCGATGGGCATCTTTTTCCCTTTCTTACTTACATTTATTCTAAAGACCGCCCAAGGCTCTTCCACAGTTGCCATTATTACTGCCTCGTCAATTGTTTTGCCATTGCTGCCGGCATTGGGCCTGGATTCCGAGAGAGGAAGATTGCTTTCGGTCTTGTCAATGGGAGCAGGTTCTATGATGATCTCTCATGCAAATGATGCTTATTTCTGGGTGATATCAAAATTTTCAGGATTGGAAATGAAGGCGATGCTAAGAACGTATTCTGTCGCCACCGTTTTGATGGGAACTGCTACCATTATGATAGTTTATATTTTGTCATTGTTGTTATTATAATCCATGCGAATTCTTGTTGCGCCAAATGCATTTAAAAATAGTCTGCCGGCTGTCAATGTTGCCGACGCGATCAGGGAAGGATTGGAAGAAAGTAAACTGGACGCCAACATTGATTGCTTTCCCGTTGGCGATGGCGGGGATGGCACAGCAGAGTTATTATTGGAATACCATAATGGTAGCAAAATTGTAACGACTGTGCACGATCCACTGATGAGAAAAATTTCTTCGTCATTTGGATTGATGGAAGCTGGCAAGACGGCGGTCATTGAAATGGCAAATGCCTCAGGTTTAAGATTACTTCAATCAAACGAACTCGATCCCTTGCATACTAGTTCTTTTGGAACGGGAGAACTGATCGTAAAGGCACTGGACAAAGGAGTGAACAAGATCATTATGTGCATCGGTGGAAGTGCAACCGTTGATGGGGCAGTTGGATCATTGCACGCACTGGGTTTTCGGTTCTTAAATAAATATGGAAACGAATTGACCGGGATGCCTGAAACCCTTGTTGATTTAGAAACAATTGATTTTTCCACAGTGGATGAGAGGGTGAAGAAATGCAAAATAGTCGTGCTTTGTGATGTAGAAAATGTTTTGTTGGGAAAAGAAGGCGCTGCTGCCGTGTTTGGTCCACAAAAAGGAGCTAGCCCCGATGATGTAAAAAAGCTGGAAGCGTCACTGACGAAACTGGCTGACGTTATTCTTAGACAAACAGGTCAGGACATTACGATGATAAAAAGCGGAGGAGCTGCCGGAGGAATGGCGGCTGGCTTAGGGGCTTTGCTGCACGCAGAACTTGTAAACGGGATCGACTACTTTCTCTCGCTTACCAGGTTCGATGACGCGTTAAAGGACAAAAACATTGTTATTACAGGAGAAGGGAGCATTGACCTACAAACGTTGCAGGGGAAAGGACCATTTGGAGTAGCGAAACGCGCGAAAGAAAAAGGAATTCCTGTGATCGGGTTGGCAGGGAAAATACCGGCTGAACGAATTGGCGCTCTTGACCGCTACTTCGATGTGTTGATGGCGATTAATGTTGAGGACACAGAACTTTCGTATGCATTGTCCCAAACAGAACAAAACTTAAAAAGAACGTCAAAAAAAATTGGTGATGTGCTGGCAGAACGGGGGTTTAATAAAAACTATTTTTGAAAATGAATTTTTTCGGCAATCTTATCTGGCTAATCTTTGGTGGCCTAATGGCAGCTCTTGGTTATTTGTTAGGTGGAATTGTTTTATGTATTACGGTAATTGGAATTCCATGGGGCTTGCAATGTTTTAAATTAGCAGGGCTGGTACTGTGGCCATTTGGTAAAAAGGTTATCAGCGACAGTGACAACGTGGGTTGTTTAAATATTCTTTTTAACCTGGTCTGGATCCTGTGTGGAGGCTTGTATACAGCAATCGTGCATATTGTGATGGGAGCTATTCTTTGCATTAGTATCATTGGTATTCCCTGGGGCAAACAGCATTTTAAACTTATAGAAATATCCCTTATACCTTTTGGTAAGAGGATCATTGATGAATAAAAAATGTACCGGAAAAAACCAGATGTAGATATAGTTAAAGATGTATTGAAGGCTTCGCGCGAGGCCTATCCAAATTCATCATTTGTTCAAAGCCTGTCATTGCAATATGAGGAGCGCGGAGGGCTTAGCAAAAAACAACTCGAAGGTCTGTATAAGAAGGCTGAAAAAATCAAAACAATACCACCAAATTGGCTGGCCACATTAGAAGCAGAAATTCTCAAACGACCTAATAGGTATAAATCAACTGCGCCTCCGCCAAAACCACTTTATGAAAAGGATGAAAAGACGGGAAGTGTTATTGAAGCTATTTTAAAAAAATACCCGCAGCATAAACGAGTCTTATTTTTCCAGTCAAAATATCAAAATAACGAATCGCTTTCTCCCACGGAACTCGCCGAATTAGAAAAATTTCAAAAATTGCTTTTATAAAGAGGCTGTCTCAAAAGTCATTTCTCGTCATTGCGAGGGAGGAACGACCGAAGCAATCTGTTAGGTTGTCAATGTTGAACTTTTTAGATTGCTTCACTGCTCCCGATAGCTATCGGGACGCAATGACGACTTTTTGAGACAGCCCCTATCATTTGCTATTTCCTGGCTATACCCGTTTCTTCTCCGGCGATCGTTGCAAGTGTTCTCCCCCCTGGAAGTTCACTTGAAGTATAAAACAAATTGAGTTTGTCCGTTTTATTTTTTCTCAGGTTCAAAACATCCTTCAATCTAATTGACATAGCTCCATCCTTATCTACAGCATCTGAGAATTTCCAAACTTTTACTGGCTGATCTTTTTCGTTTTTAATGATGATATACCTGTTTTTACCAACCTGGCCACAATGATTGTAATAAATATCCAGTTTGTCATTATCGGAGGTGGGTGTGAGCTGAATCGTTTGAATACCTTTCGAAACATATACAAATTGTTGAAGTACTCTTTTGCCATTCAATATAATTTCAAAACTGTCACCACCTGCTTTGGGCGAAAAGGAAAACATGGTACCACAGACCAGCAGCAATAGAAATTTTACTGCGATCAATTTGCTTTGAGATTTCATAAAAAAAATTTTTAAGATGAATAATTTGAAAAGATCCATGTCTTTTGCTATCAGCCACAAAAGAACTTAATAGTCCAGGGGTTAAATAATTTCTTTGACAAAGCGAAAGGAACGCTTGATGTCGGGTAGGTCGTGAGGCAAACTCAGCTTGTACGGAATAGTTTGAGAAAATAATTCCACATTTTTAGACGTGTTACTGGACAGAACTGTTGGTTTCGCTTTAAAATATTTATGGTCTTTAATTTGCCTAACAAAGAATGGTTTTTCATAGGATATTGGATTTTAAAAAGGGCCGATTTCTATCGGCCTTTGCGCTTTTCCGGGGTATAATACGATACCGAACACTTGCTCAAAGGCTAAAACCTCCCGATAAGCCGATTTCTTCCCAATAAGTTTTATTTTCATCCGTTATATTAGAACGGATAATTATAAACCCACTTAATGAAATTCCTGGCGAGATTAATCTGTACGATATTTTTTTCTTTTCTTTTTTTATGCGGGATCAGCCAAAACTGGAAACTGGATAAGAATAAAGACGGCATAAAGGTCTACCTCGCCGAAAACCCAAAATCAAAATTTAAAAGTATAAAGGTTGAATGTACCCTCCAGGGGACTTATGACAGGCTCATCGCCATCCTAACGGATATTGATCATTTGAAAGACTGGGTGTACAATACAAAGACTTCTTATCTTATTAAAAGACTTTCTGCTTATGATCTGTACTACTACACCGAGACATCCATCCCCTGGCCCATGGAAAATCGGGATGCGGTGGTGCATTTAAAAATTTTACGTGACAGCTTGCAGCGATTTGTGAAAGTGATCTCCGAAAATGAAAACCGGTTTGTTCCTGAAAAAGAAGGCAAGGTCAGGGTCGTGCATTCACTGATCAATTGGTATGTCACGATGCCCACTTCAAAAACTATCAGCATAGTTTATACATTTGAGGCTGACCCCGGAGGAAATCTTCCGGCGTGGCTTGTCAACTCATTTGCAGATAAAGGCCCTTACGAAAGTTTTAGGAAATTAGCACAGCTATTAAAAAAGGCATAGCCAACTTATTTTTTCACAGATACTCTCCAAATTGTCTTTGAACCTCTCAATCACGGATTTGAAAAACTCATATTTTTATTGCACATTAGTTTTTATTTGCTTGGCATAAATTTCAATCACAACTGCTATGGGGAGAAACTATAAGGTTGCTTTAAAGATCGAAGAAAGAAATAAAGTCGCTCGTGAAGCTGAAGAAGACGGCGACGTGAACAAGGCAACCAGGTTCTATGAACAAAATATCAAGGAAGACTACGCGGACAAATTCGCATTTGAGAGGCTAATGATCATTTACCGGAAGGAGAAAGAATATAAAAATGAACTACGGGTCATAAAGCGTGGGATTGAAGTTTTTCAGCAAAATTTTAAAGAACGTGTAAAACATTCTCTGGCGCGGCGTGTAACAGATAAAAAGCTGGAACAACTCAGCAATGCGATCATAAAAATATCGGGACAGAAAAAAGAAGAACTTCATTTTCCCGACCCGATAGATAAATGGTTAAAAAGAAAAGAAATCGTTGAGAAAAAATTAAAGGACAGCAGGTGATCAGATCAAAGATCTTTGTTTTAAATATTCTGCGATCTGAACGGCATTAGTAGCTGCACCCTTTCTCAGGTTATCGGAAACGATCCACATGTTTAACGTCTTTGCCTGCGTTTCATCTCTTCGCAACCTGCCCACAAATACTTCATCCCTTTCATGCGCATCCATAGGCATAGGATATTTTTGATTGGACGGATCATCAACCAACACAACACCCGGCGCTTTGCATAAAACTTGTTTTACTTCTTCTATATCAAACTCATTTTCAAACTCTATGTTTACACTTTCACTATGTCCTCCCATCACCGGGATGCGGACGGTGGTAGCGGTAACGCGGATTGATTCATCTCCCATGATCTTCTTCGTTTCATTCACCATTTTCATTTCTTCTTTCGTATAGCCATTTTCCAAAAAAACATCGATCTGGGGAATGGCATTGAGATCGATCGGGTATTTATAAGCCATGGTATATTCGCCCCCATTCACACCTGTTACTTCTTTTGCTCTTTCTGCTTTTAACTGGTCAACTGCTTTTTTGCCGGTGCCTGTGACGCTTTGATAGGTACTGACAACAATTCTTTTGATCTTATATTTCTTATGAAGCGGGTTTAGTGCTACGACCATTTGAATTGTTGAACAGTTGGGATTAGCGATGATCTTATCATTCTTCGTTAACACGTCTGCATTTATCTCGGGGACTACCAATTTCTTTGTAGGATCCATTCTCCACGCGGACGAATTATCAACGACAGTAATGCCAGCTTCTGCAAATTTTGGCGCCCATTCAAGTGACGTTCCGCCTCCGGCGGAAAAGATCGCCACATCGGGTTTTGCAGCAATACCATCCAGCATGCTTACTACCTTGTATTTTTTGCCTTTGAATTCTATTTCTTTGCCAACTGATCGTTCAGAGGCTACGGGGATGATCTCTGACACCGGGAAGTTTCTTTCTGCCAGGACCTGGAGCATTTTCGAACCAACGAGACCGGTAGCACCGACAACAGCTACTTTCATATTGTTTTTTCTTTCTCCCCTTCGAAAGAGTTTTTAGTAATTAGAAATTATTGCTCTCCTTAAGGGGCAGGGGCAATAAAACAGGCCTTCCGTTTGGGGAAGGCCTGCTATCTTTTATGGTTACATACATAACGCTACAAACCTTCCATCAGGAGTGTTTCTTTGTGCGCTTTGTATGTTTACAGCTTCGCATATCGAATGGCAAAAATAGAACGGTAAACTGTTCCGTCAAAATTTAAGGCCTCTTTTTTTGAAGAGCGGTCAAGATATTAACTTTATACAGTTAAACCATCTTGTGAAATGAAAGCTGCCCAACTCGGGATATACTTCCTTTTGATCCCTTTTACCGTTTTTGCTCAAAATCGTTATGACATTGTTATTGATGAGATCATGGCCGACCCAAGTCCACAAATCGGCTTGCCTGCCAATGAATGGATAGAATTAAAGAACATGACTCATCAACCGGTCAATCTCCAGGGCTGGCGCATTGGGGATGTTAACGGCCAAAGTGGGATAATGCCTGACTTTAACTTGCAGCCCGATAGCTTGGTGATTGTCTGTAACGCCAGTGCAGTTGCGGTTATGTCAGTTTTCGGGACAACGATTTCTGTTAACAGTTTTCCTTCACTTGATAATGATAGTGATCAAATTTTTTTGATAGCTGCAAATGGCAGTACAATTCATGCGGTGGCTTATTCAGCTTCATGGTACCAGAACGAATTGAAAAAAGAAGGCGGATGGAGTTTGGAAATGGTTGATACCCGGAGTCCTTGTGCAGGCATCAGTAACTGGAAGGCAACTACAGATGTACAAGGAGGAACACCTGGAAGAAAAAATTCTGCTGATGATATAAATGACGATCAGAGCGGGCCAACATTGAAAAATTTATATGCGCCTGACAGCATCACAATTGTTGCAGTATTTGACGAACCGGTTGATAGTTTGCAGGCAGCAACAATTGGGAATTATCATATTGATGGAGGGTTATCAATTGTAAATGCAACAACACTCCCGCCATTATTTAATATGGTGCAATTAAATTTGAATAACGCGTTATCACCGGGCACGGTTTATAATCTTACCGTTGATAATGTTACGGATTGTATAGGCAATGTGATCGAAACGGCAAATACCGCGAGGGTCGGGTTGCCTGTTGAACCATCTCCTTTCGATATTGTGATCAACGAAATACTTTTTAACCCCAAAAGCAATGGTTCCGATTATGTGGAGTTTTATAACCGCAGTAATAAAATTATTGATGCATCAAAATTATACGTTGCCAATCGAAGCAGCAGCGGCGATGTCGGATCGATCAGGCAAGTTTCTTCAGCTCCGTTTTACATTTTTCCCAATGATTATTTCGTGATCACCGAAGATGCACCTGGCATCCGGGCGAATTACCTGGTCAAATCTCCCGATGCAGTTGTCGAGCTGGCTTCTTTACCTTCTTATCCAGATGATAAAGGTGATGTGATCTTGTTAAGCATTCAGGGGTCGCTGGTTGATGAAGTAGAATATGATAGTAAATGGCATTTTAAATTAATTAAGAATGCTGAGGGGGTGGCATTGGAAAGAATAGATCCCGCGGGCCTGTCCCAGGATGCAGCTAACTGGCATAGCGCTGCATCAACTGCGGGCTATGGCACACCCACATACCAAAATTCCCAGTATAAACAAACGCAGCCGGGTGATGCTACAATAGAAGTCACGCCGAAAGTTTTTAGTCCTGATAACGATGGGCACGATGATATTGCAGTGATCCAGTACAAAACTACAAGCCCCGGATACGTGGCCAACATTACCATTTATGATGCGCAGGGAAGACCAGTTCGTTATCTTGTTAAAAATGGAACATTGGGATCCGGAGGTCAATGGAACTGGGATGGTCTTGATGAAAAAGGAAACAAGCTTTCCATTGGTACTTATATCATCTACACTGAAATTTTTAATCTGCAGGCAAAAAAGCAACATTTTAAAAATACGGTTGTGCTGGCGAGAAAATTAAATTAGTTATTACAATTATGAAAAGAGGCTGCCCCAAGTATCGTTCGTCATCATTGCTAGGGAGGAACTACCAAACAATCCTTAAGTAAGAAATTACCCATCATTTGGGAAGAAGAAATCCAAGTGTAAAACTTTTCTTAACACCCGTTAATAATGATTGAAGAAAGTAATAAGACACCATTCGGGTAGGATCTCTTTGATAATCCACTTTGCCCGTACGTTTTCTTTCAGGCAATGAAGCGTCCTTATTCAGTGGGATGATAGCATGACGTAATGCGAAGGATGCAAAGTCAGCAACATTTTTTTCGTCCGTGTGTTTTTTTAATTGCTGGATAATAAGATGGTGATAAGCACCGATGATCTTCCCGGTTGACCTTTGTTCCGTCATTATAAAATCAAACGACAGGAAATCAAGAAAGCCCGACTTGATCCTGATCTTGCCAAGGTTTTCTGACGATGAATTTAGTTTTGTAAGCTCTAATCTTTCAATAGCACCTTTTATAGAGTAAGGTTTATTTTTTTGCAGCGGCATCATAACGACACCATGCGTGGTTCCTGAGCCCATAATGGACCCCTCTACATTCATCGTCATGTATGCGGGATCAGAACTGGTCGGATGATTAATAAGCGGCGAGCAGCTAAGATTTATCTTTTCAATTTTTAAGATCCCCGTTTTCCCATATCCTGCTTTTGGATATTCCTCATACTCTACAGCCGATGTCGCAAGCTCACAAGTTTTAATACGAATGTCGATCGGAAGGGTCTTGATGATATCAACGGGGAGCAGAACATTTTTTTGAGGTCGGGGCAATCTCCTGTCCCGGAATATGTAAGCCTTGCTTTCGCCGATCTTTATTTCATCTGCAAATAATTTTTGACCGGCTAATTTTTTAAAGTCTGGTTTTACAATATCGACTTTAGAAATGTAGGCCTGCATCCAATCAGCCTGCTGGCCAAGTTTTTTTCCAAATTCATATTTACCGATCTGCGGAATAATATTTATGCCAGTGACCTGCACCGATTCTATTTTGCTATCAGCCTTTATCTTCTTTATTTCAACATTTTGATAATTGTTCCCGGAATAATGAAAGTCCGAGATGTCACCATATACCGAACCGAATTTGGTTTTGTTTAATTCAAATGAGGGATCCACATCTATGTCATTTAAGCTGATGTCAGCAATAAAACGGCATTCATTTATTTTATCCTTGTATGATAACGCCAGGTCCTTGCATTGAAAGTTACTAATGTAGATCTTCTCGAGATCAAATGGCAATACCATTGTTTTCGAGCTCGTATTTTTAACTAAGGCAATTTTGCTATTAGTTATAACTATGTTTTTTGCGATGAAAGTTTTTTCCTCTAATAATTTCATCACATCAAACCCTTTCACTCGAATGGATGGAATGTTGATGTCATTTTGATACCCGGGTGCAGCGACACCCAAAGAATCCAATTCCACTATTTCCAGGTTGCTGTTGACCGTCAAATTGGAAAGCTGGACCTTATACCCAGGCATTTGGTAATTCACTTCCGATAAGTGCAGAACAATATCTTTAAACGAAAGCCTTTCGCCGGGCTTACTAATTGAAACGCCTTTAATTGCCACGTTTGCCCTGGCCAGTTGCTGATCACTCTTTTCGGAATGCAGAAAGACCCGGCTATTTTTCACAGCGATATTCGCAACATAGAATTTCTTAAAGGGCCATTTTATCTCGCTGAGAACTTTGGATTGACCGGAATCCTTTTTATCCAGAAGAAATGAATCCAGTTGGATATTTCCGTTGTCAAGAAGAAGTTCAGTCGCTTCAAGTTTTTTATTGAGCAGGAATTTTAGAAAGCTGATCCCGTTCACTGATACAAAAGGAAAATGCAGATGATGTCTGTATTGTTGCTGGTTTTTGTAAGGAATAAAATTTATATCGAGGTTGTCAAAAGCAACAGACGAAGACAGGATATTTGCGTGCACTTTTGAAAATTCTATGGCGAGGAATGGGGACATAGCAGTAAATTGTTGCCTGATCTTTTCCCGGATAAGTGCAGTAAGGATAAAATAGCCCGCAACTATCAACAGGCAAACAATGACAGTAATCTTTAATACACGCTTTATCTTTCTGCTTTCCATCCCTTCTTATTATAAACGAAAAGGCAACTTTTTAAGTTGCCAGATAGAAGGTCAAAAAAGATACCAGTAGGGAAACTGCTGACGATTAAGGGTCAGTACTAAATGCTTTATCGTCTTTGTTTATAAGGGAAATGACGTCCAAAATTATCTGTGATATTTTCAATAACAACATTAGCCGGCGTATTATAATTTGATGAACCTTTATAATTATCATTCCACAGGGTCATGTTGTTACTCACAATATCACAGCTCGCATAAATATCGTTTGTTTTATCGGGTATCGATGGCAGCGGAATCTTCGATCCCAAGCCGGTATTATATACGATTTGCTTTCCAACGCTAATGCCATAAGAAGCCTGATCGCTCATATATCTTTGTTCTCGTATGTGCATTCTCACCACGGCATCCACACCAAGCAAGGCTGTGAGTTCTTTATCATCTTTCTTCCAGATGTCCTGAAATGAAAGATTATGGTCATCTAATAACTTTTGTGTTACCACCAGGTCCTGCAGGTTGATCCTTGTATAATATTTGTTTGAGTTTGCATACCGCATGATGCTATTATACAAAGCGTATTGAAAATTTTTACTTTCCGTTTCTGTGATTTTTTTAATGTCCTCAGTTGTCAGGTTTTCCGGCTGCTTTCCGGTAAAGACCATTTCAGCGGGCAGTACAGCAACAATTTTATGATTAGCGGTTTGTTGATCGAAATACGACACATAATTCTTATGGCTGCAGGAGGAAATGACCAGCGCGGAAAAAAGAGTTAAGGGTAAAGCTTTTTTCATATAGTACGGGTTTACTATACAACGTTAATAAGGTTTCCCTTAGTGTGCAAGCGCCTTAACTTTTTATACTGTTGCAGAATTGCAAAAGACAGGCTCATAGGTTTGAGATCAGTGACTTATGATTTAACCGGTTAAAGCTCTGTAGTGCATTGCCGCTTTCACCTGGCTATAAGAAAAATCGTCTCCTAATTGTTTTTTCAATTCTGTTGAGGTGAGTGCAGGATTTTCGTCGATCAAACCTAAAATTTTCTCCAGCTTTGCTTCATTTACAATATCGAGCACATCTAGTTCACCCGTGGCAACAAAACCGGCAAGATGCCCTTCGATCGTGCTGAAAGCAAGACTTCGTTGCTTAGCGATTTCAGTTATACTACTCCCGTTTTTAAACATTTTAAGACTGATGCGTTGTGTTTCGCCTTTTTGAGCCTTGTTTTTTATATGAGTTTGTTTATCATTTTTCTCAATGATCAATGGTTGTTGTAACGCCTCGACAGTCTTTAATACGCTTTCACCATTTCCCGATTCAAGCATTGCCTTTGAAATATTTTCAAGATTCTGCAATTGCAATTTTCTGCGTTCGATGCGGGTTCTTAATGCGATAAGCTCCTTTATGTATTTTTTTGTTTTGCTTTTTATTTCCATTTTTTCAACGTGCCCATTCAGCGAAGCCAGTAATTTTTCTTCTGTCTCTTTAATAAAATAATGAACTGCGGCAGAAACTCTCACTGAAAAAATTTTATAATTGTCCTTTTGTGCATCTCCAAATAATTGTTCTAATTGCTTTTTGAATTGTAAAGAAATTTCCTGGAGATTTTTTGTTTTCGCTACTATTTCTTCAGCCCATGCAATGCATAAGTTCAAATCTGGCAGGTTTCGTTGTTCATATCCTTCAAGATGTTCCTGGAAAAGAGTCAATAATTTTTCCCAACCAAAGCCCTGTAGCATACAATGCCGGATATATTGTTGCTGTTCCTTTTGTAATGTTTCATGTAAGACATCCTGAGGCAACTCGTTATTTACAAATTCAAGCACCCGTTCGTCAGTCTGTATGCAATGAGGATAAATGCGGGATTTTAATACAAGCCCATGTAAGGAAGTAAGGCGGCTTAATGCCACATACACCTGCCCGGGAGCAAATGAAGCGCCAGCATCAATAATGGCTTTGTCAAAAGTAAGTCCCTGGCTTTTGTGAATGGTAATGGCCCAGGCAAGGCGGATAGGATATTGTGTAAAAGTGCCCAAATTCTCTTCTTCGATCCTGTCTTTTTCTTTGTGGTAATGGTAACGAATATTTTGCCATTCTTCTTTTTCCAGTGCAAGAAGATTTGTTTCGCCGGGGAATTTTATTTGAATTCCCTTTTCGTCGATTGAATCGATCGTGCCGATCTTTCCATTATAGTATTTCCTGTTTTCGCCGCTATCATTTTTGATGAACATGATCTGCGCATCTTTTTTTAACTGTAACATTTCTTCAGCAGGAAACGAACGGTCATTGAATTCACCGCTTATTTCAGCCCTGAATTGATATAATTTTCCGGGCAGCTTTCTCAATTCGGAATTATTGATAGCAATAGCTTTTTCATTGTGAGTAGTAAGTGTAATAAAGTTTTCCGTTTGCGACGAAATAAAGTCCGGTTTATAATATTGGTGCAAGTGCGTAAGATCAGTTTCCGTACAGCAGTTGTTGCGGATATTGTTTAGAATACTGATAAATGCATCATCGCGTTGCCGGTAGATCTTTTTCAATTCAATGTGTAGTGGCGGCGATTGTTGAATGACATGTGCGTCAAAAAAGAAAGGGCTGCGATAAAAATCTTTCAATAATTCCCACTCTTCATTGTTTGCGACTGGTGGCAACTGGAGCAGATCACCTATGTACAACACCTGTACGCCACCGAAGGGCATCAGCGTTTGCCTGCGAACATGTCTCAATATGATGTCGATTGCATCCAAAAGATCGGCTCGTAGCATGGAAACTTCATCAATGATCAAAAGGTCGAGTTCCCGCAACAATTCTTTCTTCTCTGCGCTCATGCGCATTTGCTTGAACAGCGTATGATTGTTGTAAACCCTCCGGTCGAAATTATCCAGTCCGCGATATGCGGGCAGGAAGATACCAGGCGGCACCTGCAATAAGGAATGAATGGTAACACCGCCCGCATTGATCGCAGCTACCCCGGTGGGAGCAACCACGGCCATTTTTTTAAATGAATGTTCTTTGATGTATTTCAGGAAAGTTGTTTTCCCTGTGCCTGCCTTTCCTGTAAGAAATAAGTGTTTGCTGGTTTGTTGAATGAATGCAGCAGCAGTTTGAAAGGTGGAATTGGATGAATCGAACATGGACATAGGTGGTTTAATGGACATCGAAGATAAAAAACTTGTCTTACTCAAGGGGCCTGTTAAGAAATTTTACGAAGGGCTGCATTATGGCAAATGCTGCCACGGTTTTTGAAACCAGGTCCTTAGAGGTGAGATCGGCGTCCTTAATATCTGCGATCACCAGCCAGCTTTTGAATTTTAAATATTCCGAGGCCGGATTGTCTTTTTCAAAACCCTGCGGCACTTTGGACAGTTGGGTACCTTCGCCTGTATATAGATTGCCATAGATAGCTGTAAATTTTTTTGATGATATGAGCTTTTTGAATTCATCAAAACAATAATCAATTTCCTGTCTTACTTTTTTAAGCTTATCGGGCTCGGGCTGCCATAAGCCGCCGCCTAAAAAACTTTTTCCCGGTTCTAAATGAAAATAATAACCCGCCAGTCCTGATTTCTTTCCTCCTTTGTCCATGCTGGCGCCAAGATTTGTTTTATAAGGAGACTTATCTTTTGAAAAACGGACATCACGATTAATGCGGAACATGCATTTCTTTGCCGTGAGCTCTTTCAGGTCAACATCGCTTTTTGAATGCTTGTCAAGGATCGATTGAATAAAATTTTCAAAATCATTTTTGGCTGTTTCATATTGTTTCCGGTGTGCATCGAACCACGTTTTATTGTTATTCTTCTTCAGATCCTTTAAAAATTTAAGAGTTGACGGTAATAACATGTTCGTATCGTTTGCTGTTAATTTAAATAATTTTTCACTGCATTTCTCCCATTTTCCATTAGCGTTTTTACTTCTCTCTTGGAGAGCTTGCGGAGTTTTGGCGCAATATTTCCATCACTGATAGAAACAGTTCTTTTCCAATCTTCTTTTGTCAGCAGTTGCCTGTTTAAATTCTCTATCACCATTGTGTAAAAGGCGAGCATATATTCTTTGATGTCATCAGCGGGCATCTCTGCCAGTACCTGGTTTTCCCTGTCATTTTTTATTTGAGCATCGGGGTCAATTCTGAATCCGATTGTTGACGAATCGGTGCTTCTTTCATCGAAAATGTGAATCGGAAAATTTTCAAGGAATCCTCCGTCCACCATAATATCTAATCCGTTCTTTTGTTTGGGATGATCCACTATGTTACCCATGCTATCCATGAAGACTGCTTCAAAATAAAGGGGGATGCTGGCTGAGATCCTCACTGCGTCCCTTACTTTCATATTGGGGTAAGATTTATAAGAGAAAATAATTGATCGCTGCTTATTAAGACAGGTGCCTGCTACATATAGATCCTTAAACCCTTTTTCGTGTAATTGGCTAAATGTCGCATCAGGATTTCCTGTTTTTTGTTCGATCATTTTTCCCAGCCATTTTTCTAATTTTTTTCCCCGATACCAGCCAAAGTATTTCTTTACCCTGTTGACGCCGCCGAAAACCCAATATTTCCCGTCGTTGAATTTTTTAAAATTCGTTTGGCCGATCAGATCCTCTACTTCGTTTCCGGAATAGCCAAGGGAAACCGCCAGGGCCATGATGGCGCCTGAAGACGTTCCACCAACTCTCTCAACATTCTTCATCACGTTTTTTGATTCCATCTCCTGTATGGCTCCGCAATAAGCAATGCCCCTGATTCCGGCAGCTTCAAATACAAGATTTTTGATAACGGGTCTCGTCTGCGCAATGAGAGCAATTTGGTGAAAGGCCAGCAAAATGAGTATGATCTTTTTCATGAACCACGATTGAAGGGCATTGAAATTATCATTTATGGCTTAAAAAAATTGATTGAGCTCTGTTAAAGATCGTTAAGACTTTTAGAGGAGATATCTCAATGGCAAGTTCATTCGTAATGAATCGTCATGTGAAACATTTTCTTACATGGCACCACTGGAAATGTTATGTTTTCCTGATCAATTTCAAAAATTCTCCTTCCGAAATGATCTTTACTGTATTTAGTTTTTTTGCTTTGTCCAGTTTACTTCCTGCATCTTCTCCAACAACAAGATAATTCAGCTTGGCACTGACACCACTGAGTATTTGCCCGCCATTTGCTTCAGCCATGGATTCTGCCTCACTCCGTTTCAACGTGGGCAATGTGCCAGTAAACAAAAATGTCTGTCCGCTAAGATTACCATCAGCGACATGCTGTTTCTTTTCATTCTTTAATTGCAAACCGATCTTCTCCAATTCTTCCAGCATCGCAATGTTTTCTTTGTTGTTGAAAAAATGATGCACACTACCGGCAACCTTGGGGCCTACGTCTTCGAGATTTTGAAGATCCTCAAGCGAAAATTTTTTAAAATCAAGTAAATGGTCAACTGCATTCGCCAGTGTTTTGGCAGATGTTTCACCAATAAAACGAATGCCCAAACCAAATATCAAACGATGAAGCGGTTGTTTCTTTGAATTTTCTATTGCCTGTTGCAAATTGTCAATTGACTTCTGACCAAAACCTTCCAGTTCTCCGATCTTTCTAAAATTTAATTTGTAAATACCCGGAACATCTTTTAATAGCCCAAGCTCATAGAACTTCCTGATGTTAGCATCGCCAAGCCCGCGAATATCCATTGCATCTTTACTGACGAAATGAATGATCCTCTCAACTACTTGTGCCGGGCATTCAATGTTATTGCATCGCCACGCTGCTTCCCCTTCTTCTTTATATAATTTGCTGTCACAAACGGGACAGGTTTTTGGAAAAGAGATCTTCTTTTCGTTACCTGTGCGCAATTCAGCCATGGATTTAACAATGTAAGGGATCACATCGCCTGCTCTTTCCACCAATACTGTATCACCGATCTTCAGATTTTTTTCTTTTATCACATCTTCATTGAACAAAGAGATCGAAGAAACAGTGACTCCTCCAATATGCACAGGCTGGATCTTTGCAACGGGAGTTATTGAGCCTGTTCGTCCAACCTGGTATTCTACATTTAATAATTTGCTTGTTGCTTGTCTCGCTTTGAATTTATATGCAATGGCCCATCTCGGGTGATGACTTGTCATACCCAGCTGGTCCTGCAGGTCAACATCATTTACTTTTATCACCATACCATCGATTTCGTAGGGAAGGTCATCGCGTTTTGCCTCGAATTCATTACAATAATTAATAACGGCCTCAATTCCTTTAAAGACCTTCATTTCTCTCTTGGGGCTGCGAAAACCCAGGTTCCAAAGCATCTCCAGTGAGCCAGAGTGCGTTTGCAGGATGTCTGACTTACTTGATTTTTTTGTTGTGTAAAAGCTGATATTATAAACGAACACCTCGAGATTTCTCTTTCTTACTTCTTCAGGGTCCTTTATTCGCAGAGTGCCCGCGGCTGCATTCCTTGGATTGGCGAGAGGTGCAAATCCCTGTTCGATCATCTGCTGGTTGTATTTGGCAAAATTGGTTTTATTGATCAATACCTCGCCTCTTATTTCTACCTGTTGCAGACCATAATCAGAGAATTTTGCAGACAAAGGGATAGATTTTATTTGTCTTACATTTATTGTTACATCATCACCTTCCACACCATTGCCCCTTGTGGCACCACGAACAAGCATGTCATTTTCATAGATAAGCGACAAGCTGCCTCCATCAAATTTTGGTTCCACGCAATATTCTATCTTATTAATACTGGTTGCTTCTCTCGCTTTCCTGTCGAAGTCAACCAGGTCATCACTATTATAAGAATTATCAAGTGACAGCATGGGAACAAGATGCTGCACTGTTGGAAAGGCTTTCGTCAATCCCTTTGCGACGCGCTGCGTTGGTGAATCAGAGATGATTAATTTAGGATTTCCGGCTTCTATTTTTTCCAGGGCTTTAAAAAGCTGGTCATATTCATAATCCGAAACAAGGGGGTCATTTAATATATAGTAACGGTATTCATGAAAACGCAGCACATCCCGAAGACGTTCAATTTTATTTTCAGAGATTCCTTTCTCAGATTCTTTCAAGAACGAGACGGTAAGTTTTTGAAGTGCCGTCGAGTCATCTTTTGTGTACATAAAAATTGACTATACTGTTATAAATACAAATGCGGGGCTCTGTTGCAAAAGGTAGCATCATCACTTTTAAATGTAAAAAAAATCATCAACAGGCTCATTATGAAAGACCTTTTAAAATTTTTTTTGTGTGAATTATACATATTGCCTACATTTATACAATCTAAAGAAAAACTAACGATTATGCTTGTAAAACAACTGCTGCGCAGTATAGGTTTATCTTTACTGCTTTTAGGTCTTACACAATCTATTTTCGCTCAAAAAACAGTTTCAGGAAAAGTTTCGGACAGCAAGGACGGACAGGGCCTTGGAGGAGTTTCTGTTGTAGCCAAGGGTACCAGCACAGGTACAACAACGAAGAATGACGGAACCTTCTCGCTAAGTGTCCCGGACAACGTGAACGCATTGCTTGTTTCCTCCGTAGGCTATGCCAGCCAGGAAGTGAGCATAACCGGAATAACGACAGTTGATGTGTTACTTGTCGCAACCGGGGCAAGCTTAAATGAAATTGTTGTAATTGGGTACAGTACGGCAAAGAGGAGGGATGTCACAGGAGCCATCTCAACCGTATCTGCAAAAGATTTTAATAAAGGTGTGATCACATCCCCGGACCAGTTATTGCAAAGTAAGGTTCCTGGATTGGAGATCACTCAAAACAGTGGCCAGCCCGGTTCCGCGACAACTGTGAAGATCCGCGGAAACAATTCCATTCGCGGTGGTAACAACCCAATTTACGTGGTCGACGGTGTGATCCTGGATGGAAGGACTGCGAGACCAAGTCTGAATTTAGGAGGCTTTGGACCAACTCCGGAGTCAAATCCGCTGATATATATTAATCCAAATGATATCGCATCCATCGACGTTCTTAAGGATGCGTCTTCTTCAGCAATATATGGTTCCCGCGGAGCGAATGGAGTTATTGTAATCACCACTAAGAAAGGTTCATCAGGTCCGACGAAGCTTGAATTTGCGACAAGCTTCGGTGTTTTTGCAGGTTATATGAAAAAATATGAGATTCTTGATGCGGGACAGTTTAGAAGTGGGCTAAGCAAATACAGTGTTCCAAATGCCAGCAGTTTAGACGGGGGTAAAGATATCGATATGCAAAAGGAGATAACCAATGACAACGTCTCCCAGAATTATTCAATAGCGCTTAGCGGTGGAAATGAAACGGGCAAGTTCAGGGTGTCATTTCTTGGAGCGCAAACCCAGGGATTTATTAGAAAGACTTCACTTGACAGATACCTTGGAAACTTCGGCGGCCAGTACAAATTCTTGAACAAAAGACTCACGATTGATTTCGATTTGATCGCGGGTCATACCAGGGAAGATATTGGTGCAGTAGTAAACCAGGTTGGTTCGCAAGGTGACCTGATAAGTTCCGTGTTGCAATGGAATCCTACGAGACCTTTTGATTCTGCCGGTATTTTCCTTTTCCCGAAAAATGGTTCAGGTAACCCGATGGCCCTAACAGAAGGTATAAAGGATGTTGCGAACGTGAATACTTATTTGGGTAACATCTCGGCAACACTTAGAATAGCGAAAGGGCTTGACTATAAATTTTTGTACGCTATCAATCATAGCGCTGGCTACAGAAATACAAATGAATATGGATGGCTGGAAGGTTATTCAGGTTTGTCTGGAAACGGGATTGGCGCCATCACCAATGCTGTGCTGACGTCCCAGACCTTTACACACACATTAAATTACAATACAGATCTTACGAGTAAGCTCAATTTAAGTGCAACGGCTGGATTTGAATACTGGAAATCGGATTACACAACCACTAGTTTTTCAGCCACTGGATTCAATACCAATTTGACGCAAGGCAATATTATCGATATTCCTTATACCGCCATGTTGCAGGATGGCCGCACTCAGGCTTTACCAGCTACCACTGTCGATCCAACAACTGAATTGCAGTCTTATTTTGTCAGGGCTATATTAAACTATAACAATAAGTTTTTCCTGACCGGTACTTTCAGGGCTGATGGATCCAGCAGGTTTGGTGAAAATAACAAGTATGGTTATTTCCCGTCTATCGCGGGCAAGTGGTTGTTGAGTAATGAAGACTTTATGAAGAATAGCGGAATATTCTCTTCCCTTGCACTCAGAGCCTCATGGGGAAAGACAGGGAACCAGGAATTTCCTGCAGGTGCCTCACAAGAACAATTCGGATTTTCTGCATTCAATACAGCCAGCCAGGTCAATGTGGCTAACCCGGACCTGAAATGGGAAACAACAACCTCCTATGATATCGGAGTCGATTATTCGCTTCTTAACGGAAGAATATACGGAGCCATCGACTATTATGATAAAACGACCACTGATATCTTGTTCCAAAGCGTAGCTATTCAACCGGCACCTGCATCCACTTATTGGATCAATATTCCGGGTCATTTGAAGAACACCGGTTTTGAATTTGCCGTCGGAGCAACAGTTATTCAGAAGACCGATTTCACCCTTGATGCCACGTTCAATATTGCTAATAACAAAAACAAGTTAACAGAATTCTTTGCACCCGGCACAAAAACGCCTTTGGTGATCATGACAGGTACGATCGATGGACAGGGTGTATCAGGAACGCTATCCCAGATCATTACCAATGATCAGCCTGTTAACGAATTTTACCTGAAACCGTTTAAGGGATTTGATGCTAATGGCAACCAACAGATAGGCGGTGCCGATGAGATATATTTTGCGGGGGATCCAAATCCTCACACGCTCTGGGGCGCTACCGTTAATATTGCGTATAAGAAGTTTAATGTGAATTTAAATGCAGGAGGTGCCGGAGGATATGTGATCTACAACAATACGAGGACGAGTGTTACGAATATTTCCGGTATTGTTCAGGGTAGGAATATAGACAATGCGGCTTTTGAATCCGCTGAAAAGCCAAGTAGCGGAGTAGGAGCATCTGACAGGTTTTTGGAAAATGGTAACTACTTCAAAATGCGCAATGCGACCATTTCGTATGCTATTGGAGACGCTGGACGATATGTGAAGAATCTAAGTGTATTTGTAAGTGGAACCAACTTGTTTGTATCGACAAAATTCACCGGGTTTGATCCTGAAGTAAATATTGATAAGAACAATGGCGGGTATCCTTCAAGATCTATCGAGTATATTCCATACCCGACACCACGGACGATCACATTCGGTTTGAATTTTACTTTATAATTGAATAATCTAATCTAAAAAATAAAGCTATGCTCTCATATAGAAACTTAAAGATAGTTGGAGTTCTACTGACGATAACTATGCTAAGTTGTACCAAATTAGATGAACATTTAAGGAGTACTTTAACCAGCGACCAGACATCTTCTGCTTTGGGCGCACAGGGAACTCAGTTATTGTTACAAGCTGCGTACACTGACATTGGCACTCCTTTTTGTGGCGACCAGGGCCAGGTGTTGAGCCTGGAGGAAAACTCATCGGACATATCGCTGGTGCCTACAAGGGGAGGCGACTGGGATGACAACGGCTCATGGCGTATCATTCATGCTCACAACTTTAACGCGAATGATGCGAATACCCTCAATGCGTTCAATAATTTAAATAAGCTGAATTTTGATGCTACCAATGTACTTGCATTCAAGCCTACCGCATCCCAGGCTGCGCAGTCAAGATTCCTGAGAGCTCTTGCATTATACACTTTGTTGGATCTATTTAACCAATACCCATTCAGGCAGCCGGGAGAGAATTTGTTGAATGCACCCGAGGTGAAGACTGGTGCTGATGCAGTACAATTTATTATTGATGAATTGACGGCAGTTATACCTGACCTCGCTCCGGGGGGAATAGCAAATATGTCTGTTGCCAACCAGGATGCAGCAAAGACTTTGTTGATGAAGTGCTATCTCAACAAGGGAGCCTTCATCAATCGCGCTTCTCCCACATTTGATGATGCGGACATGCAGCAGGTTATTACCCTTGGTAATTCCATTATCAATAGTGGATCCTACTCATATATGTCTGAGTACTTTGACAATTTCAGCGTTACAAATAAAAACTCTACTGAAGCTATTTTTGCATATGCCAACTCCACGGGCGTTTCTGCAGGAAACAGTGGAATCAATACCCGTTGGTTTATGACGCTGCATTATAATCAATATACACCTAATAACCCCAATGCCGGGTGGAATGGGTTTTCCACTGTTGCTGACTTTTACAACAGCTTTGGTGTCCCAACGCCACTGAATGCGCAAGCTCCAAAATTGGCGGATACTGCCGTTGACCAAAGACTTGGCGGGAGGTTTTACAAAGGGGTAACTGATAAGAGTGGTCAAAGACCAGGACTTATGATCGGTCAACAATATAATGAGAACAATACAGCATTGAAAGATAGAAAAGGAAATCCATTGTCATTTGATCCAAATATCGCTGCCAATATGATTGAAACAGGGCCGAACCTGGAAGTTACCGGAATTCGGGTTGAAAAGTATCCACCTGACTTCAGCACGGGTAGCGCTTCTTACAGTGGTCCTTCCGGCAACTGGTTTATGATCTTCAGATATGCTGACGTTGCATTGATGGTAGCAGAAGCAAAAATGCGCGCCGCTGCTCCTGACGCCGCCGGAGCACTTGCCCTGGTTAATGAATTAAGAAATGCAAGAGACGCAGCGCCGATGGCCAACCTGGTCTTAGTGAACACGAACGATTTGAATGATCCAAATACTTTGCTTGCTGAAAGAGGAAGGGAGCTTTATTGGGAAAGCCAAAGAAGAACAGACCTGATCCGTTTTGGGATGTTTTTAAAACCGTGGGCTTACAAACCAACTGACGATCCAAAATATCTTGTATTCCCCGTACCTGCCCAGGCTTTAGCAGCGAATCCCAACCTGGTTCAAAATCCGGGATATAATTAGTGATTGAGTTTATTATAAAATTGGGAAAGGTCATTTTTTTAATGACCTTTCTTTTTTGAAATTGGTCCCTCTTAAATATCAACTGAAGATGCGCCTGGCAATTGTGTACGTGATGGTACTGCTCTTTTTATCATGCAATAATAAAAAAAACGGGAACACTTTATTTCAATTGGTTGAAAATTCAGGGATCAATTTTAACAACAGGGTTGAAGACGATAGTCTTGAAAATAGTTTTCTCTTCCGGAATTTTTACAACGGCGGTGGTGTGGCAATCGGTGACATCAACAGTGATGGCTTGCCTGATGTATTCTTAACCTCCAACCAGGGTGCAAACAAATTATACCTCAATAAAGGCAACTTTAAGTTTGAAGACATTAGTGATAAAGCCGGGATCATTAAAGACGATAAGTGGAATACAGGTGTTGTGTTTGCAGATGTAAATGGAGATGGATGGCTTGACATTTATGTTTGCTCGTCCGGTCGCATGAGAACAGGCAATAGGAAGAACAAGCTTTACATAAATAATCATAATCTCACCTTCACTGAATCCGCCGCCCAATATGGCCTGGATATTTCTGCATACACCACGCAGGTTTCTTTTTTTGATTATGATCTTGATGGCGACCTGGATTGTTTTATGATCAATAACAGCCCTATTCCCATAAACCAGTTGAATTATTCTAATCGACGTGAATTGCCCGAGAATCAGTGGCCGGTGGCTGATTTTTTAAAAGGCGGCGGTGATCATTTATTCCGGAATGATAACGGACATTTTACTGAAGTCACAAAAGAAGCGGGAATTCACGGGAGCCTTATCAGCTTTGGATTGGGAGTTTCAGTTGGTGATATCAACGGCGATGGTTATCCTGATGTGTTCGTCTCAAACGATTCTTACGAAAGAGATTATTTATACATCAATCAAAAAAACGGAACCTTCAAAGATGAAATGGAAGATTGGATGCAGCATACAAGTTTTTCATCAATGGGAGCCGATATAGCCGACATTAATAATGATGGCTACCCCGACCTCTTCACCACCGACATGCTTCCATTGAATGACTACAGGCTAAAGACAACAGGGGCCTTTGATAATATTGATTTGTTCAATGCTAAATTGAAAGCAGGATTCTATTTCCAATACACACAGAATTGCCTTCAGTTAAATGATAAGAATGGAATGTTTAAGGATATAGCGAATTACAGCGGTGTCTGTGCCACGGACTGGAGTTGGGGTGCTTTAATGTTTGATATGGATAACGATGGATGGAATGATATTTATGTTTGCAATGGTGTAAATAGGGATGTCACTAACCTTGATTTCATGAATTTTTTTGCTGATGAGACCTATCACAAAATGGTGCTAACCGGGAAAAAGAAAGAAGTCGATGAACTGTTAAGACAAATTCCAAGAACTCCCCTTGCAAACAAGGTTTACCATAACAATGGCAATCTGAAATTTACTGATATCGGAGAAACCTGGGGGTTTACCCAGCCGAGTTTTTCAAACGGCGCTGCTTACGGGGACCTGGATAATGATGGTGACCTTGATCTCGTAGTTAATAATGAAAATGGGCTTGCATTTGTTTATAAAAACAATTCCCGTGAATTAAATCACAACAACTACATTGGCATTTCCCTGAAGGGAAATGGGAAAAATCAGTTTGCCATTGGAAGCCGGGTAAAATTGTATGCTGGAAATGAAATACTGTCACGAGAATTGATTCCCAGCAGGGGATTTCAATCTTCAGTTGATTATAAGATCATCTTTGGATTGGGAAAAATCACAAACATTGATTCGATCATAATAGTTTGGCCGGACCGCTCTTTTTCAAAACTGGAAAAACCTGCCATCAATCAAACGCGTCTTATAGAGGAGCCTGTTACAAAGAATATCATACCCGAACCCATTAAAGAAGCTCAACCAACTTTTTTTACAAAATTGCAAACCAATTTTGATAAGCATGAAGAAAACGATGTGATCGACTTTTATACTGAACGGAATATTCCACGCTTGCTTTCAAAAGAAGGACCAAGGGCGGCAGTTGGTGACGTAAATGCGGATGGACTTGATGACGTATTCATTGGAGGAACACCGGGTCACCCGGGTCAATTATATGTTCAAACTGAGGAAGGAAAATTTATAAAAAAAGAGCAAAAGGAATTTCAGCGGTTCTCAGATTTTGAAGACGTAGCCGTTTTGTTGTTCGATTGTGATCATGATGGCGACCTCGATCTTTTGATCGGCCCCGGCGGAAATAATGCATCGCCCGGAAGCAGGGAACTGCAGCTACGCTTGTTCAAAAACGATGGGAAAGGAAATTTTTCATTAGATGCTTCCGCATTTCCGAATGTTGGTACAAACGTCTCGGTAGCTATCGCCAATGATTTCAATGGTGACGGTTTCCCCGATCTTTTTATTGGTTCAAGAAGCTATCCTGAATTGTACGGTGTAACTCCAGGGAGTTTCCTGTTTGTAAACGATGGGAACGGCCATTTCAGGGATGTTGCAAAAACAGAAAGTCCAGCCATTGCAGACGTCGGCATGGTTTGCGGAGCTGTGTGGGCTGATGTGACAGGCGATTCCAGGAAAGAATTGATCATTGTCGGTGAGTGGATGACGCCGAGAATTTTTTCATTTAATGGAAATCATTTCGAAGAGGTAAAAACTAACCTTGGTAATATGTTTGGTTGGTGGCAGACTGTGTCTTCTGCAGATGTGAATGGCGATGGAAAAATGGATTTAATACTAGGCAATCTTGGCGAAAATTTTTACCTGCAACCTGATGAGAAAAGGCCGGTCAAATTATGGATAAATGACTATGATCAGAACAACAGCGTTGAGAAGATCATGACTTATACTATTGATGGACAAGACATGCCTGTT
>Ga0207674_10001528_pt1 | contig 29794 bp, 26 predicted proteins | sample KBSCornC72_FD_184303 | JGI IMG/M metagenome (GOLD analysis project Ga0207674, IMG submission 184303) | Corn rhizosphere microbial communities from Kellogg Biological Station, Michigan, USA - KBS Corn C7-2 (SPAdes) (version 2) | ecosystem: Host-associated > Plants > Roots > Rhizosphere > Soil ...
TGCCGGCCCGCACCCTCGCCAAGCGGCGGATTCGCGAGCTGAAGCCGATCGCCAAGGAGCTCGGCTGCTCAGAGCAGCTGGCCCGCGTCGAGTGGATGCTCGAGAAGGGCACCGGGTCACAGCGCCAGCTGCAGGTCTGGAACGCCAATCGCGACATCGTTGAGGTCACCGAGGAGATCGCGGACGCCACCGAGGCGGTGTAGGGCGGAGCGGGCGCTCGGCTGGGACGGGCTGCTCAACGTCCGTGACCTGGGCGGCTTGCCGACCGAGGACGGGACGGTGACGCGGTTCGGCGCGGTGATCCGGGCCGACAACGTGCGGCGGCTGCGCGACGCCCGGACGCTCGTCGACCACGGCGTCGTGCGGGTGGTCGACCTCCGCTTCCACTCCGAGCGTGCGGAGGATCCGATCGAGGCGCTGCCGGTCGACGTGGTGCACGTTTCGCTGCTCGGCGACTGGGACGAGTCGTACCTCGCCTCGCTGGAGCGCGAGATGGCAACGCGGACGGCGGCGGAGTACCTGGAGTGGTCGTACCTGCACTTCCTCGACCACCGCCGCGACCGCTTCGCTCTGGCGCTGGCGGCAGTCGCCGACGCGCCGCCGGGGGCCGTGTGCGTCCACTGCATGGGCGGTCGCGACCGCACCGGGTTGGTGGCCGCCCTGCTGCTGCGCCTGGCCGGTGTCGCGGTGGACGACGTCGCCTCCGACTATGCCGAGAGCGAGGCCCGTCTGGCCGACGATCACGCGCGTTGGGTGGCCCTCGCCGAGCACGACGCCGAGCGCGCCCGCCGGCTCGTCTTCGGCCATGCGCCCGCCTCCGTCATGCGCGAGGTGCTGCAGACCGTCGAGGGAGAGCACGGCTCGGTCGCCGGCTACCTCCGCGCCGCCGGCCTCACCGACGCCTGCAGCGAGAGGCTGCGCAGCCGGCTGCGTGACGAAGGGTAGGCGTGCCCGCCGGGACGATCCAGCGCTCCGGAGCCCAGCTCGGGATCAGGCCGCGGTGTTGCGGGGAGCCGGCCGCAGAACGGCCAGCGCCGCCAGCCCGGCGACCGCCATCCCCGCGCCGAACGTGAACACGGCGGCGGGGCCGACCGCCTGCCACAGCACGCCGGCAGCGATGCTGGCGACCACCGTGGCCAGCCCGGTGAACAGCCTGAAGGCGCCCTGCCCGGTCGCCCGCTCTCCGACCGGGGTGATGTCGGACACGTAGGCCTTGCCGACGCCGTCGGTCGCTGCGATGTACACGCCATAGACGGCCATCAGCGGCCACACCCAGAGATCGTTCCCGACCAGGCCGAAGCCGGCGTAGACCGCTGCGAACACCAGCAGGCCTCCGGCCAGAACGCGGCGCTTCCCCACCCGATCGGACAGGTGCCCGAGCGGGAACGACAGCCCCGAGTAGATCAGGTTGAACAGCGCGTAGGCGGCCACCACCTGCGAGGTGGAGAGGCCCAGGTCGCTGGCCCGAAGCAGCAGGAACACGTCGGCCGAGTTGCCCAGCGAGAACACCGTCCAGGCGCCGGTGAAACTCCAGAAGGCGCCGGGCAGGGCACGCATGCTGCCCCGCGAGGCGGCAGCCTCGGGGGCGGCCAGCGCTCCCGGCACCTCGCGTATGAACCGCAGCACGAGCATCGTCAGCAGACCGGGAACGATCGCGATCACGATCACCTGGCGCAGCGACAGGCCCGCCGCCAGCAGGCCGAGCGCCAGCAGCGGGCCGATCGATGCGCCCGCCGAGTCCATGAAGCGGTGGAAGCCGAACGTGGCCCCGGTCTTGGCGGGGTCGCTGGAGTCGCGAAGCAGCGCGTCTCGGGGCGCCGTCCGGACGCCCTTCCCCGCGCGGTCGAGCACGCGCGCGCCGAGCACCCAGCCCCATGCCGGCGCCAGCGCGACCAGCGGCTTTGACAGCGACGACAGGCCGTAGCCGATCCACAGGAACGGGAGCCGGCGGCGTATCCGGTCCGAGCGCCGGGCGACGAACAACCCGACCACCTGGGACGCGGCGTCGGCCGCTCCCTCGACGGCGCCCACGGCGGCCGCCGGAGCGCCCAGAGTGACCGTCAGGAACAGCGGCAGGATGGGATACAGCAGCTCGGACGCGGCGTCGTTGGCGAGGCTCGCCCACCCCATCGCCCACACGTTTCTGTTCATCCCCAGCCGCACGCCGGGGCCACGATAGACTGCGCCGCGTCAATCGGTCGGGCCTTGGAGCGGGAGGAGCACATGGACAAGCAGGAGGTTCTCGAGCGCTGCCGCCGAGACAACGTCGCCTTCGTGCGGTTGCAGTTCACGGAGCCCTACGGGGCGGTCAAGAACGTCTCCATCCCCGTGGAGGAACTGGAGAAGGCGCTCGACAACGAGCTCATGTTCGACGGCTCGTCGATCCGCGGGTTCAAGCGGATTGAGCAGTCCGACATGTACTTCCTGCCCGACCCGGCGACCTACGCCGTTCTGCCCTGGCGGGGCACCGACAAGGCCCGCACCGCCCGCCTGATCTGCGACGTGGCCGACCCTGATGGCGAGCCCTTTGCCGGCGACCCGCGATCGAACCTGAAGCGGGTGCTGCACAAGGCCGAGGAGATGGGATACACGATGCAGGTCGGCCCCGAGGCCGAGTTCTTCCTGTTCCGGCTCGACGCCGACGGCAACCCCACGGTCGACCCGCACGACGCGGCCAGCTACTTCGACGTCGCCCCGATGGACAAGGGTGAGGACTGTCGGAGGGACATCGAGCTGACCCTGCAGCAGATGGGCTTCCACCTGGAGGCCGCCCACCACGAGGTCGCCATCGGCCAGCACGAGATCGACTTCCGCCACGGTGACGCCCTGACCACCGCCGACAACCTGATCACCTTCCGCATGGTGGTCAAGGTGATCGCAGCCCAGCACGGGATGCACGCCACCTTCATGGCCAAGCCGCTGCACGGCGAGAACGGCTCCGGGATGCACGTCAACCAGTCGCTGTCCCGCGGCGACGAGAACGCCTTCCTGGACGAGAGCGACCACCTCAAGCTGTCGGCCGAGGCCTATAGCTATATCGCCGGGATCCTCACCCATCTGCCCGCGATCACGGCGGTGGCGAACCCCACGGTGAACTCCTACAAGCGCCTGCTGCCCGGCTACGAAGCGCCGGTCTACATCGCCTGGTCTCCCGGCAATCGCTCGGCGGCCATTCGCGTGCCCGCCAAGCGCGGGCGCTCGACCCGCATAGAGCTGCGCACGCCCGACCCCACCGCCAACCCCTACCTGGCTCTCGCCTGCATGCTGGAGGCCGGGCTGAACGGGGTCAGCCACGGCCTTCGCCCGCCCGACCCGGTCAACCGCAACATCTACGACCTGACCGAGGAGGAGTCCGCTGGACTGGGCATTCGCAGCCTGCCCCACGACCTGACACACGCGCTGGATGCGCTTGAGGCCGACGAGGTGATGCGCGAGGCGCTCGGCGACCACATCTTCAGCGAGTACATCCGCCTGAAGCGGTCGGAGTGGGCCGCCTACAACGAGCAGGTGCACAAGTGGGAGTTGGACGAGTACATGGATCGATACTGATCCGACCCGCCCGCCCGGCGGACGTCAAGCGGGTGCTCGAGGTGATCATCGCCCGTGACGTCGCCGATCTGGGAGAGCCCGACTTCACCCTGGACGACCTCGCCGACGATTGGGCCGAGCAGGCGTTCGCGCTCGAGCTCGACTCCCGGGTGGCCGACTCAGGCGACGGCGAGCTGCTGGCCTACGCGGCGATGCGCGACCGCTCACAGCTGGTGGCCGTCCACCCGCGGGCCGAGGGCCGGGGGATCGGCGCCGCCCTGCTTCGGTGGGCGGAGGGCCGGGCTGCCGAGCGGCACGAGCCGCTGCGCCAGGACCTCGGATCGTCCAACGCGGCCGCCGCCGCCCTGCTCACCGCCGCGGGCTACCGGCCGGCCCATCACTACTGGCGGATGACGCGGGACATCGAACCGCCGCCGCCACCGCCGAGCTGGCCGGCCGGCACCGCGGTGCGCAGGCTGCAGGTGGGCGACGGCGCCGACGAGCGGGCGGTGCACGGGCTCGTGCAGGAGGCGTTCGCCGAGACCGCCGGCCACGTTCCCGAGCGGTTCGGCCCCTGGCGCAGGCGGGTACTCGACCGCGAGACGGCCGACGCCGAGCTGTTCTTCGTGGCGGAGCGGGATGGACGGGTGGCCGGTGTGTCGCTGTGCGACGACTGGGTGGCCGAGGCGACCGGATACGTGCGGATGCTCGCCACGTCGCCCCGTGATCGCGGGATCGGCCTGGGGCGCGCGCTGCTGCTGGAATCGTTCGCCGCGTTTCACCGCCGTGGCCGTCCAATCGCCGCGCTGTCGGTGAACGCCGACAACGCGAGTGCGCTGCGACTCTACGAGAGCGTCGGGATGCGGGAGCACTGGCGGGTCGACCGCTGGGAGCGCCCGGCCGCCGCTGTCTCGTCGCCCTGACGGCGCTCGGCTACAGTGGCCCGATGCCCGGCGAGACGCCTCCCTACGACCCCACGGTGACCTGGGTCAGGCACTGCACCTCGTGCGGTGCGATGGACGACCGAGAGCGGTGGGGGAACAAGGCGGAAGCCGAGGCCGACGGCGTGTTCCAGACACCGTGGAGCTGCCCGGCGTGCGGCGGCGAGGGCTTCGAGGTGAAGCCGGTGGCCCGGCTCGGCGGGGGCTGAGCTCAGCCGTAGATCCCCGACGGATCCTGCTGTGAGCGGATCGAGTCGGTGTCGCGCTGCGCCACTCCGGTGCGGATGGCGGCGTCGGCGACGGCGGCGGCCACGTGCTCGACGACCGACTTGTTGAACACGCTGGGGATCACGTACTCCTCGTGCAGCTCGTCCTCTGAGATGACCGCGGCGATCGCCCGGGCGGCGGCCAGGTTCATCTCGTCGTTGATGGTGGTCGCCTGGGAGTCGAGGGCGCCGCGGAACATGCCGGGGAAGCAGAGCACGTTGTTGATCTGGTTGGGGTAGTCGGAGCGGCCGGTGGCGATCACGCGTGTGAAGCCCTCGATCTCCTCCGGAGGCACCTCCGGAGTGGGGTTGGCCATCGCGAACACGATCGCGTCGTCGGCCATCGAACGGATCGCCTGCACCGTTACCGCGCCCGGCCCGGACAGGCCGAGGAACACGTCGGCGCCGCTCAGCGCGTCCTCGGCGCTGCCCCGGAACCCGTCGGGGTTGGTGTTCTTGGCGTACCACTTCTTGATTCCGGTGAGCCCTTTCTTGCCCGCGTAGAGCGCACCGTCGCGGTCGCAGCCGACGATGTTCTGGACGCCGGCCTCGCGCAGTAGCCGGCTGACGGCCACGCCGGCGGCGCCCACGCCGACCAGCACCACCTTGAGCTCGTCCATCCGCTTTCGCACCAGCTTCGCCGCGTTCAGCAGCCCGGCCAGGACGACGACGGCCGTGCCGTGCTGGTCGTCGTGGAACACGGGTATGTCGAGCTCGTGGCGCAGCCGGCCCTCGATCTCGAAACAGCGGGGGGCGGCGATGTCCTCGAGGTTGATGCCACCGAACCCCGGCGCGATCGCTTTGACGATGGCGATGATCTGGTCGGTGTCCTTGGTGTTCAGGGCAAGCGGCCAGGCGTCGATGCCGGCAAACTCCTTGAACAGCATCGCCTTGCCCTCCATCACCGGCATCGCGGCCTCGGGGCCGATGTCGCCCAGACCGAGCACCGCGGTGCCATCGGTGACGACTGCCACGGTGTTCTGCTTGATGGTGAGCGCCCGGGCCCGCGAGATGTCGTCGGCGATGGCAAGGCAGACGCGGGCCACGCCGGGCGTGTACGCCATCGAGAGGTCGTCGCGGGTCTTCACCGGCACCTTGTTCTGGACGGCGATCTTGCCGCCCAGGTGCATCAGGAAGGTGCGGTCGGAGACGTGCTGGATGGTCACGCCGTCGACCGCCCTGACGCTCTCGACGATCCGCTGCCCGTGCTCGGCGTCGGCCGCTGCCACGGTGATGTCACGGACCGTGTGCTCTTTCGTCACTCGCACCAGGTCGATGGCGCCGAGATCGCCTTCGGCGTCGGCGATCGCCGACGCCACCCGCGCGAAAGAGCCCGGCCCGGAGGGGATCTCGATGCGCAGGGTGAGGCTGTACGACGCAGAAGGGGTGCGGCCTGCCATGTGGAGGCGGAGCGTATCGAAACCCGCTTTCGCAGCACGATGCTGTGTCGACTCGCAGGAGACCCGTGCCGGATCGGCGCGCAGATCCCCGCGCCCGGCCGACCGGTGCCCGGCACCGTGCCGGGCACGGCGCCGGGGTCGGTGCCGGGCTTCGTGCCGGGGTCGGTGCCGGGCTCCGCGCCGGGCTCCGTGCCGGGCTCCGCGCCGGGCTCCGTGCCGGGGTCGGTGCCGGGCACCGCGCCGCCCCCGATGATCTAGGCTCTCGCGTGTGGCGACGAAGCAGGTCAAGCCCTCCGACCTGGACCTGAACGACGAGCCCGCGAAGGCCGCGGATGTGTTCCTGGTGGATGGCAACGGGCTGGCCTACCGGGCGTTCTATGCGCTGCCCGAAGAGCTGCAGACGGTCGAGGGCCAGCCGACGAACGCGCTGCTGGGGATGGCCAACATGCTGTTCAAGCTGCTGGTCGACTACCGCCCCAAGACGGTGCTGGTGGCGTGGGACGAGCGGCCCGCGGCGCGGATCGCGCTCTCGCCCGACTACAAGGCTGGGCGGAAGCCGACGCCGGAGCTGCTGAAGGCGCAGCAGCCCTACTTCGCGCCGATCGTGGAGGCCTTCGGCTACACGAACTTCCGCGTCGACGGCAAGGAGGCGGACGACGTGATCGGGACGCTGTCCCGGATCGCGGAGGAGGCGGGCCACCGCGTGTGCGTGGTGTCGACCGACCGCGACGCGTTCCAGCTTGCATCCGACAACGTCTGCATCATGATGACCCCGCGTGGGGTGGCCGACGTCGTCGTCTACACCCCCGACCGGATCCGCCAGCGCTACGGCATCGGCCCAGACCTGATCCCCGACTTCATCGGCCTCAAGGGCGACACGTCGGACAACATCCCCGGGGTGCCGGGGATCGGCGAGAAGACCGCCGCCGACCTGCTGGTGCAGTTCGGGAGCCTGGAAGGCGTGTACGGATCGCTCGACGACGTGTCGGGCCAGAAGCGCCGGGAGTCGCTGCGGGAGGCGGCCGAGGATGCCGAGCGCTCGAAGGTGCTGGCGACCATCGACCGCGAGATCCCGATCGACGTCGACTTCTCGCAGCTGGTGGTCTCGCCGCCCGACCGCTCGGGGATGAAGGAGCTGTTCCGGAAGCTCGAGTTCCGCAACCTGCTGCGCCGCGTCGATGAGCTCGACCTGGCTCTGCCCGGTGCGCCGCAGGTGGCGACAGAGCGGGCGGACGTCGGCTGGCGCGAGGCATCGGCGGCCGAGCTCGGGTCGCTGCCGCACGAGATCTCGCTGGCCGCGGCCGGTGAGCGCACCGCGGTGGCCGCCGCCGATGGCGGCGGTGACGTGCTGGTGCTCGACCAGCCGGCCGAGAAGGTTGCAGGGCTGCTGGGCGGCCACCGGATCCTGACCCACGGCCTGCACGTGCCGGGCCTGCACCCGACCGGCGACACCCAGATCGCCGCCTACCTGGTCGATCCCGGCCGGGCGACGTACGAGATCGACGACCTGGCCGTCGAGTCCGGCGTGGAGCTGATCGTGCAGGCGGACGACGAGACCGCGCCGCTGGTGGGGGCTGCCGCCGCCATCGCCCGGCTCCACGGCCAGCTGCTCGAACGGCTTGAGGAGCGGGAGATGATGCCGCTCTACGAGGAGATCGAGCTGCCGCTGGTGCCGGTGCTGGCCGATATGGAGCGGGCCGGCGTCCAGGTCGACGCCTACCGGCTGGCCGAGATCGCGGCCAAGCTTCGCGACCAGGTCGACGAGCTCGAAGGACAGGCCCACGAGATGGCCGGCGGGCCGTTCACCATCGGCTCGCCGAAGCAGCTGGGCGAGGTGCTGTTCGAACGCCTCGGCCTGCCCGCCGACCGCAAGGGCAAGACCGGGTACTCCACCGACGCGCGAGTGCTGGCAAAGATCCGCGACATGCACCCGATCGTGGACGTGGTCGAGCGCTGGAGGGAGCAGTCCAAGCTGCTGAACACCTACCTCGACCCGCTGCCCGGGCTGATCGACGAGAACGGCCGCCTGCACACGACCTTCAGCCAGACGACCGCCGCCACCGGTCGGCTGTCGTCGATCCGTCCCAACCTCCAGAACATCCCCATCCGCACCGAGGTCGGGCGGGAGATCCGTAGCGCGTTCTGCGCCGCTCCCGGCCACCAGCTGCTGTCGGCCGACTACTCGCAGGTCGAGCTGCGAATCCTGGCCCACCTGTCGGGCGAGCCGGCGCTCAAGGAGGCGTTCGCCCGCGGCGAGGACATCCACCGGGCGACCGCGGCCCAGGTGCTGGGCAAACATCCGGCGGATCTCACACCGGTCGAGCGAAACCGGGCCAAGGCGGTCAACTTCGGGATCATTTACGGCATCAGCTCGTTCGGGCTGTCCGAGCAGCTGGGCATCTCGCGCGAGGAGGCCCAAGACTTCATCGACCTCTATCTGGCCCGCTTCCCGGAGGTCAACCGGTTCATGCGCCAGGTGATCGAGCGGGCGGTGAACGACGGCTACGTGACCACGCTGTTCGGCAGGCGGCGGCCGATCCCCGAGCTGCGCGCCTCGAACCGCCAGGTGCGGAGTCTGGGCGACCGGCTGGCAGTGAACACCGTCATGCAGGGCAGCGCGGCCGACATCATCAAAGTCGCCATGATCGGCTCGCACCGGCGGCTGCGCGACGAGGGCAGGCGCTCGCGGCTGGTGCTCCAGATCCACGACGAGCTGCTCTACGAGGTCGCCGACGGCGAGGTCGGCGCCCTGAGGGCGCTGGTCACCGACGAGATGGTGCGCGCCTACCCGCTCGACCCGCCGCTGGTGGTCGACGTGGGAGTGGGCGCCACCTGGCTGGACGCCAAGTGAACGGCTGGCTGCATATCTCGGGCGAGCTGTTCGCCCTGCCGGCGGTGCGCGGGGAGGAGCGCGGCAGCTGGCTGTGGATCACGGCCGGCGAGCACCACGAGGCGGTGACGGCCGAGCTCTACCTGCCCGCGGTCGCACCCGACGCCCTGGACATGGCGATGGGCGTCAGCACGGGAACGGTCAGGCGCGAGGGCGAGCTTCGCAGCGGTAATGTCGCGCTCCAGTTCGGCCGGGTGGCCGACGGCCGCGGCGTCCTGTCTGCAACCGGCGAGCTGCTCGACGCAGACATCCGCTTCGAGCTCCGACACCAGCCTCCGGACGGCGGATTCTGCCCACACTGCGGCTCCGAGCTCGAGGTCGAGGCGGTGAAGGTGATCACCCCTCCCGACGGCGGGGTGATGGGAGCGCCGCAGGCACGCTGCACGGAATGCGGGCGGGCCTAGCCACAGCGCTGACCGCGATCGGGCTGGCGCTTGCCCTGTCCGGTTGCGGCGGCGGCTCCGACACCGCCAACCGCGGGCCGGACTGCACCATCGCCGGTCCCCGGCCGGCCGTCGCGCTGCTGGCGGAGCCGGCGTCCCGGCCGAGCGCCCGGGCGCAGATCTGCGAGCTCGCCAGCGACTACCGCAACGTCATCATGGAACCGGCCTGGGACGCTGCCGCCAAGGCGCTGCTGGCGGTCAACCACGACGTCGGGCTGTGGCAGCGACGGACGCTGCTCCTGGCCTGCACCGACTGCCGCAGCAGCGGTCTCGACCTGGCGCAGGTGCGGGACGACCATCCGCAGTGGATCCTGCACGACTCGTCCGGCAGGGAGGTGCACCCGGTCGGACACCCGGACCAGGTGCTGCTCGACTTCGGCGATCCCGACTACCAGGCCAGCTGGCAGGAGGCGGTGGGCCAGCAGCTGGGCGCTCGCGGCTACATCGGGGTCGTTGTGACGGATGCCCGCAACGACCTGCAGCTGTCGGCCGTGCCCATCGACCCCCGCACGGGCCAGCCGATGACCGACGACGACCGCGCTCGCTACCTGGCCGAGGCGCTGGCGCTGGCCCGCGGTGCGCTGAAGACCGACGGCTTCTCCCTGGTCGCCGAGAACGAGCCGCCGACGGTGATCGACGAGGCGCAGATTGGCAGCACAGACGCCGTGATGGCGCAGGACGGGGGCGGCGGGTTCGCCGGCCGCCGGGGCGGCGCCTGGGACGAGCTGTTCGCCTACTACCAGGCGGCCGTGGCGCGGCATGTCGGCGCGTGGGTGACCGACGCCGGCGCCGCCGACACCCGCCGTGTGTTCGGGCTGGCCTCCTACCTGCTGGTATCGGGCCCGTTGTCCAGCTATGGCCCGCCCGACCGGCCGGACGATCCCCTGTACGCGATCGATCTGGGCGAGCCGTCCGAGGACGCCCAGCGCAGCGGCGACGCCTGGGTGCGCACATTTGCCAACGGAGCGGTCGCCGTCGCGCCCGGCGACGCGCCCGCCAGCGTGGAGCTACCGGGCCATGGAACGGTCGACCTGCCGGCCGGCGGCGCGGTTATCGCGACCGGCGACCGCCTGGTCAAGTAGCGAAATCACGGCTGTATACTGCGTCGAACGCTCGGCCCACCGGGTGGATCCGTGCTGGGCTGAGACTTCATTTTTCGAGAGGACTGATCGGACAAAGTGGCTACAACGGACCAGACGGAACGGCCGAAGGTGGATCCCACCGACGACTGGATGATCGAGGTGGACGGCAAGCTCGTCCCCGACTACGACAGGACGATGACGGACTTCAGCGAGGGGGACGTCGTCACCGGCACCGTCGTGCGGGTCGACAAGGACGAGATCCTCGTCGACATCGGGTACAAGTCGGAGGGGGTCATCCCGCTCTCGGAGCTGACGATCCGCCGTTCCGTCAACCCCGATGAGGAGGTCTCGGTCGGTGAGTCGATCGACGCCCTCGTGCTCCAGAAGGAGGACGCGGACGGCCGTCTGATTCTGTCCAAGAAGCGCGCCCGCTTCGAGAAGGCGTGGCGCCGCATCGAGGCCGCCGCCGAGAGCGGGGAGCCGGTCGAGGGCACCGTGATCGAGGTCGTCAAGGGCGGCCTGATCATCGATCTCGGCGTGCGCGGGTTCCTGCCCGCCTCGCTGGTCGACATCCGCCGTGTCCAGGATCTGGACGAGTACCGCGACCAGACCCTCCGCTGCAAGGTGATCGAGCTCAACCGAAGCCGCAACAACGTCGTGCTGTCCCGCCGGGCCGTGCTCGAGGAGGAGCGCCGCGAGCAGCGGCAGCAGATCCTCGACCGGCTGTCGCCGGGCGTCGAGGTGGAGGGCGTGATCTCGAACATCGTCGATTTCGGGGCTTTCGTCGACCTCGACGGGATCGACGGCCTGATCCACATCTCAGAGCTGTCCTGGAGCCACGTGAACCATCCGTCCGAGGTGCTCGAGATCGGGCAGACGGTGAAGGTCAAGGTGCTCGACGTCGACCGCGATCGCCAGCGCATCTCTTTGGGGCTCAAGCAGACCCAGACCGACCCCTGGCAGCGCGTGATCGACGAGTGCAGTCAGGACGATGTCGTCACCGGTCGGATCACGAAGGTGGTCACCTTCGGCGCGTTCGCCGAGATCCTGTCCGGCGTTGAGGGCCTGATCCACATCTCGGAGCTGGCCGATCATCACGTCGAGAACCCGCGCGAGGTGGTCAACCAGGGCGAAGAGGTGGCCGTCAAGATCATCGAGATCGACCCCGAGCGGCGGCGGCTCTCGCTGTCGTTGAAGCGGGTCGAGCCGGGCGAGGAGGCACGGACGCTGCGCATGGACGATTCGGCGCCGGTCGCTCCCCCGGCCGAGCGGGTTCCCGACCTGGGGCTGTCCGAGGAGGTGTTCGCCGAGGCGGACGCTGAGGCGGCGGCCAGCCAGGACGCTCCCGTGGAGGAGGCCGAGGCCCCCATCGACGAGGAGGCTTCGGCCGTCGAGGATTCCGCGCCGGTCGAGGATGCTGCGCCGGTCGAGGATGCTGCGCCGGTCGAAGATGCTGCGCCGGTCGACGAGGGCGAGCCGGCCGTGGAGGAGCCCGCCGCCGCTGCCGAGGACGAGCCTCTGCCGGCAGAGGACGCCGAGCCTGCCGCCGGCGACGAGCCGGCCGAGACCGACGCCTCCGCCGAAGAGGCGGCAAAGGAGAGCTGACCGTGGCCCGGGTCGTCGGTCTCACCGGCGGCATCGGGTCGGGGAAGTCGGAGGCGCTGGAGGCGTTCCGGCGGCATGGTGCTGCCGTGCTCTCGAGCGACGAGATCGTGCGCGGCCTGTACACCCGCGCCGACGTGGTCGAGGCCGTCCGTGAGCACTTCGGCGAGGGCGTGATCGACGGCGGCGGCGCGGTTGACCGGGCGGCGATCGCCGCCCGTGTGTTTGCCGACCCCGGCGAGCGGCGCTGGCTGGAGGTGCTGCTGCTGCCGCTGATCCAGGTGGAGTTCGAGCGCTGGCGGGACGAGCGGATGGCTGCCGGCGACCGGCTGCTCGTGCACGAGGCGCCGACGCTGTTCGAGGCCGGGATCGAGGGCCGCTACGACACGATCGTCCTGGTGACCGCCCCCAGCGACCTGCGCGAGCAGCGCAGGCCGGGGTCGCGGGACCGGATGGCGGCGCAGCTGCCCGAGGAGGAGAAGGCGGGGCGGAGCGACCTGGTGTACGAGAACACCGGGTCGCTGGACGACCTCGACCGCTGGGTGGCCGGCGTCACGGAGCAGCTGCGGTGAGGCGGTTCGTGGCGCTGATCGCCGTGCTGGCGGCGGTGGCTGTCGCCTCCGCTGCCGCCGTGCACGCCTCGCAGCCGGGCTGGTGGCTTCGGCTCTGGTACCCGCTCGACCACACGGCGACCATCAACGGCTATGCCAAGAAGTACCGGCTCGACCCGGCGCTGGTGGCCGCGGTGATCTACAAGGAGTCGCGGTTCAAGGCCAACGCCCGCTCGTCGGCGGGCGCCGTCGGCCTGATGCAGCTGCTGCCCGATACCGCCCGGGGAATCGCCATCCACACCGGCGGCACACAGTTCGACCCCGACACCGACCTGCTCGACGTCGACCTGAACGTCCGCTACGGCTGCTGGTACCTCCGCCATCTGATGGACAAGTACGACCGCTATCCCAACGGGCACGACCTGGCGCTGGCCGCCTACAACGCCGGCCAGGCCAACGTCGACCGCTGGATCGCCGACCGCACGCCGGGCGGGAAGGTGCGGATCCCCTTCCGGGAGACCCGCGACTACGTCGATTCGCTGAACGAGCTCACCGAGACCTATCGGACGGCCTACGGGGCGGAGTTGGACGACGCGCCCTAGGCTGCCCGCGGGAGGTTGACCAGCGTCACCCCGGCGATCACCGTCACCAGCCCCGCCGTGGTCAGCGCGCTCGGCAGCTCGCCCTGGCCGGCGGCGATCACGACGGCGGTGACGGGGGCGAGGAACGTCCAGGCGAAGACGCGGGCGCTCGTCCAGCGGGTCAGCGCCACGTAGAAGCCGACGTAGGTGATGACCTGGGCGCCGACGACCAGGAACGTCAGGCTGCTCAGGAAACTGGCCGACGTCCAGTTGGTCGACCAGGGCCCCTCTGACAGGAGCAGGTAGGGCACCAGCAGCATCCCGCCAGCGATGAACTGGGCGGCCATCGCCCTGCCCACGTCGAAGTCCGGCTGGCGGATGCTGAGGTAGCGCATGGCCACGCCGGCGGCAGCCCAGCCGACGGCGCCCATCATGCAGAAGGCGACGCCGAGCACGACATTCGAACCGCCCCCCGAGTTGTTCGCGCCGACGACGATCACCACGATGCCCACGAAGCCGATGGCGATGCCGGCGGCCCGCAGCGGGCTCACCCGCTCGCCCAGGAACACGCGGGCGAACAGCGCGGCGACGAAGGGCGCGCTGTTCAGGAGTACCGACGTGATGGCAGGGCCGGCCAGGTCGGTGCCCTCGGAGATGCCGGCCAGCACCAACGTCACATTTCCGGTGCCGATCGCCAGGCCCAGCGCCCAGTCGCGGCGGGTGCGGGGCAGCGGCCGCCGCAGCACCAGCAGTCCGGCCACCACCACGGCCCCGGCGAGCAACGCCCGCGCGGTGGCGATGAACGCCGGCGAGCCCGACCGCAGCGCGGCATCGGTCACCGGGTATCCGGCTCCCGCCGCCAGCACCGTGACGGTCATGATCACCGGCACCGGCACGCCGCCCGGCCGCGCGTCGCGGCCCGCCCTCGGAGCGGCCGGATCGGCTGCGTCGACGGGCTGCCCTGGCACGCGCGCCATCCTAGGGCACGGTCGCCGGTCACCGCCGCCCAACCCGGCCCTCGAACCGGGTACCGAACCCGGTACCGAACCGGGTTCGGTACCCGGTTCCCCCCGCCCCGGGGCGGCCTGTGGAGCCAAACCGCCGCCTGCGGCGGGGCCGGGGAACCTGGTTCGGTACCCGGTTCGAATACGGCGGTTGGAGCGGGTTTGGCGCGGAGGTGTGGCGAAGGGGGCGCTGATTGGTGATGCGCGGCGGTGGGTTCTTGACCGGTTCTCCCGGACGTCCGCCTCGGCACATAGAATCCCGCGAATGATCCTCGAGGACCTCGAGCTCGACCTGGACGTGTTCCAGGGGCCATTCGACCTGCTGCTGGCGCTGATCCTGCGCGAGGAGGTCGAGCTGGCCGAGGTGCCGATCGCCGAGATCATCGCCGCCTACGTCGAGCGGGCGTACGACCGCGGTGATCTCGACCTCGAGTCGGCCAGCGAGTTCCTGGTGCTGATCGCCGCGCTGCTCGAGATCAAGGTGCGGCTGCTGTTCCCCGGCGAGCTGGACGAGGAGGACGAGCTGTCGCCGGAGCAGGCGGAGGCCGAGTTGATGGCCCGACTGATCGAGTTCCGCCGGTTCCAGGGCGCGGCCCGCTGGCTGCGCGACCGGGCCGAGCGGGAGCCGCGGATCTTCCGCGACACGCTGGCGCCGCTGGCTCCCCGGCCGCAGCCGCCGGTGGTCGAGTTCAGCGAGGATCCGTGGCGGCTGGCGGCCTGCATCGACCGCCTGCTCGAGCCGCCGCCGCCGATCGACGTGTCGTCGGTACGCCGGCCGCTGGTGCCGGTGGGCCGCTTCCTCGACCACTTCCGCACCATCCTTCGCGAGCGGCGGGCGTTCCAGTTCGACGAGGCGGTGGCCGGCCTCGACCGGCTGTCACAGGCCGCCGCGTTCCTGGCGCTGCTGGAGATGGTCAAGCGCGGCGAGGTGATGAGCGAGCAGCAGGAGGTGTTCGCCCCGATCAGGGTGGTCTCCGCCGGCGCGGCGGCCGCCGAGCGGGCGATCGCATGAGCGAGCTGACCCGCGCCGTCGAGGCGCTGCTGTTCATCGCTTCCGAGCCGCTGTCGGTTCGCGACCTGGCCGAGCTGTGCGACGCTCCTCCGGAGCGGATCGAGCGGGCCCTGGACGCGCTCGGCGACCGCTACTGCGAACCGCGGTCGGGCATCGTGCTCGAGCGCGTCGCCGGCGGGCATGGATTCCGGGCGGCGGCCGACGTCGCCGAGGTCTGCGCCCGGCTGGTCGACCGACCGCCGTCCCGCGGGCTCAGCCAGGCCGCGCTCGAGACGCTGGCCATCGTCGCCTACCTGGGGCCTGTGTCGCGCCCCGAGATCGCCCGGATCCGCGGCGTCGCCTCCGACTCGGCGGTCGGCGGGCTGATCGACCGCGGCCTGATCGAGGAGGCCGGCCGGGCGGACAGCCCGGGGCAGCCGGTCACCTACGCGACCACCACCAGCTTCCGGCGCACCTTCGGCCTCGAGGGCGACGAGAGCCTGCCCGCGCTGGCCGAGTTCGAGCTCAACGAGGCGGATCACCAGGCGCTGCGCGCCCGCCTGCACCTGGTCGCCGACCAGCGTGCCGGTCAGGCTTAACCGGCTGCTGGCCCGGGCCGGTGTGGCATCGCGGCGAGCCGCGGACGACCTGATCGCCGCCGGCCGGGTCACGGTCAACGGCAGGGTGGCTGCGGTCGGCACCCAGGTTGACGAGGACGACGAGGTGCGCGTCGACGGCCGCGCGCTGACCGCGCAGGCGCCTGTCCACCTTGTGCTGCACAAGCCGGCCGGGGTGATCACGACGGCCAGCGACCCCGGCGGCCGGCGGACGGTGCTGGATCTGATCGACGTCCCCGAGCGGGTGTTCCCGGTCGGCCGGCTGGACCGCGACACCACCGGCCTGCTCATCCTCACCAACGACGGCGAGCTGGCGAACCGGCTGATGCACCCTCGCCACGGGGTGGCCAAGACCTACGTGGCGGAGGTCGAGGGCGACCCGTCGACCGCCGCCCTGCACCGGCTGGCCGAGGGCGTGGAGCTCGAGGACGGCCCCACTGCGCCGGCCGGTGTGCGGCGGCTGGGACCGTCGACGATCGAGCTCGTCATCCACGAGGGCCGCAACCGCCAGGTGCGGCGGATGCTGGAGGCGGTCGGCCATCCCGTAAGGTCGCTGCATCGCAGCGCCTACGGCGGCGTCGAGCTGGGCGAACTGCCCTCGGGAGGGTGGCGGCCGCTTTCGGCTGGCGAGTTGGAGCGGCTCGGACGTGCATGATGCCCTCGTGAAGCGGTCGACAGTCGAGAAAACCACATGGATAATGAGTCTGGTGTTGGGCCGATGACGCGGCGTGCTTCCGGGAATGGACGCGCGGCCGGCACCGCAATTCCCGTGCAGGATCATCAGCCACCTCTTTTCATCGTCGGTGCCCCTCGCTCCGGCACGACGCTCCTCCGCTCAATCCTTGCGGCAGGGGATGAGATCGCGATCCCGCCGGAATCGCACTTCCTCACGTACCTCTACCATCGGTACCGGCGCCGGTTCGGCCGCTGGGCCGAGCAGGACACCCGCGAGGCGATCTCCGACCTGCTCAGCGACGCCCACTTCCGCGAATGGCGACTGCCCGCCGCCCAGGTGTGGCAGGAGGTCGAGCTCGCGCGGCCGCAGGACTTCAACGATGCCGTCGCCTGCGCCTACCGGGCGTTCGCCCGCAACGAGCGCAAGGATCGCTGGGGAGACAAGACCCCCAGCTACGTCTTCTTCCTGCCCCAGCTGAATCAGCTGTACCCGAACATGCGGGTCGTGCACCTGCTGCGCGACGGCCGCGACGTCGCCTGCTCACACCTCGACCTGCGCAGCAAGGGCCAGAACTGGGTGGCCGGCTCGGCCCCCGCCGCTGCCGCCTGGTGGAAGGCCTCGCTGCGGGCCGCGGAGGCCGCCGCCCCGCTGCTCGGCGACCGGTTTGTCGAGATCCGCTACGAGGATCTCGTGGACGACCCCGAGACCACCGTGGGCCGGCTGTGCGACGTGGTCGGCGTCGAGTTCAGGCCCGAGATGGTGCACCAACGAGATCATGTGGTCAGCTCGAGCTCGGATCTCTTCCGGCGCGCCGCGGAGCCGGTGGCCGGCCGTGCGCGCACGTGGGAGACCGAGCTGACGCGCCGGCAGGTGGCGGAGTTCGAGGCCGTGGCCGGCGACGAGCTGGTGGCCCGCGGCTACGGCCTCTCCACCGACGGCGGCAGCCTGCCGGTGCGGATCGAGGCGCATCTGCGCGGCAAGAGCTTCATGACCTGGCGGAGCGGCCGCCGATGGTCGCGCCAACAGGCCCACCGGTTCCTGAAGCCGATCGCCCGCCGCAAGCAGGCCAGGCGGGTGCGCCGAATGGAAGCCGGCGGCGAGGCCGGGCTCTGATGGCGCTGTTCGTGACGCACTCGCCGGCCGTGGGCGGGGCGGAGGTGGTGCTGGGGCGCTATCTGGCGGCATCCGAGGGCTCGCATCACGTCCTGGTGCTGACCAGCGGCGAGTGCCCCGAGTATTTCCGGTCGATGGGCGCCGACGTCATCGCGCTCGATGTGCTGGACGCGGCCGCGGGCACCACCCGCGCACTCGGCCGGGCGGCCGCCGCGCGTGGTGCGCTCGCCACCGTCACCGGGATGCGGCGGATCCTGTCGGCGATCCGCGCCTCGGGGGAGCGAGTCGTGATCACCAACAGCATGAAGGCCCACGTTGTCGTGCCGGCCATCGCCAGGCTGGCCCGCCGCCCGGTGGGGATCCGCCTTCACGATGTGATGGCACCGGCCACAACCAGCTCCACCGCCCGGCGGTTGCTGCGCGCCGGCGCGCACCTGGCGGTGTCGACCGCCTGTGTCTCGAAGGCGTCCGCGGAGGCCGCCAGGGCGATCGGCGTGCCCCGGGTGACCAACTTTCCCAACGGGGTCGACATCGCCGAGACGCTGTCCGACACGGAGGACGGGCCGCCCTTGCGGCTGCTGGTGATCAGCCAGCTCGCCCGCTGGAAGGGCGTCCACGACGTGCTCACCGCGGCGGCGATCGTCCGCGACCGCGGGCTGGAGGTGCGGCTCGACGTGTTGGGCGCCCCGATCTTCGGCGACATCGGCTACGCGCAGGAGCTGCGCGCACAGGCCTCCCGGCTGGGCCTCGACGGCGTCGTCCACTGGCATGGTCATTCCGATCCGGTGCCCTTCCTGCGCTCGTCCCACGTGCTGGTGCACCTGCCGGTGGAGCCCGACCCGCTGCCGACGGTGCTGCTCGAGTCGCTGGCCCAGGGGCTGCCGGCGGTGGCGACCCGTCTGGGCGGCATTCCCGAGATCGTGGTCGACGGCAGCGACGGCCTGCTGGTCGACGCCGGCCGCCCCGACCTGGCGGCCGCGGCGATTGCGAGGCTGGCTGAGCCCGGGGAGCGGATTGCGTTCCGGGAGGCGGCCCTCCATGACGCCCGTGAGCGGTTCTCGACCGCCGGCTATGTCAGCCGCTTTGACGCCTGGATCGACGCGGTGTCGCGGCGGCAGGCGGTGGCGGCGTGAGCGGAGGGCGCGTGCCGGCGCGGGCCGCGGAGATCCCGAGCGCGATCGTGTTCGGGCGTTCCGACCGCGACGCCGCCCGGGCGCTGGTCGACACCCTCGGCCAGCTGGAGGTCGCCCGTCCGCTGATCGCATTCGGCCAGCAGGGACGGGCGCTGCTGGGGAGCTCGCTGCTGATCGACCTCGGCCCCCGCCTGGCCTGCACGCCGGTCGCGGTCAGCGGCGGCACAGTCGAGGAGGCCGAGCGGCTCCGCGCGACCGTCGAAGAGAAGGGCGCCGAGGCCGTGGTCGCGGTGGGCGGGGGCCGGACGATCGACGTCGCCAAGTACGCCGCGTTCCTCGCGGGCGTGCCATTCGTCGCGGTTCCCACCCAGGCCTCCCACGACGGCATCTGCTCGCCGGTGGCGGTACTGCGAGGTCCCGGCGACGCCCGCGCCAGCAGCTTCGGCGCCCGGCCGCCGGCGGCGCTGGTGGTGCCCCTGCACGCGATCGTGGGCGCGCCCAGGACGACCATCGTCAGCGGTATCGCCGACCTGGCGTCGAACATCCTCGCCGTCAAGGACTGGGAGTGGGCACGCCAGTTCCATGGCGACGCCTTCGACGACTACGCCGCCCTGCTGGCCCGCTCGGCGTCCGAGCTGATGGTGGGCCGGCGCGAGCTGTACGCGCCCGACCGCCCGTTCGACAACGAGGACGTCGAGGTGCTGGTGCACGGCCTGGCGCTGAGCGGCCTGGCTATGACCATCGCCGGCTCCAGCCGGCCCTGCAGCGGCCCCGAGCACCTGGTCAGCCACGCCTTCGACTGGCTCGGCCTGGGCACCGGGTCGCACGGGGAGCAGGTGTCCGTCGGCGCGACACTGGCGGCCAGGTTCTTCGATGCTGACAGCGGACGCATGCTCGAGCTGCTGGAGCGGATCGGCGCGCCGCTGACCCCGGCGGCGGTGGGGATCGAGAGAGAGGATGCGCTGAAAGCCGTCGGCATGGCGCACCTGGTGCGGCCCGACCGGCACAGCCGGCTGTCGGCGGCCCTGGTCGCCGACCCCGACTTCGTGATGGAGCAGGCGGAGGCCGCATGGTTTCACTGACCATGAAGGCTCGCGACGCGTGGTGGACGGTGGTCGTCATCGACCCCATCGCGGGCACCCTGGTGCGGCTGGTGTCGCCCGTCCGGCGGGTGACGCCGAACTTGTTGACGCTGGTCTCGGCGGTGGTCGCCGCGGGCGCGGTGGCGGCGTTCGCTGTGGGCTGGCTGGTTGTGGGCGCGTTGCTCTTCCAGGCAAGCTTCGTGATCGACTGCATGGACGGCAAGCTGGCATCCCTGAGGGAGCAGTTCGGGCGCTACGGCGGATTCTTCGACGTGGTCGCCGACACCCTCAGGTTCGGGGGCTGCGCCGCCGCCCTGGCCTACTCCGCGGCGCCCGACGCATCCGACCTCGCCGCCTGGGCGGCTGTTCTGGCGCTGTATCCGGCCGTGCACTACGGGGTGATCGTGACCGGCTCGGCGTGGCCCGATCGGGGGCCGAAGCAGATGGTCAGCGTGCCCGCGAGCCCGCTGGCGCTGCTGCGCTCGGCGCCCTCCCGGCTGGCGAAGCCGGGCTCGACCGTCGATGCCGAGGCGGTCGCCTTCACGATCGGTCCCCTGACCGGCCACCCGCTGGCGGGAGTGCTGGTCGCCGTGGCTCTGAACGCGTTTCACCTGCTGGCCGGGACGGCCGTGCGGCTGCGCCAGGCCGCCTCCGCCGAGGAGACCGCATGAGCGGGCCGCGCGTCCTGATCGTCCACGACTACCTGATCCAGCGGGGCGGCGCCGAGCGCGTTGTCGATGCGCTGCTCGAGATCTATCCGGATGCCATGCTGGCCACGTCGGTGATCTCCGATGACTACCGCCGCCAGCACGACGGCCGCCGGATCACGACCACGTTCCTGCAGCGCGTGCCGGGCGCGGAGCCGGCCTTCCGGGCGCTGCTGCCACTCTATCCGGCGGCGTTTCGCCGCATGACGCTGCCGGCGGCCGACCTGATCATCATCAGCAGCAGCGGTTTCGCGCACCACGCTGCGCTGGCCGCGAAGGCCCCGGTGCTGGTCTACTGCCATACGCCTCCGCGCTTCCTATGGCGGCCCGGGCAGTACTTCGGCGATCGCCGGCTGGCTCGCATGGTGGCCGAGCCCGTGCTGGCCCGCCTGCGCCGGCTGGATCGTCAGGCGGCCCGGGCGCCGCAGCAGTACCTCGCCAACAGTCGCACGACCGCCGAGCGAATCAGGCAGATCTACCACCGCGACGCACCCGTGGTCTATCCGCCGGTGGCCGTCGACCGGTTCCGGCCCGACCGGGAGCGCGACGGCTTCTATCTCGTGGTCTCGCGGCTGCTGGACTACAAGCGCGTCGACCTGGCCGTGGCGGCCTGCAGCCGGCTCGGCCGGCGGCTGATCGTGGTCGGCGACGGCCCGTCGGCGGCGCGGTTGCGGGAGGTCGCCGGCCCTACGGTCGAGTTCCGCGGGTCGCAGGGCGACGATGTCGTGACCGACCTGATGGAGCGCTGCCGGGCGTTCTTCTTCCCGGGCGAGGAGGATTTCGGCATCTCTCCGGTCGAGGCGATGGCGGCCGGTGCGCCCGTGATTGCCTTCAACCGCGCCGGCGCCACGGAGACGGTGCTGGACGGTGACACCGGGCTGCTCTTTCCCGAGCAGACCGTGGACGCGGTGGTGGAGGCGATCGAGCGGCTGGAGGCCGGTCCCTGGCCGGCCGAGCGCAACCGCGCCCGGGCCGAGGACTTCCGCCCCGAGCGGTTCGCCGACGGCATTCGCGGCCACGCGGACGAGCTGCTCGGCATCGCCGCGAGGACTTGATGACCGATCCATCGGGCTGCGAGTAGGTGAGCACGGGAGGCACATCGAACAGGGACGTCGCCGATGCCCGGCGGATCGCCAAGGGCACCGGCATCGGCCTCGTCGGCGGCGCCGCGACGTACGTCTTCCTGCTCGGCTACACGTTCGTGGCTCTCCAGGCGCTGGGCAAGTCGGGTCTGGGCCTGCTCGCGATCGCCACCGTCGTGAACATGCTGGTGTCCGAGACCGCCGACCTGGGGATGGACTTCGGCCTGATCCGCCACGCGACGGTGTGGATCGATCGCGGCCGGCCCGAGATCGCCCGAGGGCTGATGTGGGGCGCACTGCGGCGGGTGGCTGTGGGGGCCACGCTCTACGCGCTCACGCTGGAGGCCATCAGCGGGCCGTTGCTGCGCGATGTCATAGGCCAGCCGGACGCCGTCACCCCGCTTCGCATCCTCGCGCTCGGCATCCCCTTCTCGGCGCTCACCGACATCCTGGTGGCGGCGCTGAAGGCGCGCCAGACCGTGCTCGAGTCGTCGGTGATCCTGCAGTTCGTCGGCCCCGGTTCGCGGTTCGGGCTGGCGCTGGTGGCGTGGGCGGTCGGCGGGGGAGTCGAGATGTTCGCGGTCACGTTCGTGATCGCCGAGGTGTCGACGCTGGTGATCGCATTCCTGATCACCCGCCGGGTCGTCCTCACCGGGCTGTCCCGGTCGGATCCCGCAGAGCTGCGGGCGATGATGCGCTACTCCCTCCCGCTGTCCCTGAACCGCGCCCTGCTCTACTCGAACAACCAGACCGAGATCCTGATCCTGGGTGTGTTCGGGACGCCGGCCATGGTCGGCGTGTTTCAGGTCTGCAGTCAGCTGGCGCTGGTCACCAGCGCCATCCTGGCGGCGATCGGCGCCATCTTCTCGCCGGTGGTGGCGGCGGCCTTCGGACACAACGACCGGCCACGTGTGCAGGCGTTGTACCAGCTGTCGACCCGATGGAGCCTGATGATCGGATTCCCCCTGTTCCTGTTTGTGGTCGGCCATGCCGGGCTGCTGACTCAGACCCTGGGCATCCGGGAGGGGGCGACGGCGCTGGTCATCCTCAGCTTCGGCCGGCTGGTCGACCTGGCAACGGGATCGGTGGCGGCCGTGCTGATGGTGGCCGGGCACGCGCGCCTGTCGCTGTTCAACTCACTGCTCTTCCTGGGGCTCAGCCTCGCGTTCGATGCTCTGCTGATCCCGCCCTTCGGGCTGACCGGCGCGGCATGCGCCAGCGCCGCCAGCCTCGTCATCATCAACGTGGTGCGAGTGGGGCAGGTGTGGCACTACCTGCAGATCCAGCCGGTGCAGCGAGCCCTCGGCCGGGTGGTGGCGGCGGCCCTCGTGGCGGCGGTGCCGACCGTGCTGATCCCTGGCATGAGCCTTCCCAACCTGACCGAGATCGTGGTGCTGTTCGGCGTCATGCTGGCGGCCTACGTGCCGATCGTGCTGTGGCTGGTGGTGGACGAGACCGATCGGGCCGTGCTGCACGGGATCGTCCGTCGCGTGCGCCCGGCCCGCGCCTAGTCACACCGCCGGCAGGTGGCCACAGCGGACGAACGACTCCAGCGGCATCTCGGACTGTGAGGCGTCCTCGCTGGCAAACACGTTAACCAGCTCGCAGAAGCGGCGGCCGTTGACCGCGACCCCGGCCAGGACGGGGTAACCCTTGGGCGGCCCGAGGGCTCCCAGGTCGTCCATGTCGACCTGGCGAGCGCTGGGCACCGACACGGCGCGGACGACCGGGCGTGCTCCCGGCGCGTGAAGGGTGAGCGCCGCGCCCCCGGCGACCGCCAGCAGCTGATCCTTGCCGAACGTGCCCAGCGACTGGCGCGCACCGCTCGAGATCAGCCAGGCCGCGTACACGTGGCGGTCCTGGCGCACATCGTCGAATACGGGGAAAAGGTCGCTCGGGTACAGCTTGGCACCGACGGCGGACACCGGTCGGGTGATCCCGACGCCCGTCAGCGGCCGCACCGCGAGCACGGCGCCGCTGCCGTCGTCCTGCAGCCGCATCCATGCCAGCCCATTGGGAACCATCGACACCGAGGTCACCGGCGCGCAGTTCTCACCCTGGCTGTCGCATGCGCCAAACCGGTAGCGGTCGACTGTGGCGTCGCCTCGCGAGCTGTCGAGCACGGTGACTCGCTCGACGTCGAGCGCCGGTTCGTCGGCATAGGCGACGTAGCGGCCCGAACCGCTGATGTTGGCGGTGATGCCGGTCGCGATCTCCCGCGACCGGCGGCCGCGGTGGTCGACCTTGAACAGCGACGGCCCGCGATCGCCGTCGGCGACGAAATACACGGCCTCGTCCGTTGTGACGATGCCCATCTGGCGCAGGTCGCCGCGGGCCAGCGCGGTCACCTGTCCATTCGCAATCCGCTGCTGGCAGACCAGGCCGGGGCCGCTCCCGCTCTCCTGCGTCCACACCAGGTAGCCCTTGCCGAGGCCTATGCCGAGCAACTTTGTGCGCTTCGGTGTGAGCACCACGCTCTGGGCCCGGCTGCCGCCGGTGAACGTCTCGCTCAACCCCTGTCGCGCGCACAGCTGATCGTCGGCGGACGTGCTGCCGGCGCCGCCATCCCCGCCCGACGAGCCGCCGCAGCCGGCAGCGAGCAGGCACAGCACCGCCAGTGCCCAGGTGAGCACGTGAGGCGATCGGGAGCGGAGCGGGGGATCGAGCATGCGCCTCCTTCGAGCATACGGTTCCATCGGCAAAGCGGGAAGGGCCACCCCGCGGGGGAGGCCCTTCCCGTATCCCCCAAGGGTAGTTCAGCCGATCACCGGACGACGATCGTGAACGGCGCGCTCAGAGGGGACAGATTGCCGTAGGTATCCTCGGCCCTGACCGTGTAGACGTGCTGCTCGCTGGGCGAGAGGTTGCGCGCGTCGATCGCGTCGACCAGCGTGGTCAGCGGCTTGTTGGAGACGCGCCGGCCGACCACGGTGCGCACGGCGATCACGCCCGCGCTCTGCAGCCGCGTGCTGCCGTCGGGGGTGACGACGCCCCACATCGCCGGCTCGGTGGTGCCATCCCGCCAGAGCTTCACCCGGATCACGGTGGGGCTCGTGCCGGTGACCTGGAATCGCACGTTGTAGCGCTGGTTTGAGGCGAAGGAGAACGGTGCTGTGGGTGTGGAGCCGAGCGTGATGCTCTTGCCGCCGACCAGCTTGCGGGCGCCATAGGTGATCGTGCCGCTGGGCGCAACGGCGACCACCGCCCGGTAGGAATCGGCGCCCACGGCAAGTCCGCGCGCCCGGGCGATCAGCATCAGCCTGACGCTGCCGCCGGCCGGGCGCTTGGTCATCAGGAAGCTGGAGCGCATGTCCACCGAGAGCGCGGTGCTCTCCGGCAGGCCGGCCTGAAGTGCCCTCGTCGTCCCGGCAAGCTGCATCACGCCCTGGGCGCCGTTCGTCCAGAAGCCCGCGCCGCCCGTGTTGTAGTCGTACGACCCGCCCGACGGGGCTGACCCCCAGGACTTCAGCGAGCGGGAGAAGCGATCGCTGAGGAGGGTCGCATTCGGCTTGGCCAGGCGGCTGTCCGTGAACGCCGCTGTGGTCGTCTTGCCGACCTGCTTGCCGTCGCGATAGACGCGGTAACCCGCCACCGGATCGTCGGGGTCGGTCGACGGCGCCCAGGTCAGGGCGGGCGCGGTTGTGGTCGGGGTGACGCCCGCGAGATCGGTCGGTGCGGTCGGCGGCGTGGCATCCTTGTAGGTGATGACCAGCGGATCGGACTGCGCGGACTGGTTTCCGTGCGAGTCGCGCGCCGCGACCGTGTAGCTGTGGCTGCCGCCGGGCGCCGCGGTTGTGTCGGTGAAAGATGTGCCCGTGGTGGAGGCGATCTGGACACCGGCCCGGTACACCAGATAACCGGCCACCGGATCGTCGATGTCGACCGACGCGCTCCACGTGATCTTTGGCGAGGAGCCGGTGGGGGTGGTGCCTGACAGGCCGGTCGGCTTGCTGGGCGCGGTGCTGTCGGTGTAGACGACGGATTGGGCGCCGGACTGCGCCGAGACGTTTCCATGGGTGTCCTTCGCCGCGACGGCGTATGCGTACGTCCCGCCGTAGGCCGCGCCGACATCCGTGAAGGTGGTCGCGGTGGTGGTTCCGACCTGCACGCCGTCGCGGAAGACGATGTAGCCGGCCACCGGATCGTCCGGGTCGCTCGACGTCGACCACGACAGCACCGGCGACTTCGCGGTCGGCGACGCGGCGGTCAAGCCGGCGGGGACGCTGGGAGCCGTCGTGTCAGAAAGGACGATGGTTGCCGGTGCCGACACGGCGGAGGTGTTGCCGGCGGCGTCCAGCGCCCTGACCGTGTACGTGTAGGTGCCCTGCGCGGACACCGAGTCGGTGTAGGAGGTGCCGGTCACCGACGCCACCTGCTTCCCGTCCCGCAGCACCTGGTAGCCGGTGACGCCGACGTTGTCAGTCGACGCGTCCCATGTGAGCTTCGGGGCGCTCGCCACCGGCGAGGCGCCGTTCAGGTTGGCGGGAACGCTGGGCGGCTCGGTGTCGACCGTCTGCTGGAGCGAGTACTGCGCCACCAGGTTGTGGTAGGTCAGACCCCAGGGCTTGAAGGCCAGGTCGGACGCTCGCACCGCACCGAGGTGGTCATGCCAGTAGGAATAGTCATCGCCGCTGTAGCTGACGCCCTTGTCGAGCGGGTTGTACGGCGTGTACAGGTTGACCTTCAGCTCAGGCCGGGCGCGCATCCAGTCGATCGCGCCCTTGCCCCAGCTGGCCTGCAGTGCTTCGGTGACCACGTTGTTCGGGCGTGTCGCATCGTTCGAGCCCGAGTAGCCGCCCTCCGTGATGGCGATGCCCGCGGCGCTGCCGCCGTTGGCATCGATCAGCGAGCGCAGTGACAGCAGCGTCCGGATGCAGCGCACCTCGCCGATCGGGCAGGTGTTGGGGTCGAGCCGCATGTAGACGTGCACCGACACCGTGTCCACGTAGCTCAGCAGGTGCGGGTCGGCGCCGAGCATCCGGTTCAGGTATGCGAGATCGATCGATCCCAGAGCCGGCCCGATCACCTCCGGCGTGAATCCTTCGACCGCCGCCTGCTGACGGACAGCCTCGGATCCGGTGCGCAGGATCTCGGCGGACAGCTGCGGATCCATGTCGACCGAGCCGTCGTGGTTCACGGTGGCATTGCCGGTGGGCGTGTTGGGCTCGTTCCAGATCTCGTAGCGGGTCATCCCGTCGAATCCCGGATGCGCGTCGGCGTAGATGCCGCCCGGGCCGTAGTGGGCGACGATCGCCCGGATGTCCGCCTGCCAGTCGGCCCAGCCGCCCGGCGCCTGTCCGGGGATCACGTAGTGGCCGTCGTGCGAGGTGTGGATCTCGGGCACGAACACCAGGTCGCGGGCCCTGAGCTCGTCGAGGAACAGGTCGTAGCGTTTCCAGTTCGGCCCGGACGACTGGTACGGATCCCAGTGGATGGGGGCGCGGACGACGCCGCCCGGCCCCGTGATCTTTGCGATCGCGTCGAGGTAGTGCCGCATGTCGGTCAGCGCGAGGTCGCTCACCGTGCCGTGGGCGTACCCGAAGGTGTGCAGGGGGGCTGCGGTTGTGCCGGCTGCCTGAGCGTTGGTCACCGGGCCGACTCGCGTGTCCGACGCGAACGCCATCAGTGACAGAGCGATCGCTGCGCCGGCCACCCACCGGGTGACCGGCCGCATACCGCTCTCGCGCACGCCGAGGGCGTGGCCCAACCAACCGCTTCCCATGAGACCCCCTCGCTTGAACGGTTCTCATGAAGTGATCGGCGGCACGCGGGGTACGCCGTATGCCCCTTCCGAGGGTGGAAAGGCAGCTGGTCATCCCCAGGTTTGGGCATTCGAGTGCCCGGCACGCGCCACCGTCGGCTCGCTCAATCGAAAGCGGTGGGAGCGGGGCAAGGCACGGAGCCGGGCACCGGTCGCGGTGCGGTGAGGCTGGCGGTCGGCTCTAAGCCGTCTGCAGCTTGTAGACGTCGATGGCGGTTTCCTGCGGAGGAGCACCGAAGCCGCCTTCGATGCGCTCCTGCAACCGCGGCATCAGAACGTCGTCTCGGAAGCGCTCCCAACTCTCCTGCGACTCGTGGACGGCCATGATCGTCCACCCGCCGGCGGAAGGGCCTGCGGCATGGAAGATCTGCCCGTCCGGCAGGCTGCCGTCGCTCGGATGCACGGCGGCGAGCGACGCGTCGTACTGCTCCTTCGTGCCGCCCGGGAAGTGATGCACGATTCCGTACGCCATCAATTGCCTCCTATGGGTATCGGTCGCTGGCTTGCACGACGCTACCACGAGGTGCCGGGGCCCGAGTGCTAGTGACACGGGACGGTGCCCATGTCGAGCGGCACCGTGGGGTCGTTTCCGATCGGCTCGCCGGTGGTGTTCTTCTGAGGCGAGTAGAAGGCGTACTGGGCGTATCCGGGGCGGAGGGTCAGCTTCAGCGCACCCCAGTAGGTGTTCTTGCGGAAGGCGGACCGGGAGTCCTGCGTCTGCCACTGCTCGGCGAGCACGTTGCCGCCGGTGCCGACCACGAACTGGGTGATACCGCGCGCGGCGTCGAGGTTGCCGGCCGGGTTCAGCGGCCGCCAGCGCTCGTACGAGTGGGCGTGGGCGTTGACGATCAGGTCGACGTTCTTCGCGTAGAGGGCGTTCCAGAACACCGAGGTCTGCGGCAGTCGCAGGCTGATGTCGGAGAACCGCTCCTGGTGCCAGAACGCCAGCGTGCAGCGGAAGGTGTTGGCGGCCAGGTCGGCCTTCAGCCACTCCCCCTGCGGCGTCGTGGAGAAGGTGCTCAGCTGATCCTTGGGCGGCAGGATGTTGGCGTCCAGGCTGATGATGTGCCAGCCGCCGGCGTTGAAGCTGTAGTACTGGCCGCCTCCGCCCGCCTTGGTGGGGCCGGAGTTCGGATAGTTCCAGTACCAGAAGTAGAAGGCGCCGTCCTTGTACTCCTTATGCTCGTGGTTGCCGGGCGTCGGCACGGTGATGTGCGACTGCTGGCCGAACACCGGGTCGTAGAAGTTGACGAACTCCTCCAGGCTGCCGCGCTGGTAGACGTCGCCCAGGTACATCAACATGTCCGGGTTCCAGCCGGCCATCATCTGCTGCACCTTGTTGCCCATGATCGCCCCGGCGGCGCCGTCGCCGGTGGCGGCGATCACGAACGGCGGGGTCTGCTTGAATGTGGGGATCAGGCCGTCGTTCCACACGTTCGGCGAGACGATGGGGGCCGGCAGGGTGTTCTCGATGTCGACCGGCACCGAGACGGTCAGAGTCTTGCCGTTCAGCATGATCTGCGCGGTCAGGGTGGCGGCGCCGTTTCGGGGCACGCAGATGCCGCCGCCAGTGGCCGTCTTCTGCGGCACGCATCCGGTGTGCCACGTGAACCGATAGTCGTCGGAGTTGAGCGGAGTGTCGTACAGGTGGGTGAGCAGGTACTGGCCGTTGACCGTCCAGCTGACACAACCGCTCGGCGTCTTGCGCTGTCCCGAGCACCCGCGCACGTCGCCCGGCTGGGCCGCCGGCGGGTCCCAGTGGAGCGTCGCCTCGATCAGCTGATCACCCGCGACCACCGGCAGCGGGTCGCCGGCCGTCGGCTGCTGGGTGAACGGCGTTGTGACGCACATGTACACCGACGACTTGACCGTCGACCCCGGGCTGTCGACCGTCAGCGTGCTCGAGCAGCGCTCGTCCGCATGGGCGACCGACGGCGCCAGCGCTGACAGCGCGAGGGCCGCGGCCAGGGCGACGATCAGCTTCACGGGGCCGGTCACACCACCAGCGTACGAGCCGCCGCTGATGCGTGGAAGCCCCGCCGTCAGGTCAGGCGGCCGAACCGCACCACCGAGAACGACGGCTCCTCGTGGTCGAGCTCGCCGTTGTGCGGTACGTACACGTTCCAGCCGACCAGCAGGGTGTCGCCCGAGATGAACATGCCGCCGTAGACGCCGACGCCCTTGCCGGACACCTCGCCGGCCCGGTCGACGACGGCATCCCTGGCGCCCCTGGCGACGACCGTCTGGCCGTCGCCGCCAAGCGTTCCGTACCAGGTGCCGGAGTTGAGCGCGATCAGCTGGCCGGCGCGGGGGACGTCGAACTCGGCGGCGGCCGTGGCCGACC
>Ga0207674_10001529_pt1 | contig 29791 bp, 31 predicted proteins | sample KBSCornC72_FD_184303 | JGI IMG/M metagenome (GOLD analysis project Ga0207674, IMG submission 184303) | Corn rhizosphere microbial communities from Kellogg Biological Station, Michigan, USA - KBS Corn C7-2 (SPAdes) (version 2) | ecosystem: Host-associated > Plants > Roots > Rhizosphere > Soil ...
CACCTCGCCAGGCACCGCACCTCGCCAGGGCACCTCGCCAGGGCTCGCCAGCTGCACCTCGTCAGCTCGCCTCACCAAAAAGTGGAGACAAAACCTCGGAGTGTGGGTTCTGGACCCCTCAACGAGGTGTCCTCAACGAGGTGTCTGGCACCTCGAAGAGCTCGGTGTGCGCCTGGCGGATGGCCTGATCCCGACGGTCTCAGGGGTTGCGTCCTGGGGCCTGCCCCTTGCATTCGAGATAGCTGAAATTTTGCGATCAGAGGAGAGCGCGGGAAAAGATCCCGTTGTCCTCGGGATGAAAGCGGGAGCACGTCCGCACCCGCGGGTCAGCCGCCCCCCGCATCATCCCGCGCGAACCGTGACATGGCGCCGCAACCGCTGAGGCCGTCGGTCCCCGAGAGCAGCCCGGTGCTCGAGCACCTGGGTGCGCTGCCGGTCGCAGTCCTCGAGACCGACGAGGACGGCACGGTCCGGATGTGGGCCGGCGCCGCCGAGCGCATCTTCGGCTGGAGCGCCAAGGCGGTTCTCGGCAGCAACATCGACGCGCTCGAGCTCGTCCACGAGGCGGACATTGCCTTCGTCGACGCGGTGCTGGACCGGCTGAGATCCGGCCACGACCGTCACCTCGTCCATCGAAACCGCGTCCGGACGCGCTCTGGAGAGGTGCGCCACTGCGAATGGACGCGCATCGCCCTCGGGGGCGTTCCGGGGCGCCGCCCGGCCCTTCTCTCCTACGTCGTCGATGTCACCAGCCTCGTGGAGATCGAGACCATTGCGCTCGCCGCCCGCGCCGACCTGGATCGCTGGCTCCGCGCCAACCCCGAGGGCTGCTGCGGGCTCGACAGACAGTGGCTCGTCACACACTGGAATCCAGCCGCCGAGCGGATGCTGGAGCGCAGTCGCGCCGAGGTCGTCGGTCGCGAGGTCTGGGAGGTGTTCCCCCAGCTGCGCGGGACCGTCTTCCATCGCGCCTTCGAGGAAGCCCTGGGAGACGGGCACCTCCGGGTGGTGGAGGACCGCGCGCCGCCGCCCCACGCCCAGGCCTGGTACTCGGTGACCGCGGTCCCCTCCGCCCGCGGGCTGAACGTGTTCTTCTGCGACGTCACCGGTCGCCGCCAGCTCGAGCACGATTTGCTCGCGGCAGAGGCCGCCCAGAAAGAGGTCCACCACTCCTAGCGGCTCGGCGGGCGCTGCGGAAACCATTGCCCTGCCAGGGTGGCCATCACCAGCGTGAGGGCGTCGAGCACTCCGAAGGCGAGGAGGTGTCGGAGCACGGTGGGTAGCGGCGGCAGCTGCGCTCCGAGCAGCAGCACCAGCACCGCGTGCAGAGCGACCGTCTGTCCGAGCGCGACCAGCGCCGCGAGGACCAGGGCCTCCTGCAGGCGCTCGGCCCGGAAACGCGCAAGGAACGCTGCCACCGCGATGAGCGCCACCGCGCCCCAGGCGAGCATGGCCCAGGTGGACGCCTCGGCGCGCACCACGAGCACGAACGCGCCGGCCAGCAGCGCAGTTCCCAGGGTGGCCGAGGCCACCGCCAGCCCGCGGCGACGTCGAGTCATGGCTCGATCCGGACGGAGGCGCTCCCCAGCCAGCCCGCGTCCAGCCTGACCTCCATCCCGGCGGCGAGTGGCTCGGCGACGGTGGCCGCCCCGGCCAGCACCACGCTCCCCGGCGGCAACGAATGCCCTCGCGTGGCGAGAAGCGCGCACAGCTGAACGACGGACAGCACCGGGTCTCCGGAGATGGCCGCCCCGGTGGCGCGCTGCCGCGGAATCCCGTCGATGGACATCACCAGCTCCACCGAGGAGAGGTCCCGTCCGTCCACCTCCACCCATCGCCCGGGGAGCACCACGTGCGAGGAGGAGGCGTTGTCCGCCACCACGTCCGAAAGGCTGAAGTACTTGAAGTCCCGATATCGCGAGTCGAGGATCTCCAGCGCCGGGCCCACGCCGCTGCAGGCCGCGAGCACCTTCGCCCGGTCCGGAGTGCCCCGGAGCCCACCGGCGAAGCGAAAGGCGATCTCCGGCTCGATCTTCGGATGGAGCGTGCCGCGGAGATGGAAGGTTCCCCGGACCTCCATGGCGTCGGTGAGCACCCCGTAGATGGGCGCGTCCAGCGACATCTGGCGGCGCTTCGCCTCCGAGGTGAGTCCCATCTTCAGGCCGATGACCTGCTCGCCCCGGGCCACCCGGAGCGCGATGCCGGCGTCCATCACCCGGTAGGCCTGCGGGAGGTCCAGGCCCGGCGCCTCGAGCGTCAGCCGCTCCACTTCCCGGCCGTGCCGCCGCGCGTCGTCCAGCTGGCTCGCCAGGCGCTCGATGTCCATCGCACGTTCCTCCACCCACTGCCCGGACCCCGCCGTGGCCCCGCGTGGCGCATACTAGGAGACTCAGGAGGCTTGATGGACGGCGTCCTCAACGTCATCGACGGTCGCGAAGTTCCGGCACGCTCCGGGGCGACACTCCCCAACTGGGAGCCCGCCACCGGCGATCCGCTGGGCACGCTGCCCGATTCCGAGGCCGCGGACGTCGCGGACGCGGTGGAAGCTGCCCGCCGCGCCTTCCCTGCCTGGAGCGCGACCCCCGCCCCGGTCCGGAGTCGCCTGCTCCGCAAGGTGGCGGACGGGCTCCGCCAGTCCCTTCCGGAGCTGGCCCGGGCCGAGTCGGTGGACAGCGGCAAACCGCTCTCTGCTGCGACCGAGGTGGACATCCCGCGGGCCATCCTGAACTTCGAGTTCTTCGCCGACGCCACCACCCAGTTCTCCAGCGAGTGCCACCCCATGGACGGGCACGCGCTGAACTACACCTTGCGTCATCCGCTCGGGGTGGTGGGCACCATCTCCCCCTGGAACCTCCCGCTCTACCTCCTCACCTGGAAGGTGGCTCCCGCGCTGGCGGTGGGCAACACGGTGGTGGCCAAGCCCTCGGAGGTGACGCCGGTCACCGCGCACTGGCTGGGCCGGATCGCGCTGGAGGCCGGTCTGCCACCGGGGGTCCTCAACATCGTCCAGGGGCTCGGGCCGAAGGTGGGGGATGCGCTCTCCCGGCACCCCGAGGTGAAGGCCATCTCCTTCACCGGGAGCACGCGCACCGGCGCGGAGATCGCCCGCACCGCAGGGCCACTGTTCAAGAAGCTCTCGCTGGAGATGGGCGGGAAGAATCCGGTGGTCATCTTCGCCGACGCGGACCTCGAGGCCGCGGTGGCCACCACCGTGCGCTCGAGCTTCGCCAACCAGGGGCAGATCTGCCTCTGCGGTCCGCGGATCTTCGTGGAGCGGAGCGTCTACCCCCGGGTGCGCGACGCGCTGGTCGAACGAACCCGGGCGCTGAAGCTCGGTGACCCGCTCCTGCCCGAAACCGAACAGGGCGCGCTGGTGAGTCGCGCCCACCTGGACAAGGTCCTCAGCTATCTGGCGCTGGCCCGCGAGGAAGGCGGACGGTTCCTCACCGGCGGCCGGCAGGCTCGCCTGAGCGGACGGTGCCAGAACGGATGGTTCGTGGAGCCGACGCTGGTGGAGGGCCTCGGGCCGGAGTGCCGCACCAACCAGGAGGAGATCTTCGGCCCGGTGGCCGCGCTGATCCCCTTCGAGTCCGAGGAGGAGGTCCTGCGGGGAGCGAACGAGGTCCGCTACGGTCTGGCCGCCTCGGTGTGGACCCGGGATCTGGTCCGGGCCCACCGCTTCGCCGCGACGCTGCAGAGCGGCATCGTCTGGGTCAACACCTGGATGCTCCGCGATCTGCGCACCCCCTTCGGAGGAATGAAGGACTCGGGGGTGGGGCGCGAGGGAGGTCAGGAGGCGCTCCGTTTCTTCACCGAGCCCCAGAACGTCTGCATCCATCTGCAAGGAGGTTGAAGGCCCATGGCGGACCGAGTGACCTCGCAGCGCGCCGCGCCCCCGGTGGGCGCCTTCCCCCACGCCCGGCGGGTGGGGAATCTCCTCTTTCTCTCCGGCATCGGACCGCGAGTGCGCGGCAGCCACGACATCCCCGGGGTGACCCTGGACACGCAGGGGAACGTCACCGACCACGACATCGCCGTTCAGTGCAAGAGCGTCTTCGACAACGTGCGCGCCATCCTCGAGGACGCCGGCACCACCTGGGACCGGCTGGTGGACGTGACGGTGTTCCTCACCGACATGGAGAACGATTTCGCGGTCTACAACCGGCTCTGGGCGGAGTACTTCAAGGACGCCCAGCCGTGCCGGACCACGGTGGAGGTGACGCGGCTTCCCACGCCGATCGCCATCGAGCTGAAGTGCATCGCCACGATGCCGGAGTGACCCATGTCCTCGCTACGAGCGCTCAACTTCAAGAAGTGGATCGACGAGCACCGGCATCTGCTGAAGCCGCCGGTGGGCAATCAGCAGATCTGGGCCGACCGCGAGTTCATGGTGACCGTCGTCGGAGGACCGAACGCCCGCCGGGACTTCCACGTCAACGAGGGTGAGGAGTTCTTCTACCAGCTGGAGGGCGACATCAACCTCCACGTCCTGGTGGACGGAAAGCGCGAGGTGGTCCCCATCCGCGAGGGAGAGATCTTCCTCCTTCCGCCGAACGTGCCCCATTCGCCGCAGCGGCCTCCGAACACCATCGGCCTGGTCCTGGAGCGGCGGCGGCTGGCCCACGAGAAGGACTCGTTCCTCTGGGTCTGTGAGAAGTGCGGGAGCGAGCTGTACCGCGAATCGATCCACCTGACCGACATCGTCAAGCAGCTGCCCCCGGTCTTCGAGCACTTCTACGGAGACGCGAAGAACACCACGTGCAAGAAATGCGGGACGCGCGCGACCCGCGCCTGAGGGCGGATTCACGAGTGCCGGTCGTCGACGTCCACACGCATCTCTTGCCCCCCGCGCTGCCGCGCTGGAGGGAGCGCTTCGGCTACGGCGGTTTCATCCAGCTCGAGCCCCTCGGTCCGTGCCGCGCCCGGATGCTGAAGGACGACGGCCAGCCGTTCCGGGAGGTGGAGGAGAACCTCTGGTCCCCGGCGGCGCGGATCGCCGAGTGTGACCGCGCCGGGGTGGACGTGCAGGTCCTGTCCACGGTCCCGGTGATGTTCTCCTACTGGGCAAAGCCGGAGGACGGAGCGGAGGTCGCGCGGTTCCTCAACGACCACCTGGCCTCCGTCGTGGCGGGTGCGCCGCAACGCTTCGTCGGCCTCGGCACCCTTCCGATGCAGGCGCCGGCGCTGGCGGTCCGCGAGCTGGAGCGCTGCGTGAAGACGCTCGGGCTCTCCGGAGTGCAGATCGGCAGCCACGTCAACGACTGGAACCTGAGCGACCCTGCGCTGTTCGAGGTGTTCGCCGGCGCTGCCGAGCTAGGCGCCGCGGTCTTCGTTCACCCCTGGGACATGATGGGCGAGGCACGGATGCGGCGGTACTGGCTGCCGTGGCTGGTGGGGATGCCCGCCGAGGCCTCGCTCGCCATCTGCTCGGTCATCTTCGGCGGCATCCTGGAGCGGCTGCCCGCGCTCCGCATCGGCTTCGCCCACGGTGGCGGCGCCTTCCCCGGAACGCTGGGGCGCATCCAGCAGGGGTTCGACTGCCGCCCCGACCTCGTGGCGGTGGACAACCCCGTGCCGCCCCGCGCCTACCTGGGGCGCTTCTGGGTGGACAGCCTGGTACACGATCCGGACATGCTCCGCCTCATCGTGAAGCTGTTCGGTGAGGACCGGGTGATGCTCGGCAGCGACTACCCCTTCCCGCTGGGGGAGAGCGAGCCCGGCGCGCTGATCCGCTCGGTTCCGGAGCTGGCGGCGGCCCAGGGGCGCCTGCTGGGCGAGAACGCGCTCCGCTGGCTGGGTCGGCCATGCTGAGCGTCGAGGAGGGGCGGGCGCTGGCCGAGGACCTCGACGCCCGGGATGCGCTCGGCCCCCTGCGCGACTCGTTCCTCCTTCCGCGCGGCCCGGATGGCGCGCCGGTGCTCTACCTGGCCGGGAACTCCCTCGGGCTCCAGCCCCGGACCGCGCGCGAGCGTGTGGAGGAGGTGCTGGCGGACTGGGCCGGTCGCGGCGTCGAGGGCCACGTGGAGGGTGACTCGCCCTGGCTCCCCTACCACCGCTTCCTCACCGGCCCCACCGCCCGGCTCGTCGGCGCTCAGCCGGACGAGGTCGTGGTGATGAACACGCTGACCGTCAACCTGCACCTGATGATGGTCTCGTTCTACCGGCCCACCGCGGGTCGCCACCGCATCCTCTACGAGGGCAGCGCCTTCCCCTCGGACCGCTTCGCCTTCGCGAGCCAGGTTCGCTTCCACGGCTTCGACCCGGCCGAGGCCCTGGTTCCGCTCGCGCCCCGGTCGGGCGAGGACCTCCTCCGTCCCGAGGACCTGCTCGACGCCATCGCCCGGGAGGGTGAGCGGCTGGCGCTGGTGCTGATCGGCGACGTGAACTACCTGACCGGTCAGGCCTTCGACGTGGCGGCCATCACCCGGGCCGGGCACGCGGTGGGGGCCAGCGTGGGCTTCGACCTCGCCCACGGCGCGGGGAACCTCCTCTTCCAGCTGCACGACGACGGTCCGGATTTCGCGGTGTGGTGCTCGTACAAGTACCTCAACGGCGGGCCCGGCTCCCTCGGCGGCGCGTTCGTGCATGCCCGCCACCGGGAGGCGCGGGGGCTTCCCCGGTTCGAGGGCTGGTGGGGCCACGACGAGGCGAGCCGCTTCGAGATGGGGCCGCGGTTCCAGGGCATGGCCGGCGCCGACGGCTGGCAGCTCTCCAATCCGCCCATCCTCTCCATGGCTGCCCTGCGGGCCTCGATGGACCTCTTCGATGCGGTGGGGATGACCGCGCTCCGCCGGAAGTCCGAGCGGCTCACCGCGCTCCTGGACCAGCTGGTCCGCGGGATGCCCGGGGTGGAGGTCATCACCCCGGCCGAGCCCGCCCAGCGCGGGGCGCAGCTGTCCCTCCGCATCCATCGGGATCCCCGGGGGCTGGTGCAGCGGCTCACGGCGGCGGGCGTGGTCTGCGACTTCCGGGCGCCGGACATCGTGCGCGCCGCGCCCGCACCCTTCTACACTCGCTTCGGCGACGTGGTGCGGTTCGCCGAGGTGCTCGGGAGCCATGTCCAGGGGAGGTGAGCGGACGGTGCTGGCCGGGGCGGGCCTGGTCGGCTCGCTCCTGGCGGTGTTCCTCGCGCGGCGAGGAAGAGGGGTGGAGGTCTTCGAGCGCCGGGCTGATCTCCGCCGCGAGGAGATCTCCGCGGGCCGGAGCATCAACCTGGCGATCAGCGTGCGCGGCCTGCACGCGCTGGCCCAGGTGGGCCTGGAGCAGGACGCCCTCGCCCACGCCATCCCGATGCCCGGCCGGATGATCCACGCCCGGGACGGCGGGCTGACCTTCCAGGCGTACGGGAAGGACGACAGCCAGTGCATCCACAGCATCTCCCGGGGGTTCCTCAACCGATTGCTGCTCGATGCGGCCGAGCGGACCGGACGGGTGCGCCTGTCCTTCCGCCGCCGGGTGCTGGCGATGGACCCCGAGCGGCGGGAGCTCACCGTCGAGGTGGACGGCGCTCACACCGAGCGCATCGAGGGCGCGGTGGTCTACGGGACCGACGGCGCGGGCTCGGCCGTGCGGCGAGCGGTGGTCGAGGCGCGAGGCGGCGTATCCCACGAGATGCTGCTCGCCCACGGCTACAAGGAGCTCGCGCTTCCCGCCGCTCCCCAGGGGGGCTGGCGGCTGGAGCGAAACGCGCTGCACATCTGGCCCCGCGGCGACTTCATGCTGATCGCGCTGCCCAACGAGGACGGGAGCTTCACCTGCACCCTCTTCCTTGCCTTCGAGGGCGGGACTAGCTTCGCCACGCTCGAGGCGCCGGGGGCGGTCCGGGCCTTCTTCCGCGAGCACTTCGCCGACGTCGAGCCGATGCTCCCCGACCTCGAGGCGCAATTCGCTGGCAATCCCACGGGATCGATGGTCACCGTGAAATGTTCGGCGTGGCACGCTGGGGACTCGGCCCTGCTGCTCGGGGATGCGGCCCACGCGATCGTCCCGTTCTTCGGCCAGGGCATGAACTGCGGCTTCGAGGACTGCGTGGTGCTGGATGGCCTGGAAGCGGAGGCCGCACCGCGAGGAGAGGTCTTCGCCCGCTTCGAGGTGCTGCGGAAACCGAACGCCGACGCCATCGCGGACATGGCGGTGGAGAACTTCGTGGAGATGCGCGCCAGCACCGCCGACCCGCGCTTTCTCCTGGAGAAGGCCATCGAGAAGCGGCTCCTGGCCGAGCTCCCCGGCGAGTTCGTCTCCCGCTACGCGCTGGTCACCTTCAGCCGCGCTCCGTATCGCGTCGCGTACGACGCCGGGCGCATCGCCTCGGGCATCGTCTCCGAGCTGGCCGACGGCCTGCACTCCGCCGCCGAGGTCGAGCTCGGTCGGGCGCGAGCGCTGGTTGCAGAGCGGCTCACCCCCTTCCTGCGGGAGAGGCTCTGATGGACCTCGGACTGAGAGATCGCCGGGCGTTGATCCTGGGAGCATCGGCCGGCCTGGGGCGCGCGGTCGCGGCGGCGCTCGTGGCCGAGGGGGCCCGGGTGGCGATCTGCGCCCGGAACAAGGCCCGCGTGGAGGCCGCAGCGCGCGAGCTCGGTGCTCGGGTGGCGCTCCCCTGCGACCTCACGCTGCCGGGCGCGGCCACCGCGGTGGTGGACAGCGCGAGGCAGCGGCTCGGCGGCGTGGACATCCTGGTGACCAACACCGGAGGGCCGCCGAAGGGGCGCTTCGACGAGATCACCGACGAGATGTGGCAGCTGGGCTTCCAGTCTCTGTGGCTCGCCGCGGTGGACGCCATCCGCGCCGCGCTTCCCGCGATGCGCCAGCAGCGCTGGGGGCGCATTCTCCTGGTGACCTCCACCGCGGCGAAGGAGCCCATCCCCGGGCTGTCGGTCTCCAACGGGCTCCGGGCAGGGCTCCTGGGCCTGGTGAAGTCGCTCGCACCCGAAGTGGCGGAGGAGGGGGTGACGGTGAACGCGCTGCTCCCCGGCTACACCGCCACCCAGCGCATCGCCGAGCTGGGCATCCCCGAGGAGGAGCTCGCCGAGCACGTCCCCGCCCGGAGGCTCGGACGCCCCGAGGAGCTCGGAGCGATGGCGGCGTTCCTCGCCTCGGAGCAGGCCGGCTACGTGACGGGCCAGGCCATCGCCGTGGACGGGGGCTACCTCCGCGGGCTGTGAGGATCCGGCGAGCCGGAACTGCCGCCTCCGCCCGGTTCAATCGATGCAGACCCACGTCGTGCAGACATGACCTCTCCCCCCCGGGCTCGGAAGATCCTCGCACGATGACCGACCTCCGGACACGGGCCGGTGGTCAGTCCACGATGAAGAGCGTCGCCCCGGTCGCGGTCGAGGAGCGATGCCGCTCGGCGCCATCGGCCACCTGGTAGCTGGTCCCCGCCTTCAGCGTGAAGCGCCGCCCGTCCTCCAGCTCGGTATTCAGCTCGCCCGAGAGGCAAAGCAGGATGTGGCCCTTCTCGCACCAGTGGTCAGCGGTGTACCCGGGCGAGTACTCGACCATCCGGACGCGCACCTCGCCGAACTGCCGCGTCCTCCACACCGCGAACCCGGTGTCGCCCCGCCGCTCGGTTCGCTCGACAGTCGCCCACTCGGTGACCCCGAAGGGCATGTCGCTCAGTCGCATCCGATCACGGCGCCCCGAGCGCGTCGACCACCTGCGCCCAGACCTTCGACTTCGGGTCGATGACGTCGAAGTGGTCCGCGTCCTCCGGCATCAGCAGCCGGATGTCGTCCCCCGCCTTCCGGGCCCGCTCGGCGAAGCCCCGGTTCATCGCCAGGGGCACGATGTTGTCCTTCGTGCCGTGGATGACCGCCATCGGCACGCCGAGCGGCAGGCGATCGGCCGGAGAGGCGTCGGTGTAGCGGGCCGGTTGCTGCCGCGCAGAGCCGCCCAGGAGCTCGAGTGTCACGTGCCGGCTCAGCTCCAGCCGGTCGGCCTCCACGAGATCCGACACCGGCGCGAGCCCCACCACCCTCCGCGGGCGCCAGGAGGGACGCTTCAGCGCCCCGGGAGCAGATGACCGTGTCACCGCCCACAGCGCGAGGTGTCCTCCCGCCGAGTGCCCCATCCAGGCCGAGCGGGCGAGATCCAGACCGTGCTTCGCGGCGAGCCCCGGCAGCGCATCCAGCGCCACGGTCACGTCGCTCAGCGTGCCCGGCCAGGCCCCACCCTCCTCGCCGATGCGCCGGTACTCGAGCGCCACCGTCGCCCAGCCACGCCGCGCGAGGTCGGCGCAGAGATGGCCCACGTGCGCGGCGTCATATGCCGCTCGCCAGAAGCCGCCGTGGATCATCACCAGGGTGCGGAGGCGCTCGCTCCCCGGGGGCCGGCGGATCCACACATGCTGCGACGGCGCAGGTCCGTACACCTCGCGTGTTCCCGGAGGCGCCGGCGTGGTCAGGACCCAGTTCTCGGACATTCAGGCGACGTCCTCGTGCAGGCAGAGGATGTTGCCCTCGGGATCGCTGAACCAGGCCGCCTTCTCCGACCCCAGCACGCAGACGTGATCGACGGTCTTGAGCCCCGGCAGGTCGTAGTCGTGGAACTTCACTCCCCGGGACTCGAGCTCGCGGATCGCCCGGGAGATGTCCCTCACCCCGAAGCTCACCGCGGTGTGGTCCGCCTTCGTCGGCGCTCCCCGCTGGAAGAGGGCCAGCGTGCCGTTCCCCACCGGGTACTCGTATTTTCCGTCGGGCTTGGCTCGACCGCCGCGCAGCCCCAGCTGCTGCTCGTAGAATGCCCGGGCGCGGGTCAGGTCCAGCACCGGGAGAATCGTGGTCAGGGGCGCGTCGGCGAGCATGGCAACCTCCGGTCTCGGAGGTGCACACTCGACGTCACCCGTCCCCGGCCGGTCAAGGCACAATTCGTCGGATCAGCCCGGCCGGCGCTCCTGCGACTCGGGACGGGCCCCCACCGTTCCGGCCGCGTAGCGCGCACCCGCTACCGCGCCCCTGGGGAACACCGCCTCGATGCCGGCCAGGTCCTCGGGCGTCAGCCGGACCTCGAGCGACCCCAGGTTTTCCTCCAGGTACGTGCGCCGCTTGGTGCCGGGAATGGGCACCACGTCGTCACCCTGGGCCATCACCCACGCCAGGGCGAGCTGCCCCGGCGTGCAGCCCTTCTGCCGGGCCAGCGCGCCCACCTTCTCCACCAGGGTGAGGTTCCGCTGGAAGTTTTCTCCCTGGAAGCGGGGGTTGCCCCGGCGAAAGTCGTCCTCTGCGAAATCGGCCGGTGTGCGGATCTGCCCGGTGAGGAAGCCGCGCCCCAGAGGACTGAAGGGAACGAGGGTGATGCCCAGCTCGCGGCAGGCCTGGAGCGGACCGTCCTCCGGGTCCCGCGTCCACAGCGAGTACTCGCTCTGCAGCGCCGCGATGGGGTGAACCTTCGCCCCCCGGCGGACGATGTCCGCGGTGGCCTCGGACAGCCCCAGGGCCCGGACCTTTCCCTCCTTCACCAGCCGGGCCATCGCCCCCACCGTTTCCTCGATCTCCGTCGCGGGATCGACCCGGTGCAGGTAGTAGAGGTCGATCACCTCGACGCCGAGGCGACGGAGCGAGGCCTCGCAGGCGCTCCGCACGTACTCCGGCTTGCCGTTCAGCTTGCGGCGAGTGGCGTCGCTCGGTGCCGCCGGGTCGCGCACGATGCCGAACTTGGTGGCGAGGACGATCTCCTTCCTCCGCCGACGCAGGATGTCCGAGAGCAGCTCCTCGTTCTTGCCCGCTCCGTACATGTCCGCGGTGTCGAAGAAGCTGATCCCGCGATCCACCGCCATCTCCAGCGTGGCGCGTGACTCGGCCTGGTCGGCCGGGCCGTAGAACTCGGACATCCCCATGCACCCGAGGCCCATGCGGGACACCTTCAACCCCGACTTCCCGAGCGGTCGCTGTTCCATGAGCGGCCACAATGTCGCCCGAGCCTCCGGCGCGCAGCCAAAAACGGCGCGACCGGCCGCCCGAGATCTCCAGGGCGGCCGGTCGCCCCCCGGGCCTCGCGCAGAGTCGCGGGCTGCGCGCGCCCTCCGGGAGAGCTCACCGATTGGAGCCGGTGACATCCCGGGCCACCCCTCAGACGACGGTCGCCCGGTCGACACCACATTGCGACCGAAGGGTGGTCAGGGGGCACGGCCCGTCGCCTCGGCCGGCGGTGACCCCCGTGGCCCAGCGCTCACTTCCGCACGTCCGGCGCGACACCCCCAGGCCGGGCTGGGAGAGCGGGGTGTGGGTCCGCATCCAGCGTCGGCGCCGGTACCGCCGGCTTGCGCTCCTGGTGATCGCGGTCGTTGCAGCCTGCGCGGGCGCCCTCGTGGCCCGGCAGCGGAGACAGGAGGTGTCCCAGCCGGTCGGCCTGCAGGTGGCGCTGGAGAGCAGGGGGCGGAGGGACGGGAGCGCGCCCCCGGACGCGCGCTGGCGCCTGACGTATCGGGGCGCCGAGCTCCGCGTGTACCGGAACGCGCTCGGTGTCGTTCTCGTCTGTCCAGCTCATCCGGCGTGCGCGGCGAGCACGGGGGGTGGCTCGGCCACGCTGGCCCCGGCCGGACCGGGCGAGTACCGAGCGCTGGTCTTCTCTCGCCCGCAGGACGGCGGAGGCCGGATGCTGCAGGAGGATCTGCTGACCGCGCGTGCCCGCAGCGACCAGGTCGAGCTCTCCCGGCCGATGGTCGTCTACTAACGCCGAGACCACTTGGATCGACCGGATGATCGCGCCGCAATCGCGGCCGAGGCCTAGGAGCGACGACGGAGCGTGGCCGTTGTCACCTGACGGAGGAGCGACGCGGGGATCGGCCGCTAGGGCAAGCGAGGGACGGATCGATCCAAGTGGTTTCGGCGTTAAGTGCTCCACTGGGAAGCGCCCCGGCGCCCCCGGTCACCGGCAACCCGCTCGGAAATCCCGCGTCTCCAGGGTGGAGATGCCCTGGGGTCGGTCATGGCGAAGGAAGGTCTCTTGGCGCCGCCGGCGTTCCTGGCTTATGCCTGACGGGTTCCCCGTGACCGTCGCCGGCCCTCCATCCTCGAACGACTCCCTGCGTGACGCGCTGGGCCGTCCTCTGAAGAGCCTCCGGCTCAGCGTCACCGACCGGTGCAACCTGCGCTGCAGCTACTGCATGCCCGAGCCGGACTACGTCTGGCTTCCGAAGAAGGAGCTCCTCACCTTCGAGGAGCTGGATCGCATCACCGGCATCTTCTGCACGCTGGGAGTGGACAAGGTCCGACTGACCGGCGGCGAGCCGCTGCTGCGCTCGGAGATCACCACTCTCGTCCGGTCACTCGCCCGCCGCCCCGCGGTGCGCGACCTGGCGATGACCACCAATGGGGTGCTCCTCGCAGAACGCGCGCGCGAACTGCGGCAGGCCGGCCTGCAGAGGCTCACCGTCAGCCTCGACACCCTGTGGCCCGAGCGCTTCCTCGCGCTCACCCGCGCCGACCACCACGCGCGCGTCCTGGCTGGCATCGAGGCCGGGCGCGCCGAGGGCTTCCCCCTCAAGCTGGACACGGTGGTGGTCCGGGGGACGAACGAGGACGAGGTGCTGGACCTCCTCGCCTTCGCCCGGGAGATCGGCGCGGAGATCCGGTTCATCGAGTACATGGACGTGGGCGGCGCCACCCGCTGGTCCCGCGAGCAGGTCGTCTCCCGAGCCGAGATGCTCGAGGCGATCTCCGCCGCCCACGGCAGCGTCGAGCCGGTGGGCGCCCAGGGGTCCGACCCCGCGGAGCGCTTCCGGCTCCCGGACGGGACCACCTTCGGCATCATCGCCTCGACCACGACGCCCTTCTGCCGCGCCTGCGACCGGAGCCGGCTCACCGCCGACGGAACCTGGTACACCTGCCTCTACGCCCGCTCGGGCGCGAACCTCCGCGCCGCGCTCCGCAACGGCGCCACCGACGCCGAGATCGCCTCGCTGCTCAGGGTGGGGTGGCGCGCACGCGCCGACCGGGGAGCCGAGCAGCGGCTGCAGCTCGAGCAGCGCGGGGCGCTCGCCGGTCGTCCCGAGCTCCGGAAGGATCCGCGGCTCGAGATGCACACCCGCGGGGGCTAGCTCTCGTGCGTGCGCCCTCGCCCGTGGTCGAGGACGCCGATTCGGCGCTGGCGCTGCTCCTCTCAGCCGCCCGCGGGGCTCAGGCGTGCGGTTACGGCGCCGAGGACACCGAGGGCCTGGTGAGCGAGCTCGCCGCGCAGCTGGGGATGTCGGACGTGCAGATCTCCAGTCTGCCCACCCAGCTCACGCTCGCCATCGGCATCCCGGGACAGCAGCGGGTGGTTCTCCTCCGCACCGAGCCGAGGCCGGTCGACCTTGGCCGCATCGTCCGCCTCGATGCGGTGGCGCGCGACGTCAAGGACGGGCGCATCGGCCCCCGGGAAGCGAGCGTTCGGATCGACGCCATCTCCCGCTCGCCGCTTCCGTACACCGCGCCGGTGATGGTCTTCGGCTACTGCCTGGCTGCCGCCGGGGCGGTGCTGCTCTTCGGCGAGGACCTGCCCGAGGCGCTCACCGCCGCCGTGGCCGGGCTGACCGTGGGCGCGATCGCCGTCATCCGCTCCCGGGTGCGCGAGCTGGACCTCGCCGCCGAGCTGGTCTCCGCGCTCCTCGCCGGCTTCATCTGCCAGGCGGTGTCGGCGCGGATCTGGCCGCTCGATCCCCGGGTCGCCACGCTCGGGGCAGTGGTGGTTCTCCTTCCGGGCTTCACCCTCACCCAGGGGGTCCGCGAGCTGCAGACGCGCAACCTCCTCTCCGGCCTGGCCGGTCTGGGTGCTGCCTCGGTGACCTTCCTCGCGCTGGTCATCGGCGCCGTGCTGGGAGGCGACCTGGGTGCGCGCGCGTTCGGCCCGGCGCGTGTCCCCCTGGTGGAGCTCCCGTCCTGGACGTTCCTGCTCGGCGCCGCAGCGCTGGGCCTGGCGGCGGTGGTGGTGCAGCGTGCGCCCCGTCAAGAGGCGCCGACCGTGGTCGCCTCGGCGTTGCTTTCCGCGGCGGTCAGCAAGGCGGTCTCCCGGAGCGTGGGCCCGGCGCTCGGCGCATTCGTGGGCGCGCTGGCAATCAGCCTGGTCGCTCACCTCAACGCCTGGCTGCGAGCCAGACCGGTGTGGCTGGTCACCATCCCCGGAGTCCTGGTGCTGGTCCCGGGGAGCATCGGCTACCGCAGCCTCCTCGACCTGGTGAACAACGACGTGGCCACGAGCTTCGAGACGGGGATCCAGATGGTCCTCACCGCGGCCGGCATCGTCTTCGGCCTGCTCCTGAGCGATGGGCTGGGGGCGCGCTTGCGGCGGTAACGGTCAACCGTAACGGTCAACCGCCGTTCCGGGGCGCTGGACGACCGAACAGCTCGGTTCGCGCCGTCTCGGTGATCGCCACCACGGCCGGGTGCTTGAGCTTCCGCTCGACGGTGAGCGCCCAGTACCGCTCGCGCACGCCGTCCAGCGTTCCCACCGGGTCGACCCCGAACGCGTTCCGGACCTCCGACTCCACGGCCTCGGGAGCGGGAAAGACGCCCACTCCCGCTTCGCCGAAGGACTCCATCAATGCGCTGTCCTGGAACTCGCCCACCACTCGAGGACGGATGCCGCGAGTCTCGAACCAGTGCGCGAGCGAACGCTGCAGCGCCGCGCCATCGGCGGCGGTCAGCAGCGGTGCGCCCTCCATCGACCTGGGGAACCCCGGGGCGAGCTTCCTGGCCAGGGAAGGGCGGGCGAACAGTCCCACCCCGCACTCTCCGAGCAGGTGGCTGTAGGCCCGGACCGGCGACGGAGCCGGCGTGTCGGAGAGGACCAGGTCGAGACTGTGGGCGGCGAGCTCGGCCACGAGCCGCTCGGGTCGGGCCTCCACCACCACCAGCTGCACCGGCTCGTTCGCCTCCAGGGCCGGGACGAGGAGCCGGTGCGCCACCCGCTTCTCCAGCGAGTCGGAGACGCCCACCACCAGCCGGCGCGGGCGGGCGACGGGCCGGCCCTTGAGCGTGTCCTGCAGCTCCCTGCCCAGGCTGAAGATCTCGTCCGCGTAGCGGAAGACCACCTGGCCCACGTCGGTCAGCACCAGCGAGCGGCCCTGGCGGTCGAACAGCTTCTCCCCGAAGGCGTTCTCCAGCGCCTTGATCTGCCCGCTGACGGTCGGTTGCGCCAGCCGGAGTACCTTGCTCGCCTTGGAGACCCCGCCCTCGCGGACGACGGTCCAGAAGTAGAAGAGATGGTGGTAATTGAGCCAGTCCAACGCTGCCCCACTCTCATCGGGAAGAAGAATGGATTGCTGCGAGTTTATCGATTTGCCGATGTGTCCTCCCCGTCTTAACGGGAAGGGGCACGGAGGTCACTCTTTCGATGAACCAGCTCAAGACCGTTCTGCTCCTGGGCATCCTCTCCGCGATCCTGGTGGGCATCGGCGGAGCGCTGGGGTCCGACGCGCTCGGCATCAGCATCGTGCTCGCGGTGGTGATGAACCTCGGCGCCTACTTCTTCAGCGACCGGATCGTCCTGGCCATGCACCGGGCCCAGGAGATCTCCCCGGCCGAGTCTCCGGAGCTCCACCGGATGGTCGAGGAGCTCGCCACCCGCGCCGGGATTCCCAAGCCGCGCGTGTACCTCATCCCCGAGGCACAGCCGAACGCCTTCGCCACCGGCCGGAACCCCGAGCACGCCGTGGTCGCGGTCACCTCGGGCATCCTCCAGGTGCTGGACCGCCGCGAGCTCCGCGGCGTGCTGGCACACGAGCTCGCCCACGTGAAGAACCGGGACATCCTGGTGTCCAGCATCGCGGCGACCGTGGCTGCGGCCATCACCTACGTGGCGCACGCGGTGGGCTTCTTCGGGATGGGCAGCTCGGAGGAGGACGGTCCCTCACCGGCGCAGTCGCTGCTGCTGGCCATCGTGGCGCCGATTGCGGCCACGCTGATCCAGCTGGGCATCTCCCGCTCGCGCGAGTACGGCGCCGACGCCACCGGGTCGGAGATCTCCGGCGACCCCGAGGCCCTCGCCCGTGCGCTGGAGAAGCTGGACCAGGCGGCGCACGCCATCCCGGCCCCGGTGCAGCCGGCCACCGCCAGCCTGTTCATCGTCAACCCCTTCTCGGGGACGGAGGGCGTCCTCAACCTGTTCTCGACCCACCCCTCGATGCGGGAGCGCATCCGGCGCCTCCGCACGATGCAGGTCTCGTCCGGCGGGTGGCCGGTGGGAGCCCGTGACGCGACCTTTGACGCCCGCTGGTGAGGAACGACGTCCGCGCCTGCGGCGCATGGCCAACCTCGTGGTCGGCTGGGCGCTGGTGGTCGCGGGAATCATCCTGATCCCTCTGCCCGGCCCGGGGTGGCTGGTGGTCGGGATCGGGCTGCTGGTGCTCGGCCGGGAGGTCCGCTGGGCGCGGGGAGCCCTGGTCCGGCTGGAGCGGTTCATGCGCCGTCACGGCATGCGGACCTCGCTGCGGCGACTCATCGCCCGGAGACAACGCGAGCGAGCCCGCCGCGATGCCTCGCCGCGCCACCCATCGGTTCAGCCGATGGATCCACACTGAAATATCTGGTTGTCCGAAGGCTTTCGCCGGCGCACATCCGATGGCCCCGGCCCCCTCGAGGACCCAGGTTCCGGGGCACCGGGGAGGAGCCCGTCCGATGCTGTCCGCCGCCATGCTGGGAACCTGGCCCCTGTGGGTGGGCTTCCTGGCCTTCGTCGCCCTGATGCTCGCCCTCGACCTGGGAGTGTTCCACCGCAAGGCGCACGCCATCTCCCTGCGGGAGGCCACGGTCTGGAGCGCGGTGTGGATCGGGCTGGCCGCGGTGTTTGCCCTCGGAGTCTTCCTGCTCTTCGGACCCCAGCGGGGGCTCGAGTTCACCACCGGGTACCTGATCGAGAAGGCGCTGAGCGTCGACAACATCTTCGTGATGGTCATGCTCTTCGGTGCCTTCGGAGTCCCGGCGCACCAGCAGCACCGGGTGCTGTTCTGGGGAATCCTCGGGGCGCTGGTGATGCGAGCGATCTTCATCTTCGCCGGCGTCGCCCTCATCGCCCGCTTCCACTGGACCGTCTACCTCTTCGGCCTGTTCCTCGTGTTCGCCGGGGTCCGGATGCTCCTCTCCCGCGGAGAGCACGGGCACCCGGAGAAGAACGTGATGGTGCGCCTGGCCCGACGCGTCCTGCCGGTCGCCCCCGGCCAGAACACGGAACGCTTCTTCGTAAGGGTGAACGGAAGGCGGATGGTAACCACCCTGTTCCTGGCTCTGGTAGCAGTGGAATTCACCGATCTCATCTTCGCCGTGGATTCCATTCCCGCGGTTCTCGCCATCAGCCAGGACCCGTTCATCGTCTTCACCTCCAACATCTTCGCCATCCTCGGGCTCCGATCCCTGTACTTCGTCCTGGCTGGCGTGGTTCACAAGTTCCGTTATTTGAAGGTGGGACTGGCCCTTGTGCTGGTCTTCGTCGGGGTGAAGATGACCATCGTGGACATCTTCAAGATCCCGGTGGGTGTATCGTTGGCGGTGATCGGCGTGCTGATCACCGGCTCGATCCTCTCGTCGCTGGTCGCGGACGGAAGGCGGCGAACGCTCGAGGAAAGGACGGCGACGTCGTGAACAAGACGCGGTTCAACATCGCCTACGCGCTCGTCGCCGTGCTCGCGGTGCTCTTCATCCAGGACTGGGTGCGGACCACGCAGTCGGTCGCGATCATCCCCTACAGCCAGTTCCAGAAGCTCCTCGAGGAGGGGAAGGTCTCCGAGGTCACCGTCGGCGACACCCAGCTCAAGGGCGTTCTCAAGGAACCCATCGAGGGCAACAAGACCCATTTCGCCACCCTGAGGGTGGAGAAGGACATCGCCGAGGCCCTGGAGCGCCACGGAGTCAAGTTCTCCGGACAGGTGGAGAACCCCTGGTTCGCCGCGCTCCTCGGATGGGTGGCTCCGACGCTGATCTTCTTCGCGATCTGGGCCGTGCTGATGCGCCGGATGGCAGGGCGGATGGGCGCGGGAGGCGGCGGGCTCCTCGCCATCGGGAAGAGCAAGGCCAAGGTCTTCGTCGAGACGGACGTGAAGACTCGGTTCTCGGACGTGGCGGGAGTCGACGAGGCCAAGGCCGAGCTCGCGGAGGTGGTGGAGTTCCTGAAGAACCCCGAGGAGTACTCGCGCCTGGGCGGCCGCATGCCGAAGGGCGTGCTGCTGGTGGGCCCTCCGGGGACCGGAAAGACGCTGCTCGCCCGCGCGGTGGCGGGTGAGGCCGGCGTTCCCTTCTTCTCCATCAGCGGCAGCGAATTCGTGGAGATGTTCGTCGGCGTGGGCGCCGCCCGCGTCCGCGACCTCTTCGAGCAGGCCCGGGGCAAGGCCCCCTGCATCATCTTCATCGACGAGCTGGACGCGCTGGGACGCGCCCGAGGTGCCTCGGGCCTGGTGGGCGGTCACGACGAGAAGGAGCAGACGCTCAACCAGCTGCTGGTCGAGCTGGACGGCTTCGACCAGAGTGCCGGCATCGTCCTTCTCGGGGCCACCAACCGGCCGGAGATCCTCGACCCCGCGCTGCTCCGGGCTGGCCGCTTCGATCGGCAGGTCCTGGTGGATCGCCCGGACCGGCAGGGTCGGGTGGCAATCCTCCAGGTGCACATGAGGAGGGTGAAGATCGGCACTTCGGTGGACCCCGACCAGATCGCCGCGCTCACCCCGGGCTTCACCGGGGCGGACCTGGCCAATCTGGTCAACGAGGCTGCGCTGAGCGCCACCCGGCGGAAGGCCGAGGCGGTGGAGAGGCAGGACTTCGACGCGGCCATCGAGCGCATCGTGGCCGGGCTGGAGAAGAAGAACCGGCTCCTGAACCCACGGGAGCGGGAGATCGTCGCCTTCCACGAGATGGGTCACGCGCTGGCCGCCGCAGCGACCACCAGCGTGGACCCGGTGCACAAGGTGAGCATCATCCCCCGGGGTATCGGGGCGCTGGGGTACACGCTCCAGCGGCCCACCGAGGACCGCTACCTCATGACCCGCGAGGAGCTGGAAGGAAAGCTGGTGGTCCTCCTCGGAGGCCGGTCCGCCGAGGCGCTGGTGTTCGAGCACACCTCGACCGGCGCCGCGGATGACCTGGCGAAGGTCACCGACATCGCGCGAAGCATGGCCACGCGCTACGCGATGGTGCCCGGGCTCGGGCCGGTGAGCTACGACAACGAGAGGGACACTCTCCTCGGTCCGCAGGGGCTGACCCGCCGGACCTTCAGCGAAGAGACCGCGCGGGAGATCGACCTCGCGGTCCGGGAGATCGTCCAGAACGCCTCGGAGCGATGCCGGACGCTGCTCGCCCAGCGCCGGCAGACGCTGGAGAAGGCAGCGCGGCTCCTCCTGGAGAAGGAGACCCTCACCGACGTCGAGCTCAAGCCGCTGTTCGACGAGGCGCGGACCGAGGCGGCGCAGGCGGTGCCGCGGGTCGTCTCCAGGTCCTGAGCCGTCGACGAGGCGACGGGTCCGGAAGGGTGAGCGGCGCCGGCGTCGAGGAGGCACGGCGCCGGAGCGTCAAGGAGCCCTGCGGAGCGCCGGTCGAATCCATCCGGTTGCCGGACTCTCGGCTGAGGACGCCACGCGGGTCGCGCGCCCCATGGTGCGCGCCAGGTGCCCGGGCATCCTCCGGCCGGTGCTGCTAGCGTCCCGCTCGGAGGTGAGTCCGATGGGTGAGCTTCCGAACCAGGAGCCACGGAGCGTGGTGGTGTCCGGACCGGCGACGGGATTTCGGACCGAGGTCGAGGTCGGTGGGCACCACCTCGTGGTCGACGAGCCGACGGCGGTGGGGGGCACGGACGGCGGTCCCACGCCGTACGAGATGCTGCTCGCCGGGCTGGGGGCCTGCACCGCGATGACCCTCCGCCTCTACGCCGACCGACGGAAGTGGCCTCTGGAGCGGGCGCTGATCAGCCTCCGTCACCGGAAGGTGCACGCGCAGGACTGCATCGACTGCGAGACCAAGCCAGCCAAGATGGACGTGGTGGACCGGATCATCACCCTCGAGGGTTCGCTGACGGAGGAGCAGCGGGCGAGGCTCCTGGAGATCGCCGAGCGCTGCCCCGTCCAGCAGACCCTGGGGAGCAAGATCCAGGTGAACACGAAGCTCGTGTAGCGCCCGACGCGCGCCCCACGGCGGCCGCGCAGTCGGTGCCCTGGTGGGGCGTGATCAAAAGTGCGGCGGCCGCTCGACGGCGGTCGCGTCCACCAGACCCGGCTCCATCGCCGCGAGCTTCTGGTTCATGATGGCCAGCTCGTGCTCCAGCCGCTCGAGGCTCTGGCCCTGGGCGTAGACCACGTCACTCAGTTCCTGGAGCAGCCGCTGCTGCTCGGTGAACTTCAGCTCGAGCTCGACGATACGCTCCCTCATGACCTCCTCCCCTTCCCCGGCGGGGTTCAGCGGCCCGTCCTGCGCGCCGGCCATCGTTCCACCGCCGGAATGCTCACGCCAGGGTGAAGCGCAGCTCGCCACACTTCTCGACGCTGCACTCGATGCGGTCCCCCGGCCTGAGCCACCGCTGCTGCTCCTCGGGCCTGCCGAGGATGACTCCCTGCGGCGTGCCGGTGGAGATGAGGTCGCCGGGCAGCAACGTGAAGATCGAGGAGACGTAGGCGATGATCTGCGCGCAGGTGAAGATCATGTCGCCGGTGCTGGAGGACTGGCGCAGCTCGTCGTTGACCCGTGTCTCCAGAATCAACTTCTGCGGATCACCCACCAGGTCGGCGCCCACCAGCCACGGCCCGACCGGCATGAAGCCGTCCGAGGTCTTCCCCAGCATGAACTGTGACCCCTTCCCGTCTCGAAACTGGAGATCTCGTGCGGAGAAGTCGTTTCCCGTCGCGTACCCGAAGACGTGCTTCAGAGCGTCGGCCTCGGAGACGTTCCTGGCCACACTCCCCAGGATGACCACCAGCTCCACCTCGTAGTCGAACTTCTCCGCCACCCGGGTCGGAAGCTGGATCGTGCCTCCGTGCCCCAGCAGCGCGTTGTTGTACTTGTTGAACAGCACCGGGGCCTTCGGGATGGGAGTCGCCGTCTCTCCGGCGTGGGTGCGGTAGTTGAACCCCAGCATGATCATCTTCTGCGGCCGGGTGATGCAGGGGCCGAACCGCGCCTGGTCGATCGGGACCAGAGCTCCCTGCACCGAAGAAGCCGGGGCCTCGAGCACCGCCCGGAGCCCGTTCAGGCCCTTGCCCTCGATGAGCTCGTCCGTGCTCGCGGGGAACGCCACTCCCAGTGTCCGGGCTGCCCGGCCCACGTCGAGGATCACCCCCTCCCGCCGGACTCCGAGCGTGTCCCCCTCGGGAGTCCGGAGGTTGCAGTAGGCCAGCGAGCGAAGCCCCGGCGCGTCCGGGACCGGACCTCTGGAGGGTGCATCGTGAAGGACCATGGTGCCTCCGGCGCCGCCGATCGGCGGGAGCTTCCCGCGGCGGCCGTCGTGAGACTCCCTCCGCGCCGGCGAGTTTCAAAGGGGGGGCGGCGAGCGCACGGCGGTGGCCGCGCCCGGCCCAACCGTGTAGAGGGGGGCCGTGGACGCGAACTTCCTCACCGACCTGGCCGCCCGCACGCAGGAGCTGCGCGAGCAGGGCCTGTACAAGAACGAGCGCATCCTCGTCTCTCCCCAGAACGCGGCGATCCGCGTCGAGGGAGGAGGCGAGGTCCTCAACTTCTGCGCCAACAACTATCTCGGTCTGGCCGACCACCCGCGGGTGGTCGAGGCCGCCCGCGCCTCGCTGGATCGGCACGGCTTCGGCATGGCCTCGGTCCGCTTCATCTGCGGCACTCAGGACCTCCACAAGACGCTGGAGGCCCGGCTGAGCCGCTTCTTCGGCACCGAGGACACCATCCTCTACTCCAGCTGCTTCGACGCCAACGGCGGGCTGTTCGAGACGGTGCTCGGCGAGGAGGACGTGGTCATCACCGACGCGCTGAACCACGCGTCGATCATCGACGGGATCCGCCTGTGCAAGGCGAAGCGGCTCCGTTACGCCAACAACGACATGCGCGAGCTGGAGGCCCACCTTCGAGATTCCTCCGGCGCCCGGTACCGGCTGGTCGCCACCGACGGCGTGTTCTCCATGGACGGGATCATCGCCAACCTCCGCGCCATCTGCGACCTCGCCGACCGCTACAAGGCGCTGGTGATGGTGGACGACTCTCACGCGGTCGGTTTCGTCGGGGCGAAGGGCAAGGGGACCCCGGAGTTCTGCGGGGTGATGGACCGGGTGGACATCCTCACCGGCACGCTGGGGAAGGCACTGGGGGGCGCCTCCGGCGGCTACACCTCCGGCCGGAAGGAGATCGTCGCCTGGCTGCGGCAGCGAAGCCGGCCCTACCTGTTTTCCAACTCGCTGATGCCGGCCATCTGCGGCGCCACCCTGACCGTGCTCGACCTCCTCGAGGGGGGCGACGAGCTTCGCAAGCAGCTCCGGGCGAACGCCGAGCACTTCCGGCGGGAGATGACCAGCCTCGGCTTCAAGCTCGCCGGAGCCGACCATCCCATCATCCCGGTGATGCTCGGGGACGCGAAGCTGGCCTCGACCTTCGCCGACCAGATGCTGGCCGAGGGCGTGTACGTCATCGGCTTCAGCTACCCGGTGGTGCCGCAGGGCCAGGCGCGTATCCGCACCCAGATGTCCGCCGCGCACACCCGCGAGCAGCTCGACCGGGCGATCGCCGCCTTCGCCAAGGTGGGCCGTGCCCTGGGGGTGATCCGGTGAGAGCGCTGGTCAAGGCCAAGGCCGAGCCGGGCATCTGGATGCAGGACGTACCGGTGCCGGAGATCGGACCCAACGACGTGCTGATCAGGGTCCGGAAGGCCAGCATCTGCGGGACCGACATCCACATCTGGAACTGGGACGCCTGGTCGCAGAAGACCATCAAGGTGCCGATGGTCATCGGGCACGAGTTCATGGGGGAGATCGCCAAGCTGGGGACCGAGGTCACCGGCTTCCAGGTGGGCGACCGGGTCAGCGGCGAGGGGCACATCACGTGTGGCCATTGCCGGAACTGCCGCGCCGGGAAGCGCCACCTCTGCCGGAACACCGTGGGCCTGGGCGTGAACCGGCCGGGCGCCTTCGCCGAGTACGTGGCCCTTCCCGCCTTCAACGTCTTCCGGGTCCCGAAGGAGATTCCCGACGACATCGCCTCGTTCTTCGACCCGCTGGGGAATGCGGTGCACACCGCCCTCTCCTTCGACCTGGTGGGCGAGGACGTGCTCATCACCGGCGCAGGCCCCATCGGGTTGATGGCCGCGGCCATCTCCAAGCACGTCGGCGCGCGACACGTGGCGGTGACCGACCTGAACCCCTACCGCCTCGAGCTCGCCCGGAGGCTGGGGGCGACTCGGGCGGTGGACGTGCGCTCCGAGACGCTGGGCGACGTCATGCGGAGCCTGGGGATGACCGAGGGCTTCGACGTGGGAATGGAGATGTCCGGCAACGGCCAGGCCTTCCGGGACATGCTCGGGGTGATGAACCACGGCGGGCGGGTGGCCATCCTGGGCATCCCGCCGAACGAGGTCTCCATCGACTGGAACCACGTCATCTTCAAGGGCCTGGTGCTCAAGGGCGTGTACGGCCGGGAGATGTTCGAGACCTGGTACAAGATGGTGGCCATGCTCCAGAGCGGGCTGGACGTGGCGCCGGTGGTGACCCATCGCTTCCCCGCCGCCCAGTACGCCGAGGCGTTCGAGGCCATGCGCTCCGGGCAGAGCGGCAAGGTCATCCTCGACTGGGCGCGCTGAGGCTCCGCCGGTGGGAGAGCACCCCAGGCTGATCTTCTCCACCGCTGCAGACGCGGTCCTGGCGGAGAAGCTGTGCGCGCTGGGGGTCGGCGTGCCGGGCGACATCGAGCGGGAGACCTTCCCCGACGGCGAGCGGGGACTGCGGCTGGCGAGCGCGGTGGCGGACTCCGACGCCTTCCTCGTGGGCGGCACGGGGAGCGACGCCGACACGCTCGAGCTCTATGACCTCGCCTGTGCGCTGGTCGAGTACGGGGTCCACGCCCTGACCCTGGTGGTGCCCTACTTCGGGTACTCGACGCAGGAGCGCCCCAGCAAGGACGGAGAGAGCGTCACCGCGAAGACCCGGGCCCGGCTGCTCTCCTCCATCCCGCTGCCCGACGGCGGTCTGCGGGTCCTGCTGGTGGACCTCCACACCGCCGGCCTGCCCTTCTACTTCGAGGGCGGGGTGCGGCCGGTGCACGTGACCGCGCGGTCGCTCTTCGCCGAGGCCATCCGGGCGCTCGCCCCGGGCGGGTGCGTGGTGGCGAGCACCGACGCGGGCCGTGCGAAGTACGTGGAGGCCCTGGCCAACGACCTGCACGTGGACGCGAGCTTCGTCTTCAAGCGCCGCGATCCGGCCGGGACGCGGGTGCTCGCGGTGAGCGCCCGGGTCGCCGGCCAGCACGTGATGCTCTACGACGACATGGTTCGCACCGGCAGCTCGCTGCTCTCGGCAGCGGAGGCGTACCGCGAGGCCGGCGCGAGCCGGATCACCGCGCTGGCCACCCACGGGGTGCTCCCCGGGGATGCGGTGGGCCGACTGGAGCGCAGCGGGCTCGTGGATCGGCTGGTCGTGACCGACACCCATCCCCGGGCACGGCAGCTCGCGGGCGGATTCGTGGAGGTGCGCTCGGTGGTGCCCCTCCTGGCGGCGGCCCTCCGGGCGCGGTGACCCGGGCGCTCGTCCGGGGTCCGTCCCCTGGCTGCCGGCCGAGCACTGCCCATCGCACTCCGTGCCACCGGTCGCGCCGACCCCGGGACCCTGCACGAAGGTCAACAGTGCGACGAAGGATCGTGCCACCCATGTCGCGCGGACCGGTCCGCCGACCCGACGCCGCTGGTACAACGGTGGGATCGTGGTTTCGGAAGATCCGGCGTCTCGGACGAGCGTGCTGCTCGTCGACGACAATGCCGACAACCTCCTCGCCCTCTCCGCCGTGCTCGACCGGCTCAGGGTCCGTCTGGTCCAGGCGACGTCCGGCGCGCGGGCCCTGGCCCTCGCCGAGGAGAACGAGTTCGCGGCGATCATCCTCGACGTGCAGATGCCGGTGCTGGACGGGTTCGAGACCGCCCGGCTGCTCCGGATGCAGCGGCGCACCCACCCGACGCCGATCATCTTCCTGACCGCCAACTCGCACGACCCGTCCGCCAGCCTGCGTGGCTACGCCGAGGGAGCGGTGGACTACCTGGTGAAGCCGTTCGACCCGGCGATCCTCCGCTCGAAGGTCTCGGTGTTCGTATCCCTCCACGAGGCCCGCCGGACCGTGCAGCGCCAGGAAGCGCTCCTCCGCGAGCATGCGCTCGAGGCACAGCGCCGGGAGAGCGATGCGCGGTACCACTCGCTGGCCGAGGCCGTTCCGCTCATCGTCTGGACCGCGGACCCGGCTGGGCGCATCACCTACGCCAACCGCGCGTGGACGGAGTTCATCGGCATCGCGCACCAGCAGCTGGCCAGCTGGAAGCAGATCATCCACCCCGACGACCACCCGGCGGTGAAGGTGGCGCGGGACACCGCCCGCTCGAAGCAGACCGTGTTCCGGGTGCTCTTTCGACTGCGCTCGGCCTCGGGCGCGTACCGCTGGCACGTGGCGCAGGCGATTCCTGCCCACGACGCCCAGGGACGTCTGACTGGGTGGCTGGGCACGGCGACCGACGTGCACGACCAGCATCGCAGCGAGGAGCGCGCGCGCTTCCTCGCCGAGGCCAGCAGCGTGCTCGGAGCATCGCTCGATCTCCGCGAGGTGATCGCCCAGGTGTGCGCGCTGGCAGTCCCGGCGGTGGCTGACCTCTGCGCCGTGCACCTCCGGGCCGACGGCGGGATCGCGCGCCAGGTGGTGGCGATTCCCGAGCTCCAGGAGCGCCTGGACTCGAGCGAGCCCGAGGAGCTGGAGGGCCTGAACGTCGGCGAGGTCCTCGACTCGGGGAGCGTGATCATCCGGGAGCGGAAGGAGGGCGACCCCGGCGCCCCGCTCGGGCTCGTCCGCTGGGTCTCGGTGCCGCTGGTGAGCCGCGGCGCCGTCTTCGGGGTGCTCACCCTGGGACGTCGCCCGGCTGCGGATCAAGGCCTCTACTCCCACGAGATGGCGCTGGAGCTGGCGCGGCGGGTGGCGCTGGCTGCGGACAACGCCCGCCTCTACGAGGAGGCCCAGGAGGCGATCCGGCTCCGCGACGAGTTCCTCTCCGTGGCCAGCCACGAGCTGCGCACCCCGCTGACGCCGCTGAACCTCAAGCTGGGCGTGATGCGGCGGGTGGCCGAGCAATCCGGCCAGGGGACGCTGCCGGCGCTGCAGGTGGCGGCGGACGTCGGCGTGGCCGCCCGGCACGTGCAGCGGCTCACCAACCTGGTCGACCACCTGCTCGACGTGACCCGCATCCGCGCCGGAAAGCTGCAGCTCCAGCTGGAGATCGTCGACCTCGCGGAGGTGGTGCGGGACACAGCCGCCCGGGCGGCCGCGACGGCGAACGAGCTGGGCTCCTCGCTGGAGGTCGACACGCCCGAGCGCTGCCCCGGGGTGTGGGACCGGATGCGGCTCGAGCAGATCGTCACCAACCTCCTGAGCAACGCGCTGAAGTACGGCGCGGGGAAGCCGGTGCGCGTCCGGCTCGAGGAGCTGGGGGCCGAGCAGGTGGTGATCTCGGTGAGCGACGCCGGCATTGGCATGGACCCCTCGGTGGTCGGGCGCATCTTCGGGCGCTTCGAACGTGGCCAGTCCGGGCGCCATTACCCGGGCCTGGGGCTGGGGCTGTACATCACCCGGCAGATCGTCACCGCGCTCGAAGGGAGCATCTCGGTGGAGAGCACGCCCGGACAGGGCTCGGTGTTCACCGTGGTCCTCCCCCGCTCCCGTTCGGAGCTCGAGCCAGACGCCCCGGCACTGGAAGAGCTGGCCGCCGGTCAGGGCGTGCGGGGCGTGTAGAGGAACCGCTCGGGCCGCATGCCGCCGTCGCCCATGCCGACGACGACCCAGGACTCGAGGCCCTCGGCCGTGCGCCGGTAGGTGAGGCCGTCGAAGTAGAGGGCCGAGCGCGCGGTGCGGACCAGGGGGAACTCCACGGCACGCTCCGGTGACTCCCAGCCGCGGAGGTCGGGGGCGAAGTGCTTGAGCCGGAAGCTCAGGGAACCGCCCGCTTCCACCACGGTCATCAGCTCGTAGAAGGTGACCTGGCTGCCGCGGCTCCCGCGGTAGGCGCCGGCGAGCGAGGCTGCGACGGGTGGGAGCCAGGCCTCCTCGGAGACTCCGCCCAGACCCTGGCCGATCCATGCGCCGGCCAGCCAGGAGGCGGCAGAGGCGCGTGCTGCGGGGAGGTCGGCGCCCGGGGCGGCCTGGAGCACCGGCGAATCCTGGGGCGTGGAGGGCGGGACCGCGGCACGCGTGCGGACGATGCGCGAGAGGCGGAGCTGCTCGGGGCGATCGCCGGGGCGATCGAGCTCCAGCAGGACGCTGTCTCCCGAGCGACGCAGGCGGATCCCCTCGAAGGTCACCTCGGCGTCGGAGATGGAGACCAGCCGCCTCGGGGTGGGGGCTTCCTGTGAGTCGCGGCCGGCCAGCCGCGCGTCGAATCGCTTGAAGCGGAGCAGGAGCGAGCCGTCGCTCTCGACGACGCTGGCCAGCGCATAGCCGAGAACCTGTCCCTCGCGAATGCGGCGGAGGACTCCGACCAGGGTCCCGGCCCCGGGGGGGAGCCAGTAGACGTCGACGCGGCCGCTCGGGCCGTCGCCTTGCCACTCCCCGGCGATCCAGCCGAGCGCGGCGACGTCACTGCGCGGTGGTGCCGCGAGCGCGGGCCACGCGAGCAGCGTCAGGGCGAGCAGCGGCGTGCGAAGCGTCATGGCGCGACTGCCCCGGAGGGCGGGGAGTCCACGTCTGGCATCGATTGCCTCGCAGCGCCACAGCGGAGTGCATGCCCGGAGAAGCGCGGGCTCGGCCGGCAGCGCGCCGCGTTTTTCCGGGTACTCCCGTTGGTCTTGCCCGGAATCGCGTTGCCCGCGCGCGGAGCGAGCGATGACGGACAGTCGCTCGTTCGAGTTGTTCACACTCGCCGAGAACGAGTCGCGCCGGCGCGCGCCGAGCAGGGCATCCTCCGCGCGAGGTCTGGACCGGCCGCCGGTGCGTCGCTCCGGGGCCGGTGCGAGGAGCGTTGACCACCGACGAAGGACACAAGCTGCGACTCGCGCTTCGTCTCGCGGGCGTGACGCAGGCCCGTGCAGCGAAGGTTCTGGACGCGCGTCAGACGCAGCTCTCGGCGTGGATGGCGCTGGGCAAGGGTCCGAACGACGTGGTGCAGCGGCTGGAGGCGGCGTTCGGATTCGAGACCGAGTCCCTGGTCGACACCTGTCCACGGCACGGCGGGAACCTGCTGTGCCACCGCTACAAGCCGCGCGGCTCGACGCTGTGTGTGGCCTGCGCGATGGGAGTGCCGGCGGTGGCCGTGGTGTCCCTGGACGGGAAGGGGAACGGAAACGCGACCGGGCGGGTGGCGACGTGTGTGAGCTGCGGGAAGTCCGATGCGGACCAGGTGCGGTTGCGGCCGGCCCGGATGCTGTCGGGCGGCGTGCGGGTACCGCTCGGCGCGACTGACGCCAGCGCCGTCTTCATCTGTACCCAGTGCCGGAACGCGCACCGCCACCAACTCCTGCGCTGCCCGGAGTGTGGGGGCTGGATGCATGCGGGTCGCGACCGCTGCCACCGTTGTACGACGCGGGGAGGCCACGGGGACGACGGTGCGGGCTGAGTCGCGCCCGCGGCTCAGCCGCCACGTGGCGAGTGGAGGGCGACAGAGTTGCCCTCCGTGTCGCCCAGGACGGCGATGAACCCGTACTCCCCGATGGCGGTCT
>Ga0207674_10001530_pt1 | contig 29786 bp, 22 predicted proteins | sample KBSCornC72_FD_184303 | JGI IMG/M metagenome (GOLD analysis project Ga0207674, IMG submission 184303) | Corn rhizosphere microbial communities from Kellogg Biological Station, Michigan, USA - KBS Corn C7-2 (SPAdes) (version 2) | ecosystem: Host-associated > Plants > Roots > Rhizosphere > Soil ...
TGACCGAAGGTTAGCCTAAAGTCCAATAGAAGCACTGCCCCGCGAGCGGATCATCAGTTCTGTGTCCGCCTTTGGGGCTTGGGTGACCGCATCCAACGACGCTCGTTCGACAACTCGTGGAACCGGAGCAGCGTCGTGGGTCGGCATCGTCGACGACGACGACTCGTTGCGCATGGCGCTCGCCCGCGCCCTTCGCGTCAACGGCATCCGTGTCGAGACCTTCGGGTCGGCTGAAGAATTCCTGCGACGCGATGTCGCCGGCGAGCCCGATTGCATCGTCCTCGACATTCACCTCGGCGGACTGAGCGGATTCGATCTTCAGGATCTGCTCGCCGCCGAAGGGTTCAGACCGCCCATCATCTTCATCACCGCGCACGACGATATGTTCGCCGAGCGCGCGCGCGCCAACGGCGCCAGCGGGTATTTGCGCAAACCGTTCGAGACCAATGCGCTCGTAGCGCTCCTGCGGCCCCACCTGCGTCCCGCCGACTGAGCGCCGTTCCATGATATCTCACAGCCTCGCGCAGGCAACCCGCACGTGCGTGTCGCGCGCACTGGCGGTTTTGGCGATGGGCGTTGCGGCGGCGAGCGCCGTCGCGCAAGGACCGACAACCGCAGCCATCGGCGGCCGCGTCGTCGACGCGAGCGGTCGTGCGCTCGTTGACGTCGAAGTCGTGGTGACCAATCAGGCAACGGGCGTATCGATGCGAGGGGTCTCGCGTTCCGACGGACGCTATCTCGTGAGCGGATTGGAAGTCGGAGGTCCGTACTCCGTCGTCGTCCGGCGGATCGGCTCGCCGATGAACAGAACCTCCGGCCTCTTCTTGAGTTTAGGCCAGAAGCTGAGCGTGGATGTCGCCCTCGAAGAACGGCCGGTCACGCTGCAGGCCATCGAAACGCGCGGGGGGGAGGCCCAGACGAGGTTGTTCTCTCGCGCGCACAAAGGCGCGGAGACGCTGCTCTCCGATTCGGTGATCCATGAGATGCCGGTCATCAACCGCGACCTGTACGATCTCGTGAGACTCGCGCCGCAAACGTCGACGTGGTTTGCCTTCACGGCGTCCGGCGCGAACTCGCGCGTCAACAGCATTCGCGTCGACGGCATCAGCGACCAGGTATTGTCGAGTAACCTCGCCGCCGGCGCGCTTTACGGTAGCAAGGTCATGCCGCTGGACGCGGTGAAGGAGTACCAGGTGGTTTTCTCGCCGTACGACGTGCGCCAGGGTGGTTTCGCCGGCGCCGGCATCAACGTCGTGACGCGGAGCGGCACCAACGAGCTGCACGGTGGCATGTTCGCGTACGGCACCAATGAGCGCCTCGGTCCCGACGTCCCGTTCATTCGAAACGCCCGCTACGACAAACAACAATTCGGATTCTCGTTGGGTGGGCCGGTCGTCCGCGACCGATTGCATTTCTTCGTCGCCTCCGAGATACAGCGTCGGTTCATCCCGGCGTTGGGGCCGTACCTCGGCGACGGGATGGCGAACGAATCCGCGCTCCCCATCAAGGTTGCTGACGTCGACCGGTTCCAGCAGTTGCTCGCCGCGCGAGGCCTGTCTGGCGGAAGCGCGGGGCCCGTGACCAACGCAAATCCTTCGGCGAGCACTTTTCTCAGGCTCGATGCGCCGATTCCGGGTTGGAATAGCCGAATCAGCGTGCGCGGCACATACGGATACGGCGACAGCTCGATCTTCGCGCGCCCGACGATGCTCGCGCCGACCAACTGCTCGACCGACGCATGCTTCCCACTGTCGTCACTGCAGCACTCGCGCTGGGTGAGCAAGCGATCGGCGGCGATTCAGTTCATCTCCAACTTGCCGCGCGGCGCCTACAACGAGCTGCTTGCCGGATTCACCGGGACGGTTGCCGGCTTCCGGCCGTCGGTCAAACAACCGCTCGTGCTCGTGACTGTCCCGACCACCATGGACGGGTCCGCGACACTGCAATCGGGAACGCACGAGATCGCGACCGGCCAGCGCAACGCGAACAGGACGACCGAGCTTACCGACAATTTCACCGTGACCGTCGGGACTCACCGGCTCTTCGGCGGTCTTTCGACGCGGCTGTTCGATCTGCGCGCTTTCCAGCTGCGCGGTTCATATGGCGTGTGGGAGTTCGCCAGCCTCGATTCGCTGCAGTCGGGGACGGTGTCGCGATACCGAGTGACGCGCGACACGGGGAGTGTGACCGCGGCGCACGGCATGTATCACGCGTTCTATATCGGCGACGAATGGGACGCGTCCTCTCGCTTGTCGCTCACGGCCGGTCTTCGCGCGGAAATACCGGTATTGCACGCGCGTCCGCCATTCGTACCGCTGGTCGATTCGATTTTCCACGTGCGCACCGACGGCGTTCCCGGGTCGCGGGTCGCGTGGTCGCCCCGCATCGGCTTCAACTATGATCTGTCGTCGTCGGGGGGCGGCAGCTCGCCCGCGCAGGTTCGTGGAGGCGCCGGTCTCTTTGCCGGAACGCCGCCGCTGTTTTGGCTGTTCGGCGGTTTCTCGAGCTACGGACTCGCCACTCGTACGTTGCAATGCGGTCCACTCTCGACCGACGCGGGGCCGGCGCCGGCCTTTCGCCCGGACTACGACAATCCACCGCAGGCGTGCGGTGGCGGTCAAACCTTCGGCGGAGCGACGAAGGGCGAGATCGACCTGATCGATCCGGCGATTCGCTTTCCCCGGGTGTTCCGTGCCTCCCTGGCGGTGGATCGATCGCTGCCGTTCGGAACGGTCGGTACGCTCGAAGGCCTCTACACCCGATCGCTCGGCGCGATGCGGTACACCGGCGTCAATCTCGCCGATCCGACCACCTCCGACCGCAACGGCCGTCTGATGTACGGCACCGTCGGCGCAAATGGCGTTGCCTCGCCGCTCCGCATCTCGACGCGGCTTGGCGACGTCGTGTCGATCACGAGTCAATCGCGCGATTACGCCTACGACCTGACGGGTGAGCTTCGGAAAACCAGCCGGTTGGCCGACGCCGTGATGTCGGTCAGCTACGGCCGTGCCTTCGACGTGCAGAGTCCGCGCCCGGTGAGCGCGCTCCTCGTCGATAATTGGCGCTTCGCGCGACCGGTGACCGGCTTGCAGAATGATCTCGCGCTCTCGACATCCGACTACGATCAGCCGCTTCGTGTCCGCGCGTCGGGAACGCTTCGCTCGCCGTGGCGTAAGCTCGGCACCGACGTCTCGTTCTACTATGTCGGAGGCTCGGGTTTTCCCTACACCTACGTCGCCGGCGGGTCGCAAGGCCGTGGCGATCTGAATGCCGATGGCGCCGTCGGCAACGATCCGATCTACCTTCCGCGAAGCTCGAGTGATACGGCGGAGATCCGGTTCACCGGAACGCCCGATCAGATCGACGCACAGCGGGCGGCCTTCGATCGGTTCATCGACACGGCGCCGTGCTTGAGAGAGCAGCGCGGTCGGATCATGTCGCGCAATAGCTGCCGCACGCCGTGGATGAACATCGCGAATCTCGCCCTGCGCCAGACGCTCCCGACGCGACACTCCCAGGCCCTGAGGCTCGAGCTTCAAGTGTTCAATGTTTTTAATCTTCTAAATCCGCGTTGGGGACACGTGCAGTTCCCCACGGGGGCCATGCCGACGAGCACCAACCAGGTGGCACTGCTGTCCCAGGTCGGAGAGACCGACGGTCCTGGTGCGCAGCCCATCTATCGGTTCGACCCGACGGTGCGTCGATACAGTTCGGAGAACTACGACAGCTTCTATCAGATTCAGCTCGCCTTGAGATACGTCTTCTAAAAAGACTCCAGTGTTGGCACGACCCGCCGCACCGCATGTGTTGCTCGCCGTGGCAGCGATGCTCGCCACCGCCGGCCCGACGAGCACCCTGGCCCAAACCTCGCGGCACCCGACGCGGATCCTGCTCCTCTACCAGCAGCAAGCCGAAGCACCGACGATGGTCGAGTTCACGCGAAGCTTGCGTCTCACCGTCAGCGAGGCGCTGCGAGACCCTGTGGAGTTTTACCAGGAGTCGCTCGACTTCGACCGGTTCGACGAGATCGAGCGTTCGTCGGCGCTCACCAGCTATTTCGGCGAAAAGTACGGCGGGTTCCCCATCGATTTGATCGTTCCCGTCGGCGGCCGAGCGCTCGGTTTTGCCATCGATAATCTGCGGTCGGTGTTTCCGGGCGTACCCGTGGTGTTCGCCCTCAGTGCGGCGCCGCAAACCAACCCGGGGACATTGCCCCCCGGCGTCACGGGCCGTCTCGCGGGGTCGTCGCGCTTCGTGCCCACCTTCGCGCTCGCGCGCGCGCTCCAGCCGGATGCCGAGCGTGTCGTGATCGTCGGCGGTTCCAGCCCGGCGGACTCGAACACCGTTACGTCGGCCGTCCAGGCGGTGCACAACGCCCTGCCCGTTACGACCCTTCAGGGTCTGTCACTCGATACGCTGCTCACCCGGCTGCATCGCCTCCCGAAGCGCTCGATCGTGATCCTCGCGAACTTCCGGCGCGACGGTCTTGGCCAGGTGTTCGATCCCGTCGATCTCGTCGGTACGATGGCGCGCGCGTCGTCGGCGCCGATGTACGCGCAATTGCGGAGCTACATCGGCGAGGGTCTCGTCGGCGGCTCGGCGCTGAGTTTCGACGAAGAGGGTGCGAGAACCGGAGATCTCATCGTGCGCACCCTTCGGCGTCATCCCGACGAGCCGATGCCGCCCGTCGAGATGATCAAGCACTCTTCCGCCGTGGACGCGAGGCAGCTCCGGCGCTGGAAACTGGATGAAACGCGTCTGCCGCGGGGAACGGACGTCTTGTTCCGCGAGCCGAGCTTGTGGGAGCAGTACCGAACGACGGTGCTCATCGGGCTCGGCGTCATTTCTGTCGAAGCCCTTCTCATCGGACTTCTTCTGGTCGAGCGTCAACGCCGCCGTCGCGCGCAGCTCGCGGTGCAGGAACAAGCTGCGTACGAGCACACGATGGCCGGCCTCACGACGGACGCCGTTCGACACGTGCCGGACGACGCACCGCGCGCGCTGGAGGACGCATTGGCGCGAATCGGTCTCTATGCCGGCGCGAGCATCGCGACGCTCGTGCAACGTCCCGACAATGAGGTCGACGAGCCGCTGCGGTTATCATGGCATGCGGGGGAGAACGGACATGCGTCCGAGTCGGCGCCGGTTGAGAACGGACTCGGTTCGCGATCCAGGTTGGAGATTCCCCTCGTCGCCGACGGAACGTCGATTGGCCGCCTCGAGCTTCAGCGCAGCGATGGTCACGGTTGGCCGGCCGCGCTGATTCGGCGACTCGACTCGGCGGGCGAGATCCTCGCGAGCGCGATGGCCCGATCGCGAGCGGCGCGCGAGATCCATCGTGGCGAGGAGCTCAATCGCGCGGTGCTCGCCTCGCTCTCGGCGCAGATCGCCATCCTCGATCACCGGGGCACGATCATCCGCGTCAACGACGCGTGGCGCGAGGTGGCGCGCGACGGGGGAGGGGGAGGGGGAGGGGGTGTGATCCGCGGCGCGTTCGTTGGCGCCAATTATCTGGACGAATGCCGGCGCGCCGAGCTCCGCGGGTGCGGCGATGCACGTGATGTGCGAGAAGGAATCGAAGCGGTGCTCGAGCGGCGGTCGTGGCCATTCCGCCGCGAGTATCGCTCTCGGGAGCCCGACGAACGATGGTTCGAGGTCTACGTCGATTGCCTCCAGGTTTCGGAAGGCGGAGCGATCGTCACGCACTTCGATGTCACCGATCGGCGGCTCGCCGAGCGTCGTGCCGAAGAAACGAGACGGCAGGTAGCGCACATGGCGCGAATGGCCTTCGTTGGAGAATTGGCGGCGACGATCTCACACGAATTGCGGCAGCCACTGGCGGCGATTCGCGTCAACGCCGAGGCGGGCGTCCATCTTCTGGCGGGGACACCGGGTGACGTGGCCGAAGCGCGCGAGGTGTTCCGGAGCATCGTCGCCGACGATGCGCGTGCGGTGGAGCTGATCGAGGGCGTTCGGAAGCTGCTTCGCAAGGAAGAGTCGACCACGACGACCGTCGATCTCAACGAGATTTGCCGCGACGCCGCCCGGCTGCTCCAGCACGACGCTGTCCTTCGCAATACCCGACTCGAGCTTTCACTGGCCGAAGAGCCGCCGCTCGTTACGGGTGATCCGGTGCAGCTCGAGCAGGTGGTGCTCAACCTTGCCCTGAATGGTCTCGAAGCGACGTCCACGATTTTGCCCCCGAGCGAGCGGTGCGTGGTCATCCGAACCGAACCGGGTCCGGATTACGCCGAAGTGCTCGTCCGTGACAGCGGGACCGGCATTCCCATCGACGTCCAGCCACACCTCTTCGAATCATTCTTTTCGACCAAGACCGAGGGCCTGGGCCTGGGCCTGGTGATCGTGCGATCCATCGTCGAACGCCACAATGGCCGAATTCTCGTCGAGAATCAGCCATTGGGCGGCGCGCTGTTCCGAGTGCGCTTGCCGATGTTTGCCGTCACGCCGGCGACGTCGGGCGCCGCTATTTCTTCTCGAACGGAAAAATGATGCGCCAGTCGCGCTTCATGTCGATCACGATCCAGTGCTCGGCCGGCGCGGCGTCGAGAGCTTTGTCCAGCCTCGGACGAAGCCGATTGAGTACGTTTGGCATCGACGACTGTCTCAGTCGCGCGCCATCGCGGCCGCGGCTTCCTTCTCCAGATCGAGGTAGACCTCTTCGCTGACGTCGACTGCCACGCCGATGATTCGGCCGTCGGCAAACTCGTTGGGCGACTCGTACTCCTCGCTGACCTTGTCCTCGCTATCGTACCCGACGCAGATGCCGTCGCCGCCGAGCGTGAAGTGTCCCGCCTGCGTTTTCCACGGCGCTTCGGCTACCACCTGGTCGTCGACGAACAGCTGCGCCTTGCCGATCGACTCACCGTGCGGCCCACTCTTTTCGCGCACGAACGCCGCGCCGAACACGTGCTTGCCCGGACTCAACGGCTCGGACATGAGCTTCTGCTCCGGCTTGATGCCGAGGAAGTTGTACACGTAGTAGAGGCGCCGATCCTTGATGAACAGCGCATGTCCGCCGAATCGCGACCCGTGCGCGAAGATGACGCCGTGCGAATCCGAGCTCGTGATCGCGTCGGCGACAATCTTGTACGAGCGCCCGCGGATGTTGACGCCAACCGATTCCGGTACCGGCGCGGTGTGCGGGTAGTAGATGTATCGCGTCCGCGGTGGCTCGGTGACCGGGTGTTGAATCCCGAGAAGCTCCAAGGCCGTCCGGTCGTCCAGCGGAAGCACGTTGTTCTTTTTCGCTTCGTCGAACCAGGCGTCGATCAACGCTTTGAGTTTCTCCGGATTCTCCTTCGCTACGTCCTCGAACTCGGCTCGATCGACGTCGACGTGGTACAGCTGCCATCGATCCTGGTCGAAGTGGCCGACGCCGCTGATCGGCGTGTGCAACGCGGCCGCTTTCCAGCCGTCTTTCCAGATGCCGCGCGTGCCGAGCATCGCGTAGTACTGGACCTGCTTCTGCGTTTTCGCCTTGGCATCGCCGAAGGTGTAGCGCATCGAGACGCCATTGAGCGGAAATTGTTCGACGCCCCGATAGACCTTGGGCATCTCGAGCCCGACGCACTCGAGGATCGTCGGCACGATGTCCGTCGAATGGTGGTACTGATGCCGGACCTCGCCCTTCGCCTTGATGCCCTTCGGCCAGTGAATCACGAGTGGATCACACGTGCCGCCGGAATACTGTGAGTAGCGCTTGAACATCTGGAAGGGCGTGCTGAATGCGACCGCCCAACCCGTCGGATAGTGATTGTAGGTCTCTTCCGAGCCCAGGACATCGAGATACTTGAGGTTCTCGGCGAGGTCGTCGGGATATCCATTGAAGAACTTGTTCTCGTTCACCGATCCGTTGGGTGTGCCCTCGCCCGAGGCGCCGTTGTCGGCACAGTAGAAGATCAGTGTGTTCTCGATCTGCCCGGAATTCTCCAGAAACTCGACGATGCGGCCAACTTGTGCGTCGGTGTATTCCGAAAAGCCCGCGTAGACCTCGGCCATTCGTGAGAACAGACGCTTCTCGTCGTCGTTGAGCGTGTTCCACGGGCGCACGGCGTCCGCCGGTGCCGTCTTCGCCACGTCCTCGGGCATCGGATTGATCGGCGTGAGCCGCGTGTCCTCCGGCATGATGCCCTTGTCGATCATGCGCTGGAGAACCCATTCGCGGTACGCTTCGTAGCCGTCGTCGAACTTGCCCTTGTACTTGTCGGCGTAGTCCTTGGGCGAGTGGTGTGGCGCGTGATTGGCGCCGGGACAGAACCACATGAACCAGGGCTTCGACGGGTTGGAGTTGCGCTGATCGCGGAGCATTCTGAGCGCCTGATCCGCGAGATCCTTCGAGAGATGGTATCCGTCCTTCACCGAATACGGCTGATCGATGGAACGATTGTCCTCGATGAGATCCGGATGCCAGTTGTTCGTCTCTCCGCCGAGAAATCCGTAGAAGCGATCGAATCCTTTCTGCAGCGGCCATTCGCTCTTGCTGCCGCCGGCGCCGGTGTCTTCCGTGGGAACGTTGTGATTCTTGCCCAGCCAGAACGTGCTGTAGCCGTTATCCTGCAGTACTTGTCCGATCGTCGCACACTCGGCGGGGAGACGGCCCGCGGCGCCGGGGAAGCCGTCCGTCGCCTCGGTGATCGACGCGCAACGATTCACGTGATGGTTGCGGCCGGTGAGGAAGGTCGATCGCGTCGGCGAGCAGAGCGCCGTCGTGTGCCACTGTGAGTATCGGAGGCCGTTGTCCGCAAGCTTCTGGAGCGTCGGCATGTTGATGCGACCGCCGAATGGCGACCACGCCGCGAGCCCCGTGTCGTCGTACAGAACGATCAAGACGTTCGGCGCGCCCTTCGGCGCCGTCGGCAGCGCGTACGGTGTCCAATCCGGCTTCGAGTCGCGAACATCGAGCTTGATGACCCCGTTGAAGGGCTTGGCCATGACGCAAATCCTCGCTGAGAAGGCAAAACGGCGAGACCGAGCGCACGTCGATGCGCCCTGGAGTCGCCAGCGGAAGTCGTGGCATCATGAACGATTGACGTAGCGCCGACGATTGGACCACAGGCCAATGACGCGTTGGCCCAGGTGCGCCGTCATCCCGAGGACGAGTCGGCGAAACCCCGCTTTATCTGGCCTGCTTCCCTGATAAATTCCTAGGCAGTGAACATCGCTCGACGTCTCTGCTGCCTAACTCTTCAGGCCGTGCTCCTGATGGTGTCTGTCACCCGGGGCGGCCACGCGTGTGATTCGACGATTTCCGCACGGGCATTGGCTTCGGGTATGCGCGACATGCCTGGAATGCCCGCGCATTCTGCCGACGAACACGATCGCGACGGGAATTCGCGGCCGCTGGACTGCTCCGTTCCCCTGGCGCCCGGCGGCTGTTCCGTGATGATCTCGTGCGCTCCGAACGCGGTCGGAGTCGCGGCGAGCCCCGTCGGGCCCTCATTGTCTTTGCCCAGCGACAAACCGTTCCGCTTCGCGAAGGAACTGCGATCCGTCACGAGATCGCCCGAGCCGCCGCCGCCTAGGGCGTAGCTCCTTTCACCAAAAGGACTCCCCCGCCGAAACGCACTGCGCATCGCGCGCGGATGCGACCGCGCGCATACGCGCGATCGCGGGCAACCGCATAACTGGCAGAAACTGCCGATCACAATGAAAACGATATGGCTTCGTGCACTCATCCTCTCGAGTGCGCTTGTTCTATCTCGACGCGCCACCGCTCAGCAACCCAGGACTGGTGTCGTCGAGATCACCGTCGAGGAATCAATGGGAATGGTGGGCGGACTGCTCGTGCGCTCCGCCGGCAAAAGTACCAGGACTGACACGCAGGGAATGGCTCGACTCACTCTGCCGGCCGGACGTCAACGCGTTTCCATTACCCAGCTCGGCTACAAGCCGACGCAGGTCACCGTCACCATCGTTGCCGACAGCGTCGTGACGGCGAAGGTCACCGTCGAGATGGCGGGCATGCCGATGGAGGCGGTCAGGGTAAGCGCGACGCGTACCGAGCGACTGACCGAGGAAACGCCAATTCGCGTCGAAGTAGTGGATGAGATGGAGGTGGACGAGAACACGCTGATGGCCCCGAGCGGCATCACAATGCTGCTCAACGAGACGCCGGGCCTCCGAGTGCAAGCGGCTTCTCCCACGCTCGGCACGGGGAGCGTTCGGATCCTCGGCCTTCCTGGTCAATACACGGTGATGCTGGCCGACGGCCTTCCGCTCTACGGAGGAAGCTCCAGCGCGCTCGGGCCGCTCGACGTTTCGCCGGTTGATCTGCAACGGGTCGAGATCATCAAGGGAGCGGCCTCCTCACTCTACGGCGCACAAGCTCTCGGAGGCGTCATCAATCTCGTTTCGAAGCCCGCCAACGGGAAAAGCGAGTTTCTGTTCAACCGTCGCACGCTCGGCGTGACCGATGCCGCCACTTGGCTCAGCCGGAATCTCGAGGGTGTTGGCGGGCTTTCGTTGCTCGCTTCAGGTACGCTTCAGAGTGACGCCGACGTCGATCACGATGGTTGGGCCGATCAACCTCGAGCGCGGAGATGGGGATTGCGACCCCGCCTCACCGCGGTCGACTCGAAGGGACGTTCGCTGTTCGTCACCGCCGGCTATGGGTACGACAGCCGCGACGGTGGAACGCTTGCCGGCGCGGTCAGTCCGGTGGGAACGTCGTTCCGCGAGAGCCTGGTGAGTCAACGAGCCGACGTTGGCACGAGAGCCATTCTTCCGCTTCGCGACTCCGGGAATATCGCGTTCCGAGTCGCGGCAGCCACGAACCGCCGTCGTCGCGAGTTCGGGCCTGGTCCGTTGGAGAAAGACGCGACCGCGACGGGGTTTCTCGAGGTGACTCGATCGTTCGTCTCGTCTCGCGGCACCATAGTCCTGGGGTCGGCGCTCCAGCTCGATGATTTTGAGAATTCTTTGAACACCCGATACGACCACCATTGGTTCACGCCCGGCCTCTTCGCGACGACGGACCGCGAGGTTGGTCCGGTCACGCTATCGGCCAGCGTGCGCGGTGACGCGCATCCTGAGGCAGGGACACAGGTCACCGAACGACTCGCCGTGCTCGCGAAGCCGGCGCGTGACTGGTCCGTGCGCATGAGCGCGGGCACTGGATTCGCGCCACCGAGCGCGACGACCGAGGAAACTGAAGCCATCGGTCTACGGGCCATTCGACAAGGACCGCCGCTCGCGGGGGAAAAGAGTCTCGGAACCATGCTCGATGTCAGCGGCCAGCTTGCGGGCGCCGAGTTGCTCGTGACCGGATACGGCTCGATCATCGACCGCGCCATCCAATTGGCGGACGCCGGCGACGGAAGCGGGGAAGGGTTCTTACGGAATGCGAGCGACAAGACCCGGATCGGCGGAGTCGAAGCCGCGGCGGTCTGGCGATTTGTCGGTGGAAAATTCCTCGGCACTTACGGGTACACGCGTGGTTCTCGCCCGAATCCCATGTCGGATTCGCGCCAGCCAATTCCGTTGCTTCCTCGTCATCGAGTCGGCGGCGATCTCATGTTCGAGCAGCCGGGTAAGTATCGTGCCGGCATCGAGGGCACTTGGTATGGAAGGCAGTCCCTCGACAACAACCCGTTCCGGAGCGAGTCGAAGCCATACGTCTACGTGATGGCCATCGCCGTTCGACAGCTCGGTCGACTCGAAGCGGTCGCGAATTTCGAGAATCTTCTGAACGTGCGGCAGACGAGTACGGACCCATTGGTCCGGCCGACGGCCACAACGGGCGGACGATGGACGACGGACGTCTGGGCGCCGCTGGAAGGTTTCATGGCGAACGTCGCGTTTCGGTATCGCTGGTGACCGCGGTTAAGTTGCGTTCGTAACGCTGCGCCCTCATCCCCTCATCGACGTACTGGTCGCAATGCCAATCGTAATCCCCGGGCAGAAGGCCCCCGAATTCACGGCCATCGATGACGCTGCGCGTCGCATTGCTCTCTCCGAGTTCAAAGGGAGATGGGTGGTTCTGTTCTTCTACCCGAAAGACGATACACCTGGCTGAACCGTCGAGGCGTGTTCCTTCCGGGACACGCTCCCTCGGTTCGAGGGACTCGACGCGGTGGTGCTCGGTGTGAGCCCTGATTCGCCGAAGTCGCACACCAAGTTCAAGGAGAAGTTCAAGCTGCCGTACACGCTGATCGCCGACGAGGATCACGCGATCGCCGAGGCGTACGGTGTGTGGGGTGAGAAGACGAACTTCGGCCGTAAATACATGGGTGTGCTGCGCACCACGTACATCATCGATCCTGACGGACGCGTCGCGCAGGTGTTCGAAAAGGTGAAGCCGGAAAACCACGCCGAAGAAGTGGCGGAGGCATTGAACGTGCTCAGCAAGGACGGACGCTCTCGCTGACCAGTAACCCGCCTCCCGACGACTATGGATGCGACCGACAAGAATCGCGACAACGAAGTGCCGCTCGAGAAGAAACTCGACGACCTCTACGCGCTGATCGACGGCATCGAAACAGCGATGCTGACCACGCGGCGGCGCGACGGCACACTCGTTTCGCGCGCCATGCAGACGCAACGGCGAACGGCCGGCGCCGACCTCTGGTTCATGACGAACGCCGAGTCCGAGAAATTCGAGGAGCTCGCCATCGACCCGCACGTGAATGTCGCGTTCTATCGCGACCGGACGCGCGAGTGGGTGAGCGTGAGTGGCCACGCCATCCTCACCAAGGACCGCGACCTCATCGACTCGCTGTACAAGGCCGATTGGAAAGCCTGGCTGGGCGACGAAGGCGACGGCAAGCGCGACGGCGGTCCGCACGATCCGCGGATTGCCCTCATCCTCGTCGAGGCGGACAGCGTCGTCTACTCGAAGAACAACCGCTCGATGCCGCTCGCGCTTTTCCAAGTCGTAAAAGGCATGGTGACGGGCGAGCCGCCCAAAGTCGCCGACTTGCGCGAGATCGGCGCCGACGAGCTCCGACACGCGCCGCGCGCCGAGAACCCCTAGACGATCGGTTTCAACGCACGGCCGTCGCTCGCGGTGAACAACACCGTGTGGCGGCGGCCGTTCTCGTTGCTCTGAAGGATGTTGACCTGATCCGGGAACGACTCGAAGAGCGTCGAGTACGCGACGCGAACTCCGTGGAGTGAGCGAATCCCGGACGCGCGCACCGTGATCCACAGCAGGTCCCCGCCGCGACGCGCGCCGGACCACTCGAGCGGAACCCTTCTGCCGTTGAGATCCTGAATCACGACGGTGGCCGCGATGTACGACGCGACGTCGGCATCGGCCACCGCAAAATTCGCCGGCCTCGGCTTTCCCGCGTGCCGTGCGACGGCCGCGGAGAAATCGTCGGCGAAGGCGCGAACCGTGACGCAAAGCGAACCGTCGGTGCCGATCGAAACGTCGGCGAGCGTCGTGTGCAACGGATGCGACCACGACAGCGCGGGCGTCGAACAGATCGCCAGCAACGCCATGAGTGTCGCGCGGAGCCGACTTACCACGGTGCTCGCTCCACCGCCCATCTCGCGGCGACGACGAGCACGACCGACGACACGGCGACCGTCCGCAGACGGACCGGTGGCGCCGAGAACAACCGCGACGGCCGGGCCAACGTGATGAGCCGGTCCGCGAGAACGAATCCGGTGAAGGTGATCACGAGCACGCAGATCTGTCCCAGCTCGATCCCGACGTTGAAGCCGAACAAAGGCAGTGCGATCCGGTCGACGAACAGGCTGCGCAGGTAGTTCGCGAACCCGGCCCCGTGCACCAATCCGAACACGCCGGCCAGCACCGGACGGTACCGGCGCGTGGCGAACGGCTTGACGTTGTCGCGAACGAGCAGGTTCTCGATCCCCGTCGCGACGATCGTGATCGGGATCAGGAATTCGATCAGCGCTGGGCTGATCGTCAACACGTTCGTGACCGCCAGGCCCAGCGTGAGGGAATGTCCAACGGTGAACGCGGTGGCGACCCACAGGCACTCTCGCCAGTCGCGGAACCGATAGATTGCCGCGAGCGCCAGAAGAAACAGGATGTGGTCGGCGCCGCGCAGGTCGGTGATGTGATGAAACCCTAGTTGCACGTAAGCCGCGAGCTCCGACACGGTGTCCCTCCAGGGGTGCCTGCGTTGTGAGTAGTCGCGACGGCGAGTGCCGCGTCGATAGCCTGGGCATGGCGAACCAGCTGCGGATCTTCAGTGTGCTGGGCGAGCGCTCTTCGCATCGCGACGCCCGCTTCGGTGTTTCGACCCTGCCGGTGCAGCGCCCACGCGAGCAGGTCATAGCCGTACACGTCATGCCGCGTGCGAAGCTCCTCGCGCGTCTTTGCCAGCACACGCTCGGCGTCCCGCGGTGTTCCATGGTCGAGAATGAACAATCCCCAGGCGCGGTGAATCGGACCGGGCTGTTCCAACGCGCTGGCGGTCATCGCCCGCGCGTACTGCTCGGCCTGCGCGGTGTCGCCGACCGCGAAAAAAGCGTCGCTGATTGTTCCGAGCGTGGCCGGGTCGAGCTGAATGGCGACGGCTTGATTGCCATAGTCGATCGCCTGTTGCCAGTGCCCGCGCGCACACTCGAGACGGGCCAGGCCGCCGAGAATGCGATAGTCATCGGAGAAGATTCTCAGCCCTTGCCGGTACGCGGCCTCCGCCGCGTCGAGCTGACCGGTGCGTAACTCCAGCTCGCCGAGTCGGTAATGGAACCACGCGACTTGCTCCTTCGGCAAATCGTCGCGGCGGTCGACTCGCGAGATGGCGGTATGAAGAAGACGTCGAGCGGCGTCGGCGTGTCCCGTCAACTCGCGCCATCGTGCGACGCGCGCCGCCACGGTGAACTGGTCGGTGTCGAAATGGAGCGACGCGAAATGACGCGCGGCGCCGTCGTAGTCGCCCAGCTCGAGCTCGATCTCGCCGATCAATGCGACGTGGTTGGTATTCCCCGGTTCGATCGAGTCGGCGTGCTGTGCTACCTCGAGCGCACCGACGAAGTCGTGCCGAGCGAGGAGCGCCGACGCGAGCAACGAGAAGGTCTGCCCATTGTGCGCCGTCCGAAGGCTCAGCGAGCGCCTCGCCACTTGTTCGGCGCGCGCGTAGTCGGTGAAGCCGCCCGACGTTCGCGCCCGCTGTAAATAAAGACCCGCGAGCTGCGCTCGGTCGCCGGCGCTCTCCGGGTCCTCGGCGGCGCGGCGCTCGTAGAAGGCGATATCGAGGTCGCGAATCTCGCTTTCCGTCATCGTTGGAATGGCCACGGACGGGAGCGAGCGATGCGCGCGCGTCCGCACCGCCGTCAAGCCGATTGCCAGCGTGGCGATGGCACCGGCAACCATGAACCAGTGAGCTCGTCTCATCATATCCTCGTGAACCAGCATCCTCGCTCCCAAACGCGGAGCGAGGACGACTGGGATTCGATCACGTGTGCGGCGCGGCCAAGTACGGGAACGTCGATGAAAACGCGGCATCGTTCGCCGAGACGTTGTCCGTACAGAGCGGGAGCTGGAACGGCTGGCACAGCGCGCCGGCCGGATTGAGGAAAGAACTGAAGATCGCCGTGAGTCCGACGTCGACGACATCGTCGGTGAGCTTGCGTCCACCCCAGCCACTGGCAAGCGCCCAGCTCAACCAGCCCGCCGAATTAGGATTCTTTGAAGGATCCACGACGAGCATGTCGGGATACAGCACGCTCCCGAGCGTCGTCGCCAACGCCTGCGGCCGGCCAAAGCTGGTGACGAAGGCTTCCGTCTGCGGCCGGAACGTGGCCGTGTTGTACGGCTGCGTGCGATTGTAGGCGCCGTGATTGGCCTTGGCGATCGTGACTTCGCTGACCAGCGGGTTGCCGAGAAAATCCGTCTGGTCGTAGATGCGGTCGTCGTCGTCCTCGTCGCCTTGAGCGTCGTCATTCTCCACATCGCGGCTGGCCGCGGCCGGCGCGACGATCGAGCGACTTGTGTCGTTCGTGCGGTCGCTGCAGCCGGCCACGCCAATGCCGACAAAGAGGGCGAGCGCGGCCAGGCAGAGACGCGCGTCATTCTTCCACATATGGATGTGCTCCTGAAATGGCAGATGAGTGAGTGAGTGATGCGTCAGTTGGACCGCGCGCGGCTCGTCGTGCCCCAGACGCCGAACGACGACGGATGGCTCGGATCGCGCTCGAGCATGCTCACCGGCAGCTCGATGACGATCGCCATGTCGTTGAAGCCGCGGACGTAGTCGAGGGCCTGGCCCGCGGCGCGGAACGAGCTCGCGCTGGGCGTCGCCGGCAGTTGGGACAGCGGCCCGGTCACCGGACGACGGTCCGGGATGATGCGGAAGAACTGCTCGAGATCGATGAAGAACGGATCATCGCGCGGTCCGGCGAAGACCTGGATGCCGTCCGCCGAGCCAAGCACCTGATTGACCGGACCCGACACGGCCTTGCGTCCGCCGACCAGCGTGTTGGCCGGTCCGGTCTGATGCGGCGCGACCGGTCCGCGCACCGTCACGCGCTGATGTCCCGCCTTGCCGCTGAACGTGATCTGAAAGACGAGATCTTCGAGGCCGTCGCGGTTATTGTCGACCTTGATCTGATACAACTCCTGGTCTTTCGTGCCGAACGCGAAGCTCGGTGTGTTCGCCGGCGTGATCGGCGACGACGTGCCCAGCACGAGCGCGATCCGTCCCGGCGTCGCGGCGGGGAAGGCATAGACGTCGTTCACGTCGAATCGCGGACTGAGCTCGACTTCCGGGGTGTCCTGGTGGTCGGATGCGCGCAGCCGCCGGACGGTGGTGAGCGCGGCGACCAAAGCGACCGCCGCGAGTGCGGTCGCGGGCAGCCCCCGCCTGATAATCCATGTCTTCATACGCAGCCCCTCGAGGTGTAAGTGGGGAGCGGGGCGGACCAACTGGTCCGCTCGGCTCCACCGGGTTACGCCGCGAGGGGCAGATCGGATTTCTGGCGCTACTTACTGCTTCCGGACGGGGCTCCCGTTGTCGAGACGATACCAGGCGAAGTGGTGAGCGTCCGGGCGGCAAAAATCCCTGCCAGGAGTCCACCGAACGCGAGAAGGCTTCGGACTCTATCCACCGACCTTACGCTCACCGCGAGCGCTCCGTGAGTCGGCACGTCGATCGGTTCGTCCTTGAGAAACTCCTCGGGACCGATGGCTCGGGCGATCTGTGTCACCGCCAGACGCATGCGGGTCGAATCGACGGCCACCACCCGGCCGTCGATCGACGTCGCATTCGGACCGATCATCCCCGCGAGTGAGCTCGAGACGTCGCCGCTGAGGATAATGTGGACGGTTTCATCCGGCCGCACCGCGGTCGGCGACGCCTCGTGGTACTGGTAGCATCCGCCCGCCGCGATGACCGCAATGGCCGACGCGAGACGTCGTCGTGCCCGGGTCATTGGCCGAGACATCGCGCGCCCGTCGCGTCCGACGTCGTACTTGCCGGGTCGTTCTGGTTTCGCGGCGGCTGCTGGCTCGGGGCCGGAATCTGGTTGTTCGTATTGCGTTCCGACGCGTCGTAGAAGAAGCGAGCGGGGACGATCGACCCGGCGACCACCGGCACCAGATTCGGCGTGCACGTGCGGAGATACAGATTCCAGCTCTCGATGTTCTGGAAGTCGGCGATGTACTCCTCGATCAAAATCTCGGCGAGCAGCGCCTGTCCGGTGAGCGACGCCGGCTCGGCCGGCAGCCCGACGAGCGCGCGCGCGGCGTTGAGCTTGGCGAGTGCCGTGGTGTTATCGCCCGTGCGTTGTGCCGCCTCCGCCCAGAGCAGAAGATCCTCGTTCACGGTAACGAGCGGCTGCGTCGCGTTCGACGCGAGGAGCGCGTCGTTCAGATCGGTCAGGTCGGCGTTGAAGTAGGTGTGCAGGCGCGGATCGTTGCGCGACTGGAGCAACGCGACGAAGAATGGATTCGGCGCGATGTACCCGGGACGCTGAACGATCGCGAACTGGTACCAGAAGTTCTGCTCGTTGGCGTTGCCCGAGAACACGGCATTGTAGTTCTCCGGCGTGCTCGCGATCCCCTTGCTCGCTTCCGAGACGACTTGCGGATACACGTTCGGTCGCACTTTCGCCATGTGCATGAGAAAGCGCGCCTTCAGCGTGTGCGCGAGCTTCGTCCATAACACCGGGTCGCCGCCGTACGACAAATCCGCCGAGGCGGGGCCGACATTCGTCGGGCCGGTCGCCTGCATGTCCACGATCGCGCGCGACAGCAGCGTCTGCACGGAATCGTAGATCGACATTTGAGGATCGAGCGGCGGGTTCTGTTCGCCCGTCAACGCTTCCTTGTACGTCAGGTTGCCGAACAGGTCGGCGCCCGTCCCCATGATCAACGCTTCCATCACCAGCGCAATGCCGTGAAAGACCGTGTCCTTCGCCGACAACGCTTGCGATTCGACTCGCCGAATGTCGACGAGGCCGCCGCCGGTGTACAGTCCGGCCTGGAAACCGTTCGTGACTTGCTCGCTGACGCCGTAGTTGTAAATGTCGACGTATTGCAGGTTCGAGCCGAGGAGCTGCTGCGCCCACATGTTCGTGACGCGAACCATGTCGCTCTGCAGCAGCGCCCAAGTCCCGGCCTGCACGCCGACGAAGAACTGCGCCGTGGTGGCCGTGGTCGGTTGGTTCGGGTTCGTGTCCAGCTCACCGCCGGTGAGGTAATCGCCGCAGGCGGTCGCAAGCGCGATGGCGCAACCCACGCCCCCGAGTCGGATTCTATTCATAAGCCGTGATGCTCCGCTCGTCATCGGTTGAGCGTTATCGAAAGGGTGAACGACCGGATCTCGGGGTTCTGGAAGAAGTCGATGCCCTGCGTGAGGAATTCGGCGCCGCCAAGGTTCGTCTCGGGATCGAGACCGAGATACGGCGTCCACGTGTGCAGGTTGCGGCCGCCGAGGCGAATCAAGGCCTGACTGAATCCGAGCTTCTGCCGCAGCCACGGATCGTCGAGCGTGTACGTGATCGACACCTCGCGCCACTTCGTGAAGTTGCCGTTCTCGACGAACTGCGACTGCACGGCGCTCGCGCTGCCGCCGGTGGTTGTATACCAGTTCTGCCATTGTGCAGGCGTGCGGAACGCGACCCGCCCGGCGCCGGGACCTGCCACGCTCTGGTTGGCGAGGACGTTCTTGCCGAAGATGCCGGCCGTATCAGACCTGATCGTGGTCTGTTCAGCCGTGCCGAACCGGTCGAGCGCCGAGAGCGTGCCGTCCCAGACCTGGGATCCTCGGCGGAGATCGAACAGCGTGGAGAACTGCAGTCGCTTGTAGCGAATGACCGCGGTGAGGCCGCCCGTCCAGCGCGGGTTCGGATCGGCGATCACCTGCTCGTCGGGATTGACGACGGGCCGATTGTCCGTGCCGGCGATGAAGAGAGCGCCTTTGCGAGCGCCGACGCCGCACGCCGAGTCGACGTTGGCCATCGTACCCACGCCCGGCAGCGTCGCCGTTTCGCCCAGACCGCAGCGGATGAAGTCCTGACCGCGAATGACGCCCGGCGCGAACCCGACCGTCGACGAGCCTATGGCCCCCGTGAAGCCTTCGGTGTTGTATGGAATGAACTGGATGTCGTTGATCAACGAGACGACCTTGCCGCGATTGCGCGACCAGTTGCCGCCGATCGTCGCGTCCCAATTCTTGGCCGTGTAGACGCGTGCGTTGAACTGCATCTCCCAGCCCTTGTTCGTGACCGTCGCGCCGTTGAGCAGCGCGGTGCTCGCGCCGTTCGCGGCCGCGTTCACCGGCGCCGGCAGAATCACGTCGCTCGATTTCTTGTTGTAGTAGGTGACGCTGAAGTCGGACGTCTGGTCGTTGAATCCGAAATCGAGCCCGAACTCCGCCTCGCGGTTGCGCTCCGGCTGCAGGTCGTTGTTGCCGAGGTTGGCGCCAGTCACGACGCCCCCTTGTCCGCTCTGCTTCGACCCGATGAAGTCACCAAAGCCGCTGCCGAACAGCGTCGTCGTCGATAGTGCCGTAATCGTCGCGTAGACGGGCGGCTCGCGACCCGTCTCGCCGTAGGCGGCGCGCAGGCGCGCGTTGCTCAGCCAGTGCCACTTGTTGTTCGGCACATTGGGGTCGTTGATGTATTTCGTGAACGTCCACGCGGCATCCGCTTTGGGATAGAGCGCCGTCCGATCGGACTGGCCGAACGTCGAGAAGCCATCGAGCCGCAATCCCACGGTCCCGTGGAGCTCGTTGTTGTAGTCCGCCTCGCCCTGCGCGAAATACGCGAGGATGTGGCGCAGCGAGTTGTTTTCGTTCGGGTTGTAGCTCACCGTGTTCTGGATCGCGAGCGGTTCCGGTGCGATGAGCTGATCGCCGAACACGAACACCTGACGGTTGCGCCGGGAATTCAGGTTTTGTCCGAACACCAGACGCGTGTCGAGATACTTGTTGGGCGTGTATGAGACCGTCCCCGTCAGATTCTGATCGACCTCGAGGTTCGTGATGTCCAAGCGCGTGACGCTGCCGACCGGGTCGCTCGACGAGGTGAAGGGCAGGGCCTCGAGGCGCGAATCGGTGTAGTTGTCCGCGCCGAACGTCTCGTTGAGCGCGAACCACGATACCGGCACCCAGTTCGCCGTCATGTTGCCGAGAAAGCGACCGAGCTCGCTCTTGTTTCCCACGTTCGCCAACACGAAGAACGGATTGTCGTAGCCGCGCGAGGTCGTGAGGCTGGCCGACGTCGGATTCGGAAATCGATACGATCGCTGGAGGCCCGAGGTCGGAGACAGATACGGTTGGTTGTTGAAGTCCGGCGGCGTGCGAAGCGCGCCGAGCAGAAGGCCGGACGTGTTCGATCCCTTCTGGACGTATTTCCCGGTGGTGTTGAAGTACGAGAAGTTGCCGCCGAACGTCAGGGTGTTGAGCAGTTGATGGCTCGCCGACAGGCGGAATGTGTTGCGGAAGTATCTGTTGTTCGGCCCCTCCATGATTCCGTACTGGTCGGTGACCCCGCCGGAGAGGAAGAACTGCGTGCGCGCGCTGCCGCCGGAGAGGTTGAGCGCGATGTCGTTGGTGATTCCCGTGTCGAAGATTTCCTTCCCGTGGAGGAACACCGGTGACGTCGGCGCGAGGGCGGGTCCCCACGAGAGACTGGTCGCATTACAGTCGGGCGTGGTGCACGCGCCGGGGATCCCATTGCTGCCTTGCCCATACGTGGTCTGCAGCGGCATCGTCTTCATGACGTGGTCGAAGGTCTGCGTCGACGAGACGTTGTAGCGCGTCGGCCCGGTCGAACCCTTCTTCGTCGTAATGAGGATGACGCCGTTCGCGGCGCGTGCTCCGTAGATCGACGCCGCAGCGGCGCCCTTCAGCACCTGCACCGATTCGATGTCGTTCGGATTGATGTCCGCGGCGCGATTCTGCGTGACCGTGCTGGCGTCGCCGCCCCCCTGGGTCGCCTGCGTCGTGTTGTCGATCGGCGTGTTGTCGACGACGATGAGCGGCTGATTCGTACCCGTTACCGACGTCGCGCCGCGAATGAGCACGAACGCCGACGCGCCCGGCTCGCCGCTTTGCGTGTTGACACGCACGTTCGGCGTCGTCGCGGCGAGCGACGAGATCACGTTCTGCGGTTGCGTCACGCGTTTGAGCGTCGTCGAGTCCACCGTGTTGATCACGCTGCCGATGCGTTGGCGCATCTGCGACGTCCCGGAACCGGTGACGATGATCTCCTCGAGCTGCGCGGCGGTCTGCGTCATGACGAAGTCGTGCGTGATCGTTCCGGCATTGAGCGTAATCGCGACGTTCTGCGGCGAATATCCGACGCGCCGTGCGTTCAGATTCGCGACCTGTCCGGTGACGCGCGCCGCGGGCACGGTAAACGTGTAAAGGCCATCGTCGCGCGTAATCGCGCCGAGGCCCATCCCGGTGATCGAGACGGTGACGCCGGCCAGCGGTTGGCCTCCGGCGTTGGTCACGTGGCCCGTGACGGTCGCCGCCTGCGCCGCCAGCGATGCGACAGGAGCGCCCAGCGCGACGAGAAGCGACGCGCCATACCGGCGAAGCTGCGAGAAATGCATGACCCCCCACTCCCTGCGACGAGTGTTGCGACAAGCCGCGACCATGCGTGCCGTCGAAGAGGAGGCGGCCGCGTTCGGCGTTTTGCGGACGCGAGCGTGCGTCCGATGTGGTCGGCTGGTGGGCGCAGGCGTTGTGCCACACGGCTGCGTGTGGCGACGACTGGGCCAGAAGAATTCCTTACGAACGTTGGCGACCGTCTTCCGCGCGCGACGCGAGTGCTCTCGCGATCAGCGCCCGCCGAGACGATTGATGTCCGTCGATTCGACGATCGGCCTGGCGAAGCCGTCGCGAGCGACCACGAGCATGGCTCGCGCAAGGCGGTCGCTCGTCGTCACGTGGCGCGGCGACAGTTGCGCCAACGGCGCGGCGATCGGGCGGATCAGCGTATACACGGCGTTGTACCACGCCGTGCGCGAGCGGATGCCGTGCTGCGGGAGTACGGCGCCCGGTCGAAACATGTAGGCCGCATGAAAGCCGAGCCCGAGTAGCGCGTTCTCCGTCCGCCCCTTCACGCGAGCCCACATCGAACGGCCGTGTTCAGTCGAATCGGTACCCGCGCCGGAAACATATATGAAAGTCATGTGCAGGTTGATCCGAACGAGCTGGCGCGCGATGGCGAGCGTGAGATCGTACGTCAACCGCGAGTACTCCGCTTCGTCGAGTCCGATCGAGGTGACCCCGAGACAGAAGAGACACGCGTCGACTTCGCGCAGCTGCGGTTCGTGCGGCGCCAGTCGGGTGACGTCACCGTCGGCCTCGACGATCTCGACGAGTTTGGGATCGGTCCCACCGTTCGGCCGGCGCCCTACGGTGATCACTTGCGATACGCTCGGATCGAGCAGACACTCGCGAAGAACCGCCTGTCCGATCATTCCGGTGGCGCCAAACAGCAGCACTTTCATGGTCACGCTCCGATCAACATGGGGCGCTCACTTCGTCCAAATGAGAATCACGCCGCACCCGCTGTTGCTGTGCCTGTATTGCAGCGGAATCGTGGCCGGCCCCGAGTACACTTCGATGGCCATGACGTCTGATGGCGACACGAGCGAGGCGATATCTGAACTGCCGCCGCCAGCGGCACGTATCCGACCCGATGGACGGTTAGGATGTATTGTCCCGGCGGAACGGCGACAACGTGAAAGCGTCCGTTCGCGCCCGTCGTCACGTGCAGCGCGTTGAGGACGCACCTAGCATAGCACCGAACTCTACTCTGCGTGAAGACGCGTCGCGCGCGGCACCGGGAAGCGCGACGCTGAGGACGTTCCTCGTAACGGGATGCTGAGAGCGTCGGCCGGCTCGCCGAAGACGTTGTCATCCTGAGCAAAGCGAAGGACCTGCTATCGTGACCTGGTGACCAGGAATGGATAGTAGGTCCTTCGTCGCGCAGCCTGCCCTTGAGGAGCGCCAGTGACGAAGGGCTCCTCAGGATGACCACGGCGGTGTTAGTGCCGTAGTCCGGCCAAGGTACCGCCCACGGCGTAGTCAATCGCCTTCTCTTGCAACACGAGATTGTTCCGAGCCGTCGTCAGCGCGCTGGCCGCCGAAACTTCCTGCGCTTGCGCCTGCGATACCTCAACGAGCGTTGCAGCCCCAACTTTGTAACGGGCCTGCGTCGCTTCAACCGCCTTCTGCGCCGCGGCAAGCTGCGCCGTCGCCGCCGTCAGTTGCTGCTTCGCCGAGCTGAAATCGAGGTACGCCCTTCGAACATCGAGCGCGATCCCTTGTCGCTGTTGCGACAGCGCGAGTTGCGCGTTCGACTGCGCGATCTGCGCTCTCTGCTCGGCCGCGCTCGAGCTTCCGCGATCGAAGAGGGGGATCGAAACCCCGATGCCGATTCCGCCGCCGCGCCGCTGATCGAGCTGGTTGGCGATCGACAAATCCGTCGCGCTGTTGTACGCCGTGCTGTAGCTACCCGTGAGCGAGATCGTCGGCAGCTTGCTCGCCGCCGCGGTCTTGACGTCCTGACCCGCGGCTTCGACTCGTGACGACTGCGCCGCGAGATCCGCGCGGTTCGCGTACGCCAGCGTAACCAGGCTGTCGAGATTGTACGTCTTGTTCAACGCTGCGTCGGTCGCGGCCGTGGCCACAAAATCGTACGTGCCGGTCGGATCGAGCTGCAGCGTCTGAATCAAGTCCACCTTCGCCAGCTCCACCGCGCGCTGCGCCTGGACCACCGACAGCTGCGCGTTGGCGACGGACGCCTGCTGCTGATAGAGGTCGGCGACTGGTCGCGAGCCTGCTTTGACGAACGCTTCGATCTGCTGCTCCTGGCTCTGGAGCGCCGTCAGATTCTCCTCCTGCACCTTGAGCTGCTCGTTTGCGTTCGTCAGCGTCACGAAGTTCGACGCTACCGTGAACACGGCGGACTGCCTGGTGCGGTTCAGATCCTGCTCGCTCGCCTCCTGGTCGGCGCGGGCCGACCGAAGGGCGGAGATGTTCTTCCCGCCGTCGAACAGCGTGAGCGACGACGACAGCCCCGTGCTCACCGCTTGCGACTGCTGATTGATGATTGCCCCTTCCGACTGACTGAAGTTGCGGCCGACGTTATTCGAGCCGCTCACGCTCAAGCTCAGATTCGGCAAGAACGCCTTCTGTTGCTGTGCCACCGTGGCGTCGCTCAGCTGCGTCGCGTTCTCGGCTTGCTTCACCGAGACGTTCTGCTTCAAGGCAATCGCCACCGCGTCATCGTACGTGATGCGCTGCGGTCCACCGCCCTGGGCACCGGCCACGCTCGCCGCGGCGAGCGTGCCGGCTGTCAGACAAAACATGAGCTTCATGTCTACTCCCTCATCTATGACTGCAAGGCGCCCCCGCGGAGCGCGGTTACTCGTACCGCAGCGCCTGAATTGGATTGAGCGCGGCCGCTTTCCGCGCCGGGTAGTACCCGAAGAACACACCGACCGCCGCCGAGAATCCCACGGCGATTGCCACGGCGGACACCGGCGTCGCCGTTGTCCACCCGGTGAAGTGGCCGAGCAGCGCCGCACCGGCGTAGCCGACGAGGAGCCCGATCACACCACCCAACACGCTCATCGCCACGCTCTCGACGAGGAACTGCGTCAGCACGTCCGAGCCGCGCGCGCCGATTGCCATGCGGATCCCGATCTCGCGCGTCCGCTCGGTCACCGACACGAGCATGATGTTCATGATGCCGATGCCGCCGACGATCAATGAGATTGAAGCGATCGCCGCGAGCAGGCCGGACATCACTTTCGTCGTGCTCGTCGCCGCGGCCGCGATCTCGGTCTGATTGCGGACGGTGAAATCATCCTCGGCGCCGTCCGTGCTCAACTTGTGCGACTCGCGCATCAACCCCTTGATCTCTTCCTGCGCGGCGTTGATGCCGTTCGCGTCCGTCGCGCTGGCGAGGATCTGGCCGAGACGGATGTTGCCGCTCAGCCGGTTCTGCGCCGTCGTCGACGGCATGATGATCACGTCGTCCTGATCCTGGCCGCCGGCGTTCTGACCTTTGGCGGCGAGCACACCGATCACCTGGAACGGCACATGGCCGATCTGGATCTGGGCGCCAACAGGGTCCTGGTCGGGGAACAAATTGGCCGCCACGGTCGCGCCGATCACCGCCACCTTTCGGCCGGACTTGACGTCGGCGTCCGTGAACAGCTCGCCCGACGACACCGACCAGTCGCGAATCGTGAGATAGTCCGTCGACACGCCGTTGATCGACGTGCGCCAGTTGCCCTTGCCGCCGATGACCTGCGCGCGTGTCGACACGACCGGCGACACGCCGGAGAGCAGGGTGGCGTCGCGCTTCAATTTGTCCGCGTCGTCCACCGTCAGCTTGTTGAATGTGCCCGCACCCTGGCTCGCGCCGCCGATCTGGCCGGAGCCCGGCATGACGATGATGAGGTTCGTACCCAGGCTGCTGATCTGCTGCTGGATCATCGTCTGCGCGCCGTTGCCGACGGCGACCATCACGATCACCGCGCCGACGCCGATCACGATCCCAAGCATGGTGAGAAGCGTGCGCATCTTGTTCTTCACGATGTTCTGCGAAGCAACTTTCAACAACGTCGTCTGTTTCATGCTGCCTCCGCTCCTTCGGTCGCCGGCATGTCGTCTTCTTCGCCAACGTGGGCTGCGATCATTGCCTTCAGGTCGTCTTCCGCGCGTTTCCGGTTGAGCACCGGATGGTCGCGCCGAATGTGTCCGTCCCGCACTTCGACGATGCGCTTCGCGTACTGCGCCACGTCCGGCTCGTGGGTCACGAGCACGATCGTGATGCCCTGGTCGTTCAATTCCTGGAAGAGCGCCATCACTTCCACGGTCGTTCGACTGTCGAGGTTACCCGTCGGCTCGTCCGCCAGGAGCAGACGGGGCGTCGTGACGAGCGCTCGCGCGATCGCCACACGCTGCTGCTGGCCTCCCGACAGCTCACTCGGCTGGTGATCCATTCGATCGCCGAGGCCCACGCGGCCGAGCGCTTCCGCCGCCATCGCCCTCGTATCCAGCTTCCGTCCGCTGCGATCGTAGAGGAGCGGCAGCTCCACATTGTCGATCGCGCTGGTTCGTGCGAGCAGATTGAAACCCTGAAAGACGAAACCGAGCTTCTGGTTTCGCAGGTCGGCGAGCTGGTTCCTCGACATGCCGTTCACTTTGATACCGTCGAGTGAGTACGTGCCCTCGGTCGGCACGTCGAGGCATCCGAGAATGTTCATCAGCGTCGACTTGCCCGACCCGGAGCTTCCCATGACCGCGATCATCTCGCCGGGCGAGACGTTGAGGTCAACGCCACGAAGCGCGTACACCTTGTTCGCTCCCATGGCGTATACCTTCTTCACGCCCGAGATCTCGATGACTGGATGCGTTGTGCTCATCGTCTGCTCCTTAGAAACCGCGCGGACCACGTGCTCCGCCGCGCTGCGGTTGGAACGGGTTGCTGCTCTGTGCGCTGTTCGCCGGCGCCGCCGCCGCCGCGTCACTGGCCACCCCGATGATCACCTGCGTTCCCTCGGTGATGCTGCTGTTGTTCGTCGTGATCGCCGTGCGCTGACCGTCGGTGAGCCCCGTCCGCACGCGGACCGGTTTCACCGTCTTGCCGTCGGCGCCGAGTGTCCACAGCGTCGCGAAACCACTCGCGCCAGCACCCTGACCTCCGGCACGCTGCTGTCCTCCGCTTCGTGCGCCCGCCGTGCCGCTTGCACCGCCCGCGCCGCCCTGTCCCGGCGTGTATGTCCCGCTCGCGCGCCGAGTCGCCGAGTCGCCGAGTCCCCGAGTCGCCGGGTTCTTCGCAGCCGCCAACATTGCTTCAGTCGGCTTCACGCGAAGCGCCGCGTTCGGAACGCTGAGTGCGTTGTCGGCACTACCCGTCTGGAAGACGACGGTCGCCGTCATGCCCGGCAGCAACTTCTGCATGTCGTTCTTCACGCCGACGACGACCGTATAGTTCACGACGTTGTCCTGCGTCTTCGACTGCAGGCGCACCTGCTCCACACTGCCCGTGAAGTTCTGTCCCGGATACGACTGCACGGTGAACTGGACCGGCTGCCCATCCTTGATCACGCCGATGTCGCTCTCGTCCACCGACGCCAGGATCTGCATCTCGGAGAGATCGTTGGCGATGATGAAGAGCTGCGGCGCCGACAAGCTGGCCGCGACCGTCTGCCCGACGTCCACGTCGCGTTCGACGATCACGCCGTCGATCGGCGCATAGATGGACGTGTACGACAGATTCTGCTTGGCCCGGTCGAGCGCGATGCGTGCCGACTTCACCGTCGCCTGCTGCACGGAGAAGTTGGATTGCACGGTGCTGAACTCCTGCGCCGTGATCACCTTGGCGTCGAGCAGCTGCTTGTTCCGATTGTAGTCATCCTGGGCCTGCGTCAGCGTCGCCTGGGCGCGCTCGAGCTGCGCCTGCGCATCTTCCACCGCCTGCTGTTGCAGCGTCGGATCGATGCGGGCGAGCAGTTGCCCCTTCTTCACATGATCGTTGAAATCGACGTAGAGCTTTGCGACCTGGCCGGACACCTGTGTTCCAACTTGCACCGTGCGGACGGCGCTCAACGCACCGGTCGCCGACACCGTCGATTTGATAGAGGCGCGGGTGACTGCCGCGGTCCGATATTGGGGCAGCTCCTTGCCGTCGGCCCGCTTGTAGAGCCACGCCGTCCCGCCGAAGAGCGCCACCATAGCGGTGGCGGCAGTAACCTTGATCTTGTTCATTGCATCCTCATCGAGAATGCGCGGGTCATCCGCGCTCGATGAGTAGACGCCACCGGGAATCCAAAGTTCTGGGAATGTCACCAGCGGCACGCTGGAGTTACGAATTGCACGAGACACCGCATGAAGTGCGGCCGAGTCGCGTCCCATTACGGGCGGGCGAGATCGCCGCGATCATGGGGTTCTGGGCGTTCCTGGCCGCCCTCAGCGCCGCCGGCCGGCTGATCAATCCGCGCGGCCCGGAGCTCAGCCCCGAGGTCGCCTCAGGCCTGCTGACCTTGTCATTCGCCGAGTACTCGATCTGGGCCGTACTGACGGTCCCGATCTTCATGCTCGCGCATCGCTTCACCGTAACGGCCGAGACCGGTCGCCGGCGCATTGCGCTCTTCATGGCCCTCGGGCTCGTCATCGCGATCCTGGTGGACGCGTTGCTGGCGCAGGTGCGCGTGCACGTCCTGCCGCCGCCGCCCGGACGCTTCCGTCCGCCTCCGTCGTTCTCGGCGAATCTGCTGCGGTTCCAGTTCCTCTACGATTACATGGTATATCTGGCAGTGTTCGCGGCAGCCTTGGCTCGCGACTACTTCCTGCGGTACCAGGCTCGGCTCGAAGAGACGACTCAGCTTCAGGCGCAGGCCGCCACGCTCGAGGCGCAGCTGGCCGACGCGCGGCTCACCGCGCTGCGCTCACAGCTGAATCCGCATTTCCTGTTCAACACGCTCAATGCGATCTCGTCGCTCGTCGAGCGCGACCCTCGGGGCGTTCGCAAGATGATCGCGCGACTCGGCGAGCTGCTCCGCCACACGTTGGAGGAAACAGAGAGCCAGGAGATCGTGCTCGAGCGCGAGCTCGAGCTGCTGCGGCGGTACCTGGACATCATGGAAGTGCGCTTTCAGGGAAAGCTCGAGGCGACCGTCGATGCGGACGAAGACGTAAAGCGCGCGCTCGTTCCCAACCTCATTCTCCAACCGCTCGTCGAGAACGCGCTCAAGCATGGCGTGAGCGCGAGCGACGGCCGCGGTCGCGTCGAAGTATCGGCCGCCCGATCCGGCGATCAGGTCGTACTAACCGTCCGCGATCACGGGCCAGGGCCCGGCGACGCCGCGTATGACAATGGTGTGGGACTCACCAACACCATCGCGCGGCTCGATCAGCTCTACAAATCACGCCAGCGCTTTTCACTCAAGCCCGCTCCCGACGGTGGCAGCGTCGCCGAGATACGGCTGCCATATCACGAGCAGCCCGAACGCGCATGAGCGCCAAGCCGCTCCGCGTGCTCATCGTGGATGACGAGCCGCTGGCCCGTCAGCGAATAGAGGATCTGCTCGCGCACGAGCAAGGCATCGAGATCCTCGGCACCGCCGACAACGGCGACCGGGCCATCGAGAAGATTCGCGCGCAGCAGCCGGATCTCGTGTTCCTCGACGTGCAAATGCCGGGAATGACGGGCCTCGACGTCGTCCGTTCCGTCGGCGTCGACGCGATGCCGCCGACGATCTTCGTCACCGCATACGACCAGCACGCACTCAAGGCGTTCGAGCTCGCCGCGCTCGACTATCTCGTGAAGCCCTTCGACGACGAGCGATTCGAGCAGGCGCTGGCCCGAGGGAGAGC
>Ga0207674_10001531_pt1 | contig 29781 bp, 24 predicted proteins | sample KBSCornC72_FD_184303 | JGI IMG/M metagenome (GOLD analysis project Ga0207674, IMG submission 184303) | Corn rhizosphere microbial communities from Kellogg Biological Station, Michigan, USA - KBS Corn C7-2 (SPAdes) (version 2) | ecosystem: Host-associated > Plants > Roots > Rhizosphere > Soil ...
AACCTGTCCCACCCCCGCGCGCCGGCGCAAAACGAACCCACCGCCTGCTACAAAAAGTTACAGATCGCTACAACCCACGCGCTCACGCGCCTTCGTTGGCTGGGTCACTTCAGTGACCCTGAATCACTTCCCCAACCGATCCCGTATCACCCCCCACGCCACCGGCGGCTTGCCGTCCGCCGCCATTGCCAGCGTGTTGTGATCCGCGTGCAGCAGCACGACGTCCGCCACCCCCGCCAGCCGCGCGCTCGCGACCGGCACCACCCCATCGCTGTCGCCCTTACAATCCGCCAGCTTCGTCTCCACCCGCTCCAGCCCCGCCCGGCAGCGCCGAAGCCCCCACACCCGCTTCGAGAAGCACGCTTCCATCGACCCCACCGTGTTCCCCGCGAACCTTGCCAAAACGTGATGGTCCCCCATCACGATCGTGTATTGCACGCCCGCCCGCCGCGGCCGGTCGTTCAATGCCGCCAAAAACTTCGAGTCCGGTTTCAGATCGTCCGCCGCCTCGCCGTGCCCGTCCGTGAACATCCAGATCGGGCTCCAGTCCGGGTTGATCCGCCAAAGCCAATACTGCTCGTTCGCCTCCAGCAGAAACCGCTCCCGCGTCCAGGGCGACCCGTGATTGGGCGGCCCCAGCGCAATAAAGTGGTCGATCGGCTGCGTGTACCGATCCCCCTCGATGTAAGCCCGTGCGATCAGACCCCCCATGCTGTGCCCGATCAGGCTCACCCGCGCCGCCGGAAATGCCCGGTGCAGCGCCGCCATGTCATCCGCCAGCCGGCTGGCGTCCCCGGCGATCGGCCCGTCGCTCGGGAAACCGAAATACCCCACCTGGTACCCCTCCCCCTGCAGCAACTGCGCCATCGACCACCACACCCCCGAGTGCGAATCCAACCCATGGATCAACACCACGAGCGGCCGACGCGCGTCATAGTTTTCCGGCAGCTTCAACCCCCACATCTTCTCCTGGTCCGCTTTCGCCTTCTCCACCTTCCCCCGGCAATACGCCTCCGTCCCCGCCACCACCGACCGACAGCACCCTTTCACCCGCTGCCAGTTCCGCGTCGGCGAAACGTAATCCCGCCACCCCGCCTCCGCGGATTGCGTCCCAAGAACACCGAACAAACAAACCAGTGTCACCAGAATTCGGCGCATCGTTCCCTGCCAAAATGTGATCGCAATCGCTTGCGGTTTCGCAACAATTACTTCTCGGTCGGCGTCGTCGCGGGCTGCGGCGGCGCTTGCAGCGGTCTCAGGATCTCCCGTACCTCGTTCTCCGACTTCTGCATCAACCGCTGGGTCTCCTTCGCCCGCATCCGCGTGATCTGCTGGTTGATCCGATCGTTCACCGCCGCCGCGACGGCCGGTCCAATGTCCCCCTTCACGTTGAAGACACCCAGCGTCGGCTGGCGGATAGTGCCGCCAATCGGAATCGCGTACGCGCCCGTCCGCGGCGGCGCCTGGAGCAGCGACCCCAGGCTCCCGGAACTGCCGATCCGCGCCGTCAGGTCGATGGCGCCGCCTTCCAGTGTCGTCGATCCTTCGAGCATCAGCCCTGAATTACCCAGCGCGGTCAGCATCGGCGAGACCGACACCTTGCCGTCCGCCACCGAATACTGCCCGTCCACCTCCATGGTCGTTTCCTTCTCCGTGTCACCCATCAGCAGCGCCATCTGCGACGCCAGGTTGTCCGGGAGCGGTTGGTTGGCCGACATCTCGTCCTTGCGCGCCAGGACGACCTTCTTCGCCTTGAATCGCCCGCCGGCGGTCGCGCTCCGCGTCCATTGTGCCGTCATCGGGGCCTGCAGGTTTTCAACCGTGATTTCCACGGTGCCTTTTCCGCCCACCGCCTCCCGGAAGAACGGGTTCAGGTATACCAGCCACGCCTGGGCCAGCCGATTAGAAACCCCCATCGAGATCGTACTCTTCTCCGCGACCCCCAGCACCGCCGGCGTCGCCCCCAGGTTGATGGTCGGCCTGAGGTGGAACGACGCCACCGGCCCGAACCCCTCGCACCGCTCGAACACGACTTTCCCGTCCGCCGCCTTGATCGCCACATCGAGCTTGGTCAGGATCGTCCCCAGCGCCTCGCGGACGTCCCCGGGCCCGGCCGACGGGATCAGCGCGGCGCCCAGCGATCCCGGCCGGACGTTTTCGCCGCTGATCGTCACGTCCATTTTCAAATCTTTGGAGTCGAACCGCCCATCTTCCGCCAGGTCGATCGTCCCCTTCGACGCGATCTCCCCGCGCTCCGCGACGTTCTCCTCCGTCGTCTCCGCCCAGAAATCGTATGTGAAGGGCTTGTTCAGAGATTCGATGTCGAGCGTCGCGTGCACGCTCTCAAGCCGCCCCGATTCCCAGGTGACGTTAAATAACTTGGGCTGGACGGTGCCGCGGTACAACGTGATCGTGCCGCTCTTGACGTTGATCTTGCCGCTGAGCTCGGGCAGGCGCGTGTCCGGCGACGGCGCGGCGGCATCGCCCCCCGCCTTCATCCGATCGAAGCTGTCGGCGCCCCGTCCGTCGTCAACGACGTAATCGAAGTTCAGCCCCTCGATTTCCGTTTCGCCCAGCTTGTACTTGCCGCGAAGCAGGTTCCACAGCGACGCCTTGCAGGTCAGCGACTTGCACCCGATCCGCCGGTTCATCGGATCGGCGATCGACAGAAACCGAACCGTCGTCCCGCCGAACCAGCTCGTCTGAAAGCTTTCCAGCGTGACGGGGCTGTTGGTCTTGGAGGAGATGTACGACACGACAAACTTGCGCCCCACCTTGGACGAGAGGATTTGCGGCAGGAAGACCAGCGTAAATGCCCCCAGCGCGAACACGCCGAAAATGACGCGCGGGAGTTTGCGTGGCCGCGTCGGGAGATCCGTGCGCACCACGGGATTCGGAAAGTTCATTTCCTCATCCATCGAAGGCCCGACTTGTTCCGGTGATTCGTCAGCCATACAGGTGTTATCGTCTACCCCAATTATCGGCCACCTACTCGCCGAACAGTGTAAGCTGCGGGTCGGGTTTCGCACAGGTGGCGTCGAGCCCCATGTCGCGGAGCGTACGCGCGAATTCTCGATAACCGTGATGGGTAAAGATCTTGCGCGGTTTCACGCGCTCGACCAGTTCCAGCAATTCGTCGAAATCGGCGTGGTCCGACAGCGGAAGCACGTGATCCACGCCGTAACGGTATTGGGCATTCTTCAGCATGCCCCAGCCGGTCATCATGATCCGCAGGGGGTTGTCAAAGCGGGTGACGAACGCCGAGCGCGCGACCTGCGGCGGCGCGACGAGCACGCCGCGCTCGCGCAGGTCCATCGCCGCGGGACCGTGAAAATCCTCGAACGCGTAGCGGCGGTAAGCCCCCAGGTTTACGCCGTGCGATTCATAAGTCAGATTGTTGTGAAAGATCGCGCCGTGAACCGCAGGGCGATACGTTGCGTCGGTTAATATTCTAACGATCTCTTGAGCTTTTCCGAGGCCGTAGCCCATCACGATTGGCTGGCGTCCGTTGCGGAACGCTTGTTCGACCAACTGTAGGAGCTGGTCGATGACGCGATCGCGCGGCGGGAACCGGAAAATGGGCAATCCGTACGTGCTCTCCATCACCAGCACGTCGGCAGTTTTGACGCGGGCCTCGGGGACGGTGGCGCACGGCCTTAGCTTGAAGTCGCCGGTGTAAATAAACGTCTGCCCGCGCCGTTGCAGGTAGAGCATGGCGCTGCCCAGGACGTGACCGGCGGGCAGCAGCGAAATCGTTGTATCCGCGTCCAAGGCGAGGGATTGGGAATAGTCCAGGCGGCTGACCCGTTGGATTTCCGTGCGGCGTGCGGCGAGGTCGGCGGTGGCGGGCGTCAGGATGGCGTGCGCGTGCGGGCCCAGGTGGTCGCCGTGGGCGTGGGATACGAAGCAGAAAGGCCGGCCACGACGGCTATCGAGGTAGAGCTCACTGTCGGCCAATTTGAGATCGTCCAGCCACTCGAGCATAAAAAAACGCATTAGTGGAGTGCGAGATTATCTGCCGCAAATTTTCATGGGATTGAACCGGGCTTGCATGACGATTATATTGATTGACGTCAAGCAAATCCCCGGGGGGGATTGAAATTGGCAGCCGATCACGTTGACGGTGCACAGGCGATGAATGCCTGGCGCCATGTGAGGAGTGTTGATAATGGATTCGTCGTCCCCGTCGTCCCCATCACCCGCGGCCGCGCCGTCGTCGTCGCGGGTGGGTGAAAATCCCCTGAGTTATAAATTCCAGCGCCTCCGCGAGCGCCTGCGGACCGCCGTCGCCAGCGGCGAATTGTCCGGCAAGCTGCCCGGCGAGCGCGCGCTCGCCCGCCGCTTCCAGGTAAACGCGAAGACGCTCAGCAAGGCATTGACGGACCTGGCGGCCGAAGGTCTGCTCGACCGGAGCATCGGGCGGGGCACTTATGTGAGGAGCGCAACGGACCGCGCGACCGCCGGCGACGAGCGCGCCGGGCGAGCCAAGCCGGCGCGCTGGCTGATCGTCTGTGAGGCGGATCGCGCCGCGACCTGCCCGGTGGTGCGGTCGCTGCGCGCGATTAACCCGCAGACGACATTGATCCACGACGTGTCGGCGACGCGGCCGAGCTTTTTGAAGCAGTTCGACGCGGCGATCGACCTGAGCCTGCGGACGCCCGAGCGGTTCCTGCGGGACCTCCTGGTGCGGAACTTCCCGGTGGTGACGGTGAACCGCGAGCCGGACGTGTTGTCGGTCAACTCGGTCTGCGCCGACCGCTCGCTGGGCGCCAGCGCGATCGCGCGGGATCTGATCCTGGGCGGGCACGGGCGGATGGTGGTCGTGGAATCGCTGCCGCGCAGCGTCGTCGGGCGTGCGGTCAAATTGACGGCCAACCGCTACGGACCGCACGCCGTCGTGGACGTGTGCGCGTCGGTGGGCGAACTGCCCGCGGCGATCAAGGGTGGGGCGACGGCGGTCGTGTGCGACTCGATCGAGTGCGCCCGCGAAGCCCGCGCGGCGATCGAGGCGGCCGGCCTGCGCGTGCCGCAGGACGCCTGCCTGACCGCGGTGGACTGCTGCGAGGGCGACGCCCCGTGCAGCGGCCATTACGTCGAGGGCGCCGTGCTGGCGCAGGCCGTCGCGGAACTGCTGAGGGGCGGTGGCGGGCAGCGCCCCGCGAACTTGTGGCTCGCGCCCCGGTGGGTCGATCGCGGGACGACGCGGTCGATTCCCCACCCGCAGCAACAGCAGCCGCGTGCGGCGAAGGACGAGGCGGCGTAAGCGCGGCGCGAGCGCGCGCGCGCATTCATTCCACTTGCGAATCGGAACGGCCCGAGGGACGAAGTCCTCCGGGCCGTTCGCTCATTCCGTCACGTCGCACGCGCATTCTCTCCACCGGCCATGAGTCGCCCGTGATCGTCGCGCGCGCGTGTACGACTTCAACTGATCGGCGTCGCCGAGTTGAACGTCTTCGCCGCCAGCTCCATCGCGATCCGCTTGGGACTGCGATGACTCTGCTGCGCCGCCAGCTCCATCGCGATCCGTTTCGGGCTGCGATGGCTTTTCCGTGCCGCGGCCAGTTCCATGGCGATTCGTTTGGGGCTGCGGTGGTGCCTGGTGGTCTTGGTGCGTCCGAGGTATTCGGTCTGCTGATCTTTTCCGCGGCGAAGGCTGGCGTGCTTGCTGCCGGCCGCGCCGGCGTCGCCGAGCAGGCGGGTCATGGCGATGTCCATCAGGTCCTGGTTCGTCTCGTCGTGCGTCTTATCCGCGAAGCCGACGATCACCACGCTCCCGTCCTGTTGAAGCGCCATCGCGCGGCCGAAGTCGAATTGTCCGCCCACGGTTATCGCGGTCGTGCCGCCGTCGCCATAACTTGAATCGAGCGACCCGTCGTCGTTCAGCCGCTGGCTGAGGATGCTGGGTCGGTCGTTCGCGCCGGTGGTTTCCCCGGTCAGGAGGATCTTGCCGTCGGGCTGCACCAGGACATCGGCATAGCTGCCACCCAGCCCGGGACTGAGCACGAGTTTGCCGCCCGTCCCGAATGAGGTATCGCGGGACCCGTCGGCGTTGTAGCGGATGAGGAACTGATCCTCGTTGGGGCCGCCGTAGTCTTCGCCGATGAAGAGGATTTTTCCGTCGAGGCCGATGGCGATCTTGGTGGCGTAAATCTGCGGCGTCGTGTGGGGTTCGGTTACTACGCCGCCGGCCCCGAAGGTCGTGTCCATTGATCCGTCGGTGTTCAGGCGAATGAGGTAATCGTTGTAGCTCGGCCAGGACGTGCTGTTCCCGCTGGTGACCACCGAATGGCCGTCGATCACGATGACGATCTTCCCGTCGCCTTGGAGGGCGAGATCTTGAGGGATCTCCATGACGCCCAGCTCCACGACGGCCTTGCCGTGAACGCCGAAGCTGTCGTCGAGCGTGCCGGCGTCGGTCAGGCGGATCACCACGAGGTCGGCCCCGGAGGTGGTGCCGTCGTCGCCGAGCACCTGGGTCAGGACGATCTTTCCGTCGGCCTGCGCCGCCAGCTTCACGTTGCCGGGGCTGAAGGTGGCCCGGGGGGCGCCGTTGTCGGGATAGGTGTCGCCCGGCAGGCTGACGACGCCGTTGTCGCCGAACGTGGTGTCCAGGGTGCCGTCGGCGTTGTAGCGCGTGAGCACCGTTGACATGGTGCTGCCCGCGCTGTCCGACGCCCGGGAAAAGCCCGCGAGGACGATCTTGCCGTCGCTTTGGACGACCATCGCTACCAGCGTGTCGTCGTGCAGGGCGGTCACGACGCCGTCATCGCCGAAGGACGTGTCGAGGTTGCCGTCCGCGTTGTAGCGGACCAGGTTGAACCCCTGGAAGCCGTCCCCGCCGGCGCTGACGAGGATCTTTCCGTCCGCTTGTACGGCCACGCCACTCGCGCCGCTGAGCCCGAGGTTGGTCTGGACGGTTCCACCGTTCCCGAAGGCGGAATCGAGTTGCCCGGCACTGAGCAGTTGGCGGGTTTCGAGGGACTCGAAAAGCGGACGCGGTTGGTCGATGGAAGGTCTCATCCCGTATGCTCCGATTCTGTTAAGTTGGTGATGCGGACATAGAGGCATGGCCGGCGGCGGTGGAATGTGACGCTATGGTTCTTTCGTCGTCGCGGCGGGCGCCGTTATGACCAGCCGTTCCCCGTCCAGCGTACACCCGATCGGCCCGGCGGCGCAACGGGCGCGGGCCCACGTCCGCCCGCCCCATTTGCGGCGAACGAAGGCGCCGATTTCTCCGAAGCCCGCCGTTCGATAACTGCGAATGGATGCCCGGTTCGACGGGTGTACCAGCGTGCAGGCGAACGACGCATTGATAGAGCGACTCAGGCGCTGGGATACCAGCAGCCGCTGCAATCGCCGCCCGCGATGCGCCGGCGCGACGAAGTCGCCGAAGAGGTAAACGCCGCCCCCCGGGTCGAGCGTCGCGGCGATTTCCTCGACGAAGAAGGGTCGGCGGGTCATCCACGCCATCGCGAGCACGGTGTTGCCCTCGACCGCGATCATGGCTTGCGCGCCTTCTTCCAGCATCGCCCCCGCCCAGCCTTCGGGAAAGCCGTTGGCAGACGCGAAGGCGTCCAGCCGCCCGGCGTCGGTCGTCGATTCCACCGCGGTCACAGCGACGCCCGGCAGGTCGAATGGCTGAACGGCGCCCGCGACGCACCCGAGTATCAGATGTTCTTCGGAGTGCGGCGCCAGCCGGCTGAGGAAGCGTGAGATCACGCCCCTATTATCGGCCCGGCACCGTCACGATCGCCGCTCAAATTGTGCGACGTCGAACGCCTTGTTGGTGACGACCCTGGCGGGGAGGACGATCGGGTCGATGGTCTGCTCTCCCTTTTCGAGGAGCTTGAGGATTTGGGTAACGCACCCTTCGGCGAGGGCCGGGATGTCCTGCATGGAGCAGACGATCGGCACGCGCAGGAGCTGCATCATGGGGATCTCGTCGAAGACGCCGACGATCGGCGGGCGGTCGATCTGCCCGAGCGACTCGACGACGCCCTGGGCGAGGAAGTTGTTGGTGCAGACGATGGCCTGCACCTTTGGGAGGATCTCGGCGAACTGGAGGAAGGCGGCGTGGCCGGTGACTTTCTGGGCGGCGCCCTCGTATTTCGAGACGACGTCGAACCGTTCGGTGAGGACTTCGCATCGGCGGCGGTGGGTGATGACGTGCTGCGGCCCGCACAGCAGCGCGATCTGCTTGACGCCCGCCTGGTCCAACTTGTCGCAGAGGATGCTGGAGGTCTGATCCTGGTCGGAGGAGACGGAGGAGTTGATGCCGGCAATGGGGCGGTCGAGGACGACCAGCGGCAGACGTTCGGGCACGAATTCCATCAACTGTTTTTTGCTGCGGGCGAGGGGGACGACAATCAGTCCGTCGATGCCCTTGGCGGCGACCATCCGCAGGTAATCGGCTTCCTTTTCGATGTCCTCGGCGCTGTTGCAGAGCATGAGGGAGTAGCCGTGGTGGGCGAGGGAGCGTTCGATCAAGCTGCCGAGCAGACCGAAGAACGGGTTGGCGATGTCGGAGATGAGCAGGGCGATGGTGTAAGTCCTGCGGGTTCTGAGGCTTCGGGCGAGGAGATTGGGGCGGTAGCCGAGGCGGTCGGCGGCGGCCTTGACGCGCTGGCGGGTTTCCTTGGAGATACGATTGGCCATCGCCCCGCCGGACAGGACGCGGGAGACGGTCGACACGGAGGTTCGCGTCTCGCGGGCGATGTCTACCAAGGTCGGGGTCATAGGTAACGGCTAGTTTACCTTCAGTTCGCTTTAGTAGGTAGTGAAATCGAATGCACAACATGGAAAACCGGTGAATGCATGACCTCGCCGGCACAGGCCCTATAATGCCCCCACGATGAAGCAGGCGAGCAGCTCGAAGCAGAGGGAACGGGACTTCCGGCGATCGCAGGGGGATAAAACGACCAATCTCAATGCATCGGATCCGTCGAACCCGGATAAGAAACCGCGGGCGGACAAGGCGACGAGGCGGCGATACCTGCGGCAGTATCGGCAGTGGCTTTGGCCATATCGGTGGGGATTGCTGACGATCCTGCTGATTGCGCTGGTGACGACGGGTCTGGACATGGTCTGGCCGCTGGCGATCCGGATGATCATGGATGGGGCGCTGGTGGAGAGCGCGGGTCCGGCGTCGGCGCGGACGGGGCAGTTGGCGCGGCTGGGGGCGCTGATCATCGTCGTGCTCTTGCTGAAACAGGTGCTGGAGAGCACGCGGTCTTGGCGGACGGCGAGCCTGGACGCGCGGGTGACGATCCGGCTGCGGAGGCGGCTATTCGATAAGTTTCTTTCGCTGCCGCTGGGGAAGCTGGCGGACATGAAGAGCGGGGGGATCGTGTCGCGGTTGAGCAGCGACGTGGACGCGGTCAACGGACTGGTGCAGATGGCGCTGATCTCGCCGACGGTGGCGGCGATCCGTCTCGTGCTGACGCTGGGCGTGCTGGTCTGGATGAGCTGGCGGTTGGCGCTGGGGTCGCTGATCGCGCTGCCGATGTTGGCGCTGGTGTCGTTCATCTGGCTGAGGCGGGTGCGGCCGGTCTATCGGTCGGCGCAGCAGGACCGGCAGGAAGTGGACGGGCGGGTGAACGAGACGTTCGGCGGGATCCGGATCGTGCGGGCGTTCCGGCGCGAGCCGCGCGAGGACAAGGGGTACGCGCTGGGGCGGCACACGATCTTGCGCAAATACCTCTGGGCGATCCGCATGGAGATGGCGCTGGAGGCGGTGTGGGGGCTGCTGATTCCGGGGTCGGTGCTGCTGATCGTCTGGTACGGCGGCTATCTTGTAATCGAAGGAAAAGCGCAGATCGGCGATTTGTTCGCGTTCCAGATATTCGCGGCGCTGTTGATCCAGCCGGTGTGGGCGATCGTGAGCAGCGTGTCGCAGACGAACAAATCGGTGGCGGCGCTGGAGCGGGTGTTCGAGGTGCTGGAGATGCCGTCGGACAAGCCGGACGTGGCGGGGGCGGTGGACGCGCCGCGCGAGGTGGAGGCGATCCGGTTTGACGGGGTGACGTTCGAATATCGGCCGGGGGCGGCGGTGATCAAGGACTTTTCGTTGACGGTGCCGGGGGGGAGCGTGGTGGCGCTGGTGGGGCCCAGCGGCGCGGGCAAGACGACGCTGACGGATCTGGTGGCGCGGTTTTACGACCCGACGAGCGGGGTGATCTCATTAAACGGAACCGATTTGCGGCAGTTGCGGCTGCGGTCGTATCGGTCGCTCTTGGCGGTGGTGCAGCAGGAGACGTTTTTGTTCGACGGGACGGTGGCGGAGAACATCAGTTACGGGCGGCGGGGCGTGAGCGACGCCGACATCGCCGACGCGGCCAGGCGGGCGAACGCGCTGGGTTTCATCGAGCAGCTTCCGGAGGGGTTTGCGACGCTGATCGGCGAGCGCGGGTTTAAGCTGTCGGGGGGGCAAAAGCAACGGATCTCGATTGCGCGGGCGATCCTGGCGGACCCGCAGATCCTGATCCTGGACGAGGCGACGAGCAATCTCGACACGGAGAGCGAGCAGTTGATCCAGGCGTCGTTGCAGGAATTGCTCAAGCACCGCACGACGTTCGTGATCGCGCACCGCCTGAGCACGATCACGCACGCGGACCTGATCGTGGTGATGGACGCCGGCCGGATCGTGGAGGCGGGGACGCACGACGAGCTGATGGGCAAGGCGGGGATGTATTACGAGATGGTGGAGCGACAGCGGCGGTCGATGGGGGTGGGGGGGGAGTTGTTCGCGGGTACGGGCGCCGAAGAGCAGCAGGCGTCGAGGTGAATGGAACCATGGTTTCGCCCACCATCACTTATCTCACGGATATCTATTTCGGATCGGGCGTCGCGCGCGAGTTGGTGGCGATCGCCGCGGTATACAACGTACGGCGGCCGCTGGTCGTGACGGACGGGCCTTTGAACGCGATAGGGTTGGTAGGGCGGGTTGCGCCACGGGGAAGTGTCGTGTTCGACGCGGTGGAGTCGAATCCGGACGAGTCATCCGTAGTACGAGGGGTGGACGTTTACCGGGCGGAGGGATGCGACGGCGTGATCGCGATCGGCGGCGGGTCGCCGATCGATTGTGCGAAGTGCATTGGGGTGCTGGCGACGCACGCGGGGCCTCTTCGGCAGTACGCGATGGTGGAGGGCGGCGCGGCGAAGATCACCGCGGACAAGCCGCCGGTGATCGCGGTGCCGACGACGGCCGGCACGGGCAGCGAAGTCGGACGCGGGGCGCTGGCGACGTTCGACGACGGGGCGAAGCTGGCGCTGATCTCGCCGCGGCTGATCCCGCAGGCGGCGGTGTGCGACCCGGAATTGACGGTGGGGATGCCGCCGCTGCTGACGGCGGCGACGGGGATGGACGCGATCTCGCACTGCGTGGAGACGTTTTGCTCGCCGAAGTTTAATCCGGTCGCGGAGGCGATCGCGCTGGACGGGTTGGCTCGGGCGAGCCGGCATTTGCTGCGGGCCGTGCGGAATCCGGACGATCTGGAAGCGCGCTGCGAAATGATGATGGCGGCGACGATGGGGGGGCTGACGTTCCAGAAGGGTCTCGGCGCGGTGCACCAGATCTCGCACCCGCTGGGCGGACTGAAGGAGGTGCGACTGCACCACGGGACGTTGAACGCGGTCTTGCTGCCGCACGTGCTGCGGTTCAACGCCGGGGCGTGTCCGGCGAAGATGGACGCGCTGGCGCACACGGTGGGGTGTGGGAGCGGGCGGAACCTGCCGTTTTATTTCGAGCACCTGATTGCGGCGGTCGGGCTGCCGACACGACTTCGGGAAATGGGGGTCAGCCTGGGGCAATGTCTGTCGGTGCTGGACGGGGTGATGCGGGATCACTGCGGCGCGACCAACCCGCGGCCGGTGACGCGCGGGGACGCGGAGGGGGTGATCCGGGCGGCGTGGTGAGGTCGACAATGAATTGCTTGGTATAATCCGCATATGACTTACCGCGGATATGTGAAGAAGGGCGTTATACTCTTGCGGAACGGGGCGAGCTTGGAAGACGGCACGGAAGTCCGCGTCGAGCCGGTAAAGCCCGTGAAGAAACGCGCCGCGCGAAAGTCGCTGGGGCAAAAGATGCTGGAGCACGCGGGCACGGTGAAAGGGGCGCCGACCGACTTGGCTAAGAATCACGACCACTATCTTTACGGCCGTCCGCGCAAATGAGGCGGTACTTCGCCGACACGTTTTTCTTCCTCGCGCTCCTGAACGAACGGGATGACGCGCACGATCGGGCCGTCGAATTGATGAACGACTTCGACGGGATGATGGTGACGACGAGGTGGGTCTTGGCCGAGGTGGCGAACACCTTGTCGGCGCCCCTGAGCCGCGGCGGGTGCGTCGATTATTTTCGCTTTCTTGAGACCGAACCGGACGTCGAAATTGTCGGGGACGAGGCGGAGATGTTCGAACTGGGATTGGACCTCTACGGGCGGCGATCGGACAAGAATTGGTCGTTGACCGATTGCATTTCCTTCGTGGTGATGCAACGGAAGCGGATCAAAGAGGCGCTCACGGCCGATCATCACTTCGAGCAGTCCGGTTTCGTGGCGTTGATGAAGTAGCGCGCTACCGCGCGCCCGTCCGGCAGGCCGCATTCGTTTGCCCACCTCTTTCGCCGCCGCTACGCTTAGTCCATGCAACTCCACGGTACACAGATTATCGACGGCCAGCCTTCCGCCGCGCCCGGCGCTTCAACGTTTCAGGCCACAAACCCCGCCATCGGTCAGAAGATCGCCCCCGCCTTCCAGGAGGCCACCGCCGCGGACGTCGATCGCGCCTGCCAAGCGGCGGCGGGGGCGTTTGACGCGGTGCGCGCCAAGTCCCCGGCGGAGCGCGCCAAGCTGCTGCGGGCGATCGCGGACGAGATCGTGAAGCTCGGCGACGAGCTGATCGTTCGCGCGACGGAGGAGACCGGGTTGCCGCGGCCACGGATCGAGGGGGAGCGCGGGCGGACGTGTGGGCAGCTTAAGCTCTTCGCCGACGTCGTCGAGGAGGGGTCGTGGGTGGACGCACGAATCGACCGGGCGCAGCCGGAGCGGCAGCCGCTGCCCAAGCCCGACGTTCGGCGGATGCTGGCGCCGCTGGGGCCTGTCGCGGTGTTCGGGGCGTCGAACTTTCCACTGGCGTTTTCCGTCGGCGGGGGCGATTCGGCGTCGGCGCTGGCGGCCGGGTGTCCGGTCGTCTGCAAGGGTCACCCGGCCCACCCGGGAACGAGCGAGATGGTGGCGCGGGCGGCGCAAACGGCCGTCGCGGCGTGCGGGTTTCCGCCGGCGACGTTCTCGCTGCTCCAGGGGGCGGGGATCGAGGTGGGGGCGGCGCTGGTACGACACCCGGCGATTCAGGCGGTCGGCTTCACCGGATCGCTCAAAGGCGGGCGGGCGCTGTTCGACGAGGCGGCCAGGCGGCCGCACCCGATCCCGGTGTACGCCGAGATGGGATCGACGAACCCCGTCTTCCTGCTGCCCGGCGCACTCAAGGAGCGCGCGGACAAGCTCGCCGAGGGGCTGGTCGGCTCGGTCACGCTGGGCGTCGGGCAGTTCTGCACCAAGCCGGGCCTGGTCTTCGCGCCGCAGGCGGATCACGCATTCGTGGACGCGGCGGTGAAGCTATTCGACGCGGCGGCGCCGGGGGTGATGCTGCACGAGGGGATTCGCACGAACTTCGAGCGCGGGGCCGCGCGCTTGGGCGCGGTGATCGGCGTGGAGACGGCGGTGAAAGGGGGGCGGCCCGACGGGGGCGCGGGGTGCGGGCAGCGGGCGCGGATGTTCGTCACGTCGGCGGCGAATTTGGCGCAGCGGCCTGAGATCGCGGAGGAAGTCTTCGGGCCCAGCACGGTGATCGTGACGACCGCCTCGCGCGACGAGGTACTTGCGGCGGCGCGGAACCTCGAGGGGCATCTGACCGCGACGATTCACGGCACGCCGGACGATCTCAAGGAATGGGCCCCGCTCGTGAGCATCCTGCAGACGAAGGTCGGGCGGATCATCTTCAACGGCTGGCCGACGGGCGTCGAGGTCACGCACGCGATGGTGCACGGCGGGCCCTACCCGGCGACGACGGACCCGAAGTTCACCAGCGTCGGGACGACCGCGATCCTGCGGTGGGCGCGGCCGATCTGCTGGCAGAATTTCCCCGACGCGGCGCTGCCCGAAGAATTGCGCGACGCCAACCCGCGTAAGATCTGGCGGCGCGTCGAGGGGCAACTGACGCGGGAATGACGCCCACGGCTACGCCCGCCCACGCCACGTAATCACTGCACCGGTGCTCGCGCGTTGGCCAGGGATCGTCGACAGCTACGTGATCTAAATTAGTAATACGGCGCCTGCACCCAGTCGCTGTTGCTCGCCGCCGAATCGCCGGCGGAGTTGGTCGCGGTCACGCGGAAGAAGTAGCGGGTGCCGTACGACAGGCCCGACACCTGCGCCGACGTCACGTTGGCGGCCGTCGTCCCCAGGACGTACCAGTGCGTGCCGTCGAGCGAGTAGGAAACCTTGAACCCGGTCTCATTGCTCGAGTTGTCCTGCCACACCAACTGCGCCGTCGTGTTGCTGGTGGACCACGCGCTGAAGTTACTGGCGGCGTTGGGAACGGCGGTCGTGCCGGCGGCAGCGGTCTTCGCGCTAACCGTTGCGCTGGCGGCCGACGTCCCGCTGCCGTTGGTGGCCAGCACGCGGTAGTAGTAAGTCGTGCCGGCGGTCAGGCCGGTGCTGGCGAAGCTCGTCACGCCCGTGCCGAGCGTCGCCACCGTACCCCAGGTTGCGCCATCGGTCGACCGGTCGAGGCGGAAGCCGGTGGCGCCGGTCACGTTCGCCCACGCGAGATTGATCTGGCTGGCCGACACTGCGGTCGCGGTCACGTTCTGTGGCGCGGCCGGAATCGTGGTGACGGTCGCCACATTTGAATTGCCCGAGTTGACCGACCCGTTCGACGCGTAGACGCGGTAGGCGTACGTCGCGCCCGCCGAGGCGGTCGAATCGGTGTAGGCCGTCGCGGTCGCGCTGACGCTCGCCAACGTCGTCCAGGTCGAGCCGCCGTTGCCGCTCCGCTGTACCACGTTCGAAGTGGCGCCGCTCGTATTGTTGTTGCTCCAGGTGAGGCTCACCTGCGTGGTCGAGACGGCCTTCGCCGCCAAGCCGGTCGGGGCGTTGAGCGTGACCGTCGTGCCCGACGATCCGGCCAGGGCGCTGACAAGCAAATTCGCAATCGGACTTCCGCGGCCGGTCACCGCGTCGTAACCCGCGGTGGCGCTGTAGGCGCCATTGTTGCCACTGGTGACGTCGTGGAAGTCGGTGGCTGAGGCTTGATAGATCGCGGGCAAGGCCTGGCTGCGGCCGTCCAGCGTGCCCAGGCCGTTCTGCGCCCGACCCTGGTTGGCGATCGAGATGATGCCGGCGAACATCGGGGCGGACAGGCTCGTGCCGCCGAGCTGTACCCATGGCGTGGACGTCCCGTTGTCGTACGCGTCGTAGACGGCGACGCCACTGTTCGGGTCGGCGTCCATGGCGACGTCCGGGATGCTGCGCTTGCCGGTGGTCTGGAATGCGCTCTGGTAAGACGGCTCGGCCTCGAGCGTGCTGACGCCACCGCCGCCACTGCTCCAGGCGGTCTCGCCGAGGTAGTTGCCCGAGGCGTCCACGGAGAGGGTCGTGCCGCCGACGGCGATCACGTTGGGCGAATACGACGGGTATCCGCCCGGCGCACCGCCGTCGCCGGTGGACGCGACGAAGGTGACGCCGGCGTGACCCGCAGGGGTGGTGAAATAACTGTCGAGGGTGTTCTCGCCGTTGAACTCGCCGCCGCCGAAGCTCATGGAAATTGCGGTGACGTTCGGATTGTTGCGGGCAGTGTTGACGGCGGCGGTAATCAGATCGTTGTAACTGCTGGAATTGGCCTCGTAGAGGATGATGTTCGCCTGCGGGGCGATCGCGTGGGCCCACTCGATGTCAAGCGATTCTTCGAGCGCCCATGAGTTGCCTTTGCCCGCGGGGTCGACGCCGGGCAAGGTCGTGCCGCCGGTCTGATTGAGCTTGGCGAAGCTGGGCGGGTCGCTCAGGCCGAACGCCTGGTCGAAGGCGTGCAGGTCGGCGGCGGCGGTGGGATCGTCGTAGGCGTCCACGATGCCGATCGTCTGCCCGGCGCCGTTGCCGGTGACGCCATTGAAGCTGATCGAATCGACGCCGTAAGCGCGGCGCATCTGGGCGGGGGTGAGACCCGTCGCGCCCGCGCTGGCGAACGGTTTTACGCCGTTCAGGTGGGCGGCGCGGTAGGTGGGCCGGGCGTGCTGCGTCCGCCAATTGTGGGCCGCCTCCGCCTTGGACGACAAGCTGGCGCTGAGCAGCGCGCGGCCTTCGAGGTTTTCGAGGTTGAAGGCCGACGGGCGTTGTCCGTGACGGCGGGTTTTCTTCTGCATTGTGGGTCTCCGGAATGGGCGCGCGAGAGGGCTGAGCGGCAATGGCCCGAGCCCTGCGAACCGAGCTGGTTGTCGGGTTTGGTGAACGACGGCAACCCGCGGGGAGTTGCCCACGTTATACGCCGCCCTTTCTATGGAGTTCAGAGTATTTGAATCCCGCCGTGAAGCGGGCCTTCATGCATTTAACTATTCTACAATTAGACACTTATGACGAATTAGGCTCGACGCCCCATTCAGGCCAATTTCCCCCGGCGAGGGGCGGTCTTACCATCCTCGCATCTGAATCAGGAGTGAAAAAAGATGTTCGAGCGTTTGTTGCGTCAATTTGAAACCAGCCCAATCGCCGCGGGCGAGATGCCCGAGCCGCCGGATTTGACCCGGCGCGGGCGGATAGACCGGTCGAAGTCGATTCGGGTTCGGCCCGCGCGGTTGAAGCCGGCGGCGCGCTGTTCTTCGTCGAAGTGCCCGCCGCTGTTTTACCTGGTCGCCCGCGGCAAATGAGCCGCATAAATGAGCCTCAGATCCCCTCCCGGGGCCCGGTGACAATCCCCGTCACCGGGCCTTTTTTGTTCCCCGCCGACGGTTTTCTCAAAATCCCGCTTGCCTTTTACGGTAGTGAATGCTAACTTATAAGTATAGTAATCGCTAACTCAAGCAGGAGAAGCTCATGTCGGCCATCACACCCGATATCGCACCGAACCCCTTATTGTGTCCCGCGTGCCACCTGCCGCTTCCGGCGGCGGGGGCGAGTTGTCCGCATTGTCAGGCGTCGCGCCGCCCATTCGCGCAACGGGTCATCCCGCCTCACCTCGGACAGGTGAATGAGCCGCCGGCGCCCGCGATCCGGCGGTCGCTGCTGGAGATCCTGCTCGACCCGCGCAGCATTCATTGGCTGCTCGGGACGGGGGCGGTGCTCCTGGTCGTCGGGCTGGTCATCTGGCTGGCGAGCCTCGGGCTGTTTCAGAATCCGATCGTCATCGCGGCCGCGATGACGGCCGGGACGGTGGCGACGCTGGGCGGCGGGTGGGCGACGATCCGCCGCACGCGGTACCAACTCGCCGGCCGCGCGATCACGCTCCTCGCGTGCCTCGTGATGCCGCTCAATCTCTGGTTCTACAACTCGCACGGGTTGATCACGCTCGGCGGGCACTTGTGGCTGGCGGGTGTGGTCTGTTGCGCGCTCTACGCCGCGTCGGCGTGGGTGCTGCGGGACGCGCTGTTCGTCTACGTATTAACGGGCGGCGTGGCAATGACGGGGTTGCTGATGCTCGCGGATTTCCACCGCTTCACCGAGATCGCGGCGCCGTCGACGTTGCTCGTGGCGCTCGGGTTAATCGCGTTGCACCTCGAGCGCGCGTTTGCGGATGAAGGCGACGGGCCGTTCACGCGACGGGTATTCGGGGCCGCGTTCTTCCGATCCGCCCTGGTCCTGCTCGGGGCGGGGTTGCTCATGCTGCTGGGGGCGCAGGTGGGCGGGTTGTTGTACCGGCCGTTCCTGCGGGGGTGGTTGCTCGACGCGCAGCCGCTGGTGACGACCGACGCGGGGCTGCGGGTCTGGGCGCTCGCGCTGGTGGCCGCGGGAATCTACGCCGGTATTTACGCCGGCATCGTTCGGCGTGCGGGCGTCTACTTTTACGCGGCGGCGGCGTGCCTGCTGTGGCTTGAGCTGCTCGCCATGGACGTGCTGCACCTGTCGCTCCAGCCGGGCGCGGTCATCATCGCGCTGTCGCTGACGGGGCTCGCGGCCAACCTGTTGCAGGCGGTGCTGGCGCGGCGGTTTAACCTCACCCGGCCGACGCCGTCGCTGGGGCTTTGCCTGAACCTCTTGCCGGTGTTGCTGGGCGTCGCGATCCACTTCCGCGCCAACGCGGCGGTGTTCCACTGGATTTGGCCGGCGGAGGTGTCGGTGACGTTCGCGGTCGCGATGCTGATCGCGGCGGTCTGCTGCCGCGTCGGGGCACACCTGAGCGCCGACGTGAGCCGGCGCACGTCGGCGACGTACCTCTTCGCCAGCGCCGCGGCGACGCTGGTCGCGGCGTCCGCGATGTTGACGCTCGTCGGCCTCCACGGCTGGGCGGCACGGGCGCCGATCCTCATGCTGATCCCGATCGGTTATTTGCTGGCGTCGCACCTGCACCGCAACAAGCCGTCGGCCACGGCGCTGACGCGCATCGCCCATACTGCCACCGGGCTGATGATCTTCTCGATGCTGGGCGCGGTGCTCCACGTAACGCCGCGGGCGGTCGAGCCGATCACCGGAGCGGCGATGAACCTCGTGCTGGCGGCGTTCTGCGGCGAGGCGGCGCTCTTCTACGCCCTGGCGGCGCGGTTGCGGAATCACACGGCCAGCGTTTACCTGGCGACGGTAATGGCCTGCGGGGCCGTGTGGCAGTTCCTGAACTACGGCGCGGCGGCGACGGAGATGTACGCCCTGGCGCTGGCGGGCGTGGGATTCGCGATCGTCCTTGTCGCGCGAATCGCCGCGGGCCGGCCGAATCAGACGACGGCGCTCACACTCGCGATCGCGCGGTGCGGAAATGCGGTCACCTCCCTGGCGATCGTCGCCGGGGCTTTGATCGGTCTCAGCCGGCTGGCGGTGCGGCTCGACGAACGCGCCGTGATCGCCTGGCCGCAGGCGGCGCTGGCGGCGATCAGCCTGGCGGCGGCGTTCGTCGCCGGACGCGGGTGGAAGCGGTGGTACGTGTTGCTGGCGATCGTTCACGCGGCGATCGCGTGCATCGGGTTCACGCACCTGCTCCACCTCACCGCCTGGCAGGACGCCGAATTATTCAGCGTCGCGATCGGCCTGCTTTTGCTGGTGATCGGCCACCTCGGCTGGTACCGCGAACAGGACGCTGCCGACGACGCCGTGAGCATCAACCTGCTCCTGGGCAGCCTGCTGGCGGGCGTGCCCTTGGCGATCGCCGCATACTGCGGCCGCACGGCGACGCACGTCTCGCTGGTGGACGAGGCGGCGCTGCTGACGGTCGGGACCTTCCTATTCGTCAGCGGCTTCCTCTGCCGCATCCGCTCCACCACGCTGACCGGCGCCGGCCTGCTCACGGCGCAGCTCGTCATGATGCTGGCGTTCATCGGGATGCGAGCCCAGCTCGCGGTGGGCGTCTACCTGACGTTGGGCGGCGGCGCGGTCTTCGCCACCGGCCTGCTCCTGAGCATCTACCGCGACCGCCTGGCAACGCTGCCGCAGCGAATCAAGGAACGGCGGGGTGTCTTCAAAGTCCTGAGTTGGCGGTGACTCCAGCACAACCCGATCAACGGGCCGAGTGATGGCGGCCCGCACCGGCGGCCCCCGTAACAGGGGGCCGTCGGTTTTCGTTGGATTGCCTTACATCGCGACAATGTGCGAACCGATCTCGCGCGCGGTCTTCTTCATACAGCCGGCTTCGTTGGCGAATCGCGGCCACTTCGCGGCGGCGGCGTTCACTTCGTCGATGATGCCGGCGGCGTCCTTCGGATTGATGTCGAACTGTTTCGCCAGCGCCAGCGCGTGCTCGCGCGTCGGCGCGCGGCCTTCGCCCATGACGGTCATCGTGTGTTCGCCCCCCGGACCGGGCGAGAACCCGATGTCGTACGCCGGCGACAGCGACCACCCGCCGGCCGCATCCATTACGAACGCGAAGTTCTTGGCGTGATCGTCACGGTTGTGCGTGACGACGTTGAACACCATTTGTCGGAAGACCCGCAGCACGTCCCGGTAATTGCGCGTCAGCGCGAGGGTGGTTTTCAGCAGGTCGGCGTAATCCGTCGACGGGATGCGAAAGTTGGCGTGAATGAGGTTGCCGAACGTGTGCACGTGCACGCGGCGGTTGCCCGGCAGACGGTCGAACCGCCGCACGCCGAAATGCGCGACGTTCTTCTTCACCTTGAATAGCCGCGCCGGCGGGACGTCGATGCCGGCGGCCCGCGCCATCGCGGCGTAGGCGAACTCCATCGGGCCGGCGTCGCGCACGTCGATCGTGGCGCAGAACTTGACGATCCAATGCTCGAAACCGTCGGGGAGGTCGTCCTCGCCGGAGACGAGTTGATCCCCATTGACGCCGACCAGCACCTTGGGGCGCGCCCCGCCCGGCGAGCCGCCGGCGCGCATCAATTGCGGCAGTACCTCAACCGCTTCACCGCCGAAAATCTGCTGCGCGTTTCGACCGATTTCGTAGAGGTCGAAGAGTCCGGGATCACTTTCCACCTCCGCCGGCGGGTGATACGTGAGCGCGCCCATCGTCCGCGTGCCGAGGTACGCGAGGCGATCCAGCGGCGAGGCGCTGGACGGCGCCATCCCGCGGCGCCGGAACAGGCGATCCATCAGCAGCAGACCCCAGCCGTCGGGAAGCGAATCGTCGAACACACCCGGCAGGGGGCCGAACGCACGATCCGTATGCTCGATCAGGCCGGGACGCGTAGGCCACTTGAACGGCGAAAGGTGGATGCCACTGCGAAGGAAGTCGGCGTCATACTCAAAGTAGACGCGTCGATCGTGCTCGGCCAATTCGCCGACGTTCGTCGACCGATCTGGCGACCACTGAAGCCGGACCGTGAGCTTCCTCAACGCGACCCCCGCTTGCGTTTGGGACGGCTGGCGGACGCTTCCAGATCTGCCATCGATCGCGCCGGTGGCGGGCGGAAGAGGTTTTCGAATTCGTCCAGCCGGCCGAGCGCGTGACAAATGCGCGTCAGGTACTTGAGAGAGATTTCGCCCTTTTGCTCGAATCGGCGGAGCGTGGGGAGCGAGACGCCCGCACGGGAGGCGAGCGTCGATTGCTTCAGACCCAGCGCGACGCGCGCGTCACGAAGCCGCTGGGCCAATAGACGCTGAGCGCTCGCAGGGGCAAGGACTTCGGGGAAGTTCACCATGAATTACTATCGTCATTTTATCACTTAGCGGCCATGACGACGATTAGTAATTAAATTTTATTACTTAGTCGGATTATTCCGCAGGTGTTTGCCGAGCCGAAGTGGCCTTTTGCGCTTCATGCCAAGCGAAATTCATCAGGTCCGCCATTTCGCGCAGTTTCTCGCGGACTTCTTCCCAGGGGTAGGCTTTAACGCCGCCCAAGCCGGGGCCCGCTAGACGCCAACCGGGGCCGTCCGGGGTTTGGACGCGCTCGACGTGGTAGGGGCCCGTGGGTTGAGTCGGCGTCGCCATCGGATCGGCAGTATAGCGTCAACGGGCGACGCGCGACGATTACTGCGCCCGGTTCAGTGACCAGTCGTAGCTCATCGACTCGTACTCGGTCGCCGTCTGCACCGGTGAATCCGGGGCGGCATAAGGGCGGATCGATTCGAGCAGCGACGGGTCCTTTTTGCCCGAGGTGCGGCTGTAGGCGTCCTTGAACTCGCCGGAATAGAACTTCGTAAAAATCTCGCTGAGCTTGACCTTGGTGTCGCTCACCTTTTGGACGCCGCGCGGGTCACTCAGGTAGCGTTTGCCCTGGTCGGCGAGCTGGGCGTCGAGTTTCGAGCCTTCGTACGCCTCCTTACGGAGAGGCGGGCAGGATTTACTCATGCAGTTGAGCGCGAAGTGAACGCGAGGGTCGCCGGCGCTGCGGACGTGCTGTTTCTCGAGTCCGTCGAGGTTGGTATTGCTCCCGCCGACGGGGAAGGAGGCGGTGAAGTAGAGGCCGGACAGGAGGACGTTACCGGGCAGGCCTTTCTGGAGCACACCGTACAGGCAGAGGGCGTTGTAAGCGTTGATGTAATAGGCGAGCTTGTCGGCGTCGGTTTTGAAGAGCTCGGGGCGATTGGCGGGGGACGCCTGGTTGATCATTCCGACGTAACGGAAGAGCGCATCCTTTGCGCCGTCGGTGTTGTTGGTCAGGGCGTCATATTTGACCAAGCCGTCGTCGGTGCAAACGGTGTCCAAAACTTTTTGCCAGTCGGCATTGCTCCACTGGGCGATGGACGATTTCGGGGCGTATTCCTGGGAGACGGCCCCACCGCCGCCAATGCATCCTGATAAGACCAAGCCCAGACATGCCAAGACGCCGATTCCCCAGACTGCTAATAAAGCTTGTCGCCGCATGGATTTATGCTCCTGCTTCCCGGACATGACCCCCTATAGGAAATCAATGAATTCTAAACTAGCGAAAACGGCGGTTTCTTCCAAATACAAAGTCTGGACGGGTTGTTCGGAGGGCGCGGGGTTACCTCAAGTCAGTTGCTACCAGCGCCGATGGATAAATAGGAAAGATGGATAAAAGAGTCAAATCTTTCCCATCGTAGCCGTTCCGCTGGGTGTAGCGCTTGGGAAACGGCCTGAACGAGCTTACAAGTAGCTCGGTGTCGGAATGAGGTTCTGCTATGAAGACGGTGTTTACGACGGGCGAAGCGGCGGAGATTTGCAAGGTCTCACAGCAGACCATCATCCGTTGTTTCGACAGCGGGCGGTTGAAGGGGTTCCGGGTGCCGGGGAGCCGGTTTCGGCGGATTCCGCGCGAGGCGCTGATCGCATTCATGAAAGAGAATGCGATTCCGCCGGATGCCTTGGATAACGGCAAGCGGAAGATCCTGGTGGTCGATGACGATCCCGAGATTGTCGAGCTGTTTGTGGACGTGCTGGAGCGGGATGGCCGATTTGAGGTGAAGACCGCCAGCAGTGGTTACGACGCCGGGATCATGACGCAGGAGTTCATGCCCGACCTGTTGATCCTGGACTACATGCTGCCGGACATCAACGGCAACGTGGTCTGCCAGACGATCCGCGCCAACCCGAACTTCGAGCACATGAAGATCATCATCGTGTCAGGCGTGGTGAACCAGGACGAGATCAACGACCTCTTGAAGAGCGGGGCGGATGAGTTTGTGAAGAAGCCGTTCAACATCGAGAAGCTGATCGAGCGGGTTTGCGAATTATTGTCCGTGGCCGCATAAGTGTGGCCGGGTCGTAATTTGCAATCGCACAGGATTCACTTGGCACTAGCCGATGGGCATAACCTGTCCACCTAAATCATGCCCGATGCCGTTAGGGAGAAACGTGTTGAACTGATCCTTCAGCAATTGGAGGAGTTGCCGACGTTGCCGGCGGTGGCGCTTAAGCTGCTGGAGCTGACCGGGAGCGACGACTCGTCGGCGAAGGAAGTGGTGGAGCTGATCTCGACGGACGTGGCGCTGGCGTCGCGGATTTTGCAACTGGTGCACCGGGCGGACGCGGGGGTGAGGGGGGACGTGAATACGATTGATCGCGCGGTGCTGCTGCTGGGGTTTGACGCGGTGCGCAGCGCGGTGCTGGCGGTCAGCGTCTTCGAGACGTTTTCGACGCAGCACGGACGCAAGCCCAATCATTTCCGTATTGAAGAGTTCTGGAAACATTCGGTGGCCGTCGCGTGCTGCGCGGAGCTTCTGGCGGACGAACTGGTTTTGACGTTCGGCAAGGATGCGGGGATCGACGCCCGTGAGGCGATGGTCTGCGGGTTGTTGCACGACCTGGGGAAGGTGGCGCTGGACGCGGCGCTGCCGAAGAGCTTTGACAAGGTGGTCGAGGCGACGGAATTGCTCCGAAGCAACATCGCGGATCTCGAGCGGAGCATTATCGGGCTGGATCACATGGTGGTGGGGAAACGGCTGGCGGAGCGGTGGGGGTTGCCGGCGACGATCCGGGATTGCATTTGGCTTCACGGGCAGGTTCCGGCGGCGCTGCCGGCGACGGTGAAGAATCCGCGACTGGTGAATTTGGTGACGCTGGCGGACGTCCTGGTGCGCGAGCAGCATCTCGGGTTTTCGGGGAACTTTTCGTTCACGGTGGCGCGTCAGCCGCTGGTGGACGCGATCGGGCTACCACCGGGGGCGGTGGAGCGGGCGTTGCAGCATTTGGTCGAGGCGATCGAGCCGCGGGCGCGGGCGCTGGGGCTGGGGCAGGCGAGCAGCGGGGAGCTCTACCAGCACGCGCTGGCGCAGGCGAACCGCGAGCTGGGGCGGATGAGCGGGCAACTGGCGGCGAAGAACCGGCGGCTGGCGGTGAGGGCGAAATTCTTCGATGCGCTGTCGGGCTTTCAGAGCGAACTGCGTCCGGACGCGCCGCCGCAGATGGTGCTGCACGCGATCGGGCAGACGGCGGTGGCGGTGTTGAACGCGACGTCGGCGGCGGTCTTCTCGGTGATCCCGGGGCAGACGTACGCCGAGGTCATCCTGTGCGACGGGCAGGGGGATATTTTCGAACAGACGGTGATCGATTGTCCGGGCGGTGTGGCGAAGCCGACGGGCGGGGACGGGCCGGTTCTGAGTGCGGGGGCGAGCCTGGAGTGGTTGCTGTCGGCGGTGTCGCCGCGACTCGGGGAAGATCAGCGATTCTGGATCTGCCTGGAGGCGGACGGGGTTTGCATCGGCGGGGTGGCGTGGGGCGCGCGGTCGGGCGAGGCGCAGCGGCTGAGCCCGCAGGTGCAGGAGCTGACGGCGATCGCCAACGGGTGGAGTTTGACGCTGCGGACGAGCCAGATTCGCGAGGAGGCGCGGCTGCTGTCGGAGCAGCTCGCGGAGGCGAATCGACAATTGCACAACGCGCAAAACGAGATCGTTCGGGGCAAGACGATGATCACGGTGGGCGAGATGGCGGCGGGGGCGGCGCACGAGTTGAATAATCCGCTGGCGGTGATCAGCGGTCGGTCGCAATTGCTGGCGTCGCAGCTCGAGGATCCGAAGCTCAAGCAGGCGGCGAAAACGATCTGCGACCAGGCGCACGTCATTACGAACATCATCACGGAGCTGATGGCGTTCGCGAAACCGGTTCCGCCAAAGGTGGTGGAGTGCGAATTACCGGAACTGATGGACCGGGCGTTGCACGAAGCGAAGTTGATCGCCGATCCGGCCGATAGAACGATCGAAGTGACTATGACGGATATGCCGCCTGTGATCGTGGATCCGCAGCAGGTGACGGCGGCGTTGACCGAGGTGTTGTGCAACGCGATCCAGGCCACGAAGGACCGTGGTCATATCACGATACACGCGGCGCACGACGCGTATTCGAGTCGGGTGGCGATCATGGTCGCCGACGACGGCTGCGGGATGGACGACGAGACGTTGAAGCGGGCGTTCGACCCGTTCTTCAGCAGCAAGCCGGCGGGACGCCGGCGAGGCATGGGCCTGCCGAAGGCGCTGCGTTGGATCGAGAGCAGCGGCGGGACGATGCGGCTGGAGAGCCGCGTGGGTAAAGGGACGCGTGGATCGATCTTGCTCCCCGCGGCCCCGATTAGCGTGCCGGCGCTGGCCAAGCCAGTGAGGAAGGCGCAGTAGGCAGTAGGCAGAAGGCAGAAGGCAGAAGGCAGAAGGCAGAAGGCAGAAGGCAGAAGGCAGAAATAGAGGGCGCGATGAGGGATGTTTGATTCATCCTTCTGCCTTCATCCTTCATCCTTGATTCATCCGGGAGAGAAGATGGCTCCGACGAAAGTAGCAGAGACGAACAAGGCCGCGGTGGCGCGTCCGCGCGTGCTGGTGGTGGACGACGAGGCGGAGTTGCACGAGGTCATCTCGGACACCGTGGGCAAGCGGCTGGGGTGCCGGTTGATCGCGGCGAGCAACCTGGCGCAGGCGCGCAAGGTGCTGGAGTCGCAGAAGATCGACTTGCTGTTGACGGACGTGAACCTGCCGGACGGCGACGGCATGAGCCTCTTGCCGATCCTGCACCTGCACCAGCCATTGGCGCAGGCGATCGTGATCACCGGGGCGCCGAGCATGGGGAACGCGATCGAGGCGATGCGCGAGGGGGCGAGCGATTTCGTCTCCAAGCCGTTCACGGGCGGCGACCTGATCGAGCGCGTGCGGCGGGCGCTGGCGCGGGCGGCGGCTTCGGTCAAGGCGGAGAAACGCCTCAACCGGTTGCGCGACGCGGTCAAACGACTCAACGACGCGCGGAAGATGGTTTCGAAAAAGGTGGACCTGCTCTGCAACGACCTGATCAGCGCGTACGGCGAACTGTCGAAACAGCTCGACCTGGTGCGGATCCACGAGGGGTTCAAGCACTGCCTGTCGGAGGCGAAGGATCTCGAGCAGCTCTTGTGCCACACGATGGACTGGATGCTGCGGCAGATGGGGTATTCGAACATCGCGGTGTGGCTGGCGGGGGACGACGACGAGTTCCAGCTCGGCGCGTACATGAAGTACACATTGGCCGGCGAGACGAAGCTGACCGAAGCGCTGCGCACGGGGTTGGTGAAGCTGGCGATGAAGGAGGAGCAACTGCACCTGAGCGGGGACGCGCTCCTGGCGAAGCTGTCGCAGCGGGAGATGGAGTTCCTGAAGGATCAGGACGTGCTGGCGGTGAACTGCTCGTACCTGGCGGAATCGCTGGGCGTGGTGGTGATGTTCCGCGACGCGAAGGCCGGCTTCACCGCGGAAGACGCGGCGGTGCTGAAGACGATCTGTCCGCTGTTCGCGGTGGCGCTGGCGTCGATCGTGCGGGGGGCGGAGGGGGAAGACGACGCCGACGGCGGCAGCCTGCTGGACGAAAACCAGGAGAAGCAGCAGCCGGAGAAGAAGAAAAAGAAAGATGATGCGGATTGGTGGAAGCGGGGGGAAGAGCCGCCGTTTTAGTCCGGATGGTCTGGACAAATGGAATTGAAGGCGACGACCCGATTGGGTCGTCGCTTCGTTTTACGTCGTACTTTCGTCGCGAATCGAACACAGGTCTCGGAGTACCGCGACCTGTGGCACCCGGCGCATGTTGGATTCCGGGCGCCATGGCGTGTTCAGTCGAACAGCAGGGCCATCACGAGGTCGTCATAATAGCGACCGTTCTTGAAGGCGGCGTGGCGGCGGCGGCCTTCTTCGGTGAAGCCTAGTTTGCGGTAGACGTGGATGGCGCGCTCGTTGTGGTTGTAGACCTGGAGCTCGATGCGGCGGACGACGCCGGTGGCGCGGGCGTGGGCGATGGCGGCGTTGAGCAGGGCGGTGCCGACGCCGCGGTCGCACCAGGCCTTGCGTACGGAGACGCCGAGGGTGACGGCGTGGCGGAGCGATCGTCGCTTGCCGCCGCTGTAGTTTAACAGGCCGACGACGTCGTCGTCGGCGAGGGCGAGGAGGAAGAGGGCGTTGTCCGAGGCGGCCGCGTCGGCGAGGAGCTTTTGTTCCTGCTCGACGGTGACGTCGAACTCGCCGGGGGCGCAGGTGACGTTCTCGGGGAACTCTTCGGAGATGCGGTGGACGTGCCGGATGCAGGCGGCGGCGTCGTCGGGGCGGGCTTGGCGGATTTCGATTTTGGTTGGGGTGGGGGACATGGTTGGGGTGGATACGGACGAGGTGTTGTTGGTCTGACGTACGAGTTGTGACGCGTGCTTCGAATTCAAAATGTGCGGGATCGCTTGCGCTCTTGGCTCCCGAAGTACCGGGAGTCCACGGGCGGGGGCGCCCCGTGATACGGGCAACTGGCGATCACGTTTATCTGCCCGAATTTCGTCCGAAAAGTGTGAACGCTGCGCGTCACAAACCGTATGATTGGTGCGTTACACGGTACCGGTTTTTGTGGTTTGCGGAGTATGTTTCGGACGATATAGTCTGCATACGGTTTTAGGTTCTGCTGTGTCCGTGATTGAGGGCCAATATTTGGCAAACCGATAAGCAAACCCCGGGGATGGACGCTTGCCCGCCGCAAGCCCGCGGAGACTAAAGTGGTCGTAATACACTTTAGTCGCCAAGACGGGATCCGAACGGCAAGACAGACGGGAGAACCCTTCCGATCGGACCATCACCCACCTGTCTTTACTTGGGTTTGACCAAACCACCCCTCACACGGCACGAGCGGAGCTTACTCCGTACTAGCGCTCGCACTACCCTTGATCGGGTGGCGGGCGTTTTTTTACGCGCGAGCGCGCTGTGGGTGGGGTCATGCCACGGCAAGCCGAGAGCTTCCCAGTGCCACCTGACTGGTGTGATAAATCACACCCTACAATTGGTCTTTAGTCGCTGGGCCGGAGCTGGAAGATGCGGATGGGGGCGGTGCGGGTGGGGACGGTTTTCTTGAGTTGGTGGAGGGTCCAGGGGTGGGGTTTGAGCCAGTCGAGGAACATTTCGCCGGTCTGGCGGCCGGGCTCGCCGAGGAGGACTTGGCCGGTGGGTTTGAGGTGGCCGCGCCAGAAGGGTTCGAGGAATTGCCACTGGGTTTTGTCGTAGAGGATGTCGGCGCCGATGATGAGGTCGAAGCGCTCGGTCAGGCGGGCTTTCTGCCAGTTGAGGCGGCGGGTGCGGATCCGGTGTTCGAAGTCTACGGCATTGAGGCGGGCGAAGAGGAGGGCGTCGGGTTCGAGGTCGGCGAAGAGGACGTTTGCGCCCAGCGCGGCGGCGATGGCGCCGGTCAGGCCCATGCCGCAGCCGAGGTCGAGGATGCTCGTTCGCGCCACGTGCATGGCCGACAGGGTTTCGGTCAGCAGCTCGATAATCGCCAGCGAGCTGTCCCAGAGCTCGGCCCAGTAGGGGAGGTGGAGCTCTTCGCCGTCGCGGCGCTTGCCGGCGAGCTTGTCTCGGCGGTCTTCCTCTTCGGCGACCTGGTCGAGCACGCGGTTGGGGTCGGCGACGCGCGTGAAGGACAACGACAATCCGCCGACGCGAACCGGCTCGGTGATGGTTTCGAATCGACGGTGAATCCGCGCCAGCAGCGCGAGCCGGCGGCGGGCGGCGACGGCGGCGGAAGACATCAATGCGTTACCGGTAAAGCCACCCGAAGAACCATTCGAGGATGAGAAAGGTGGCCGTCGCCAGGCCCACGATGCCGATGACGGCGATCAGGTTGCAGATGATGGCGCCGTTTTTCTTGACGGCCAGGCGCGTCATCGCGCCGTACATGAACAGGATGACGATCCACGCCAGCGCCACCGACGGCCCGATGTGGAACGGGATCAGCGCCAGGATGCTGGGGCCCAGGCAGTAGGCGTACACGTTGTACGTCAGTACCTGCGGGGAGAGCGCCTTCATTTCCCCGGAGGAGACCAGCTTGTAGAACAACCGGACGATGAGGTTGAGCAAGACCCACGTGCCGGCGACCGCGATGGCGAAATGCAGGAGCCAGACCTCGCCGTCGGACGCGAAGTCGAATTCGGTCCTGGCGGCCCTGAACCTGAGGAAGTCCTCGAGCACCCACCCCAGCCCCCAGAACACGCCGCAGATAATGGCGAACGCGCGGGCGTCGCTGGGGGTTTCGGGTCTGCGCATGGAGAAGAGCAGCTTGCGCGGCGACGTCATGGACATGATCGCGGTCTTGAAGAATGCGGGGATGGCGCCGATGGACCCGCGGTCTTCCCAGGGCGTGCCGGGCCCGGGGGCGAGCAGATCGCCGATGAGCTCCTGCTGGGCGTTCATCGAGGTGATCTGGACGTCGGCGGGGGATTCGTAGTTTTTGGACATGGGGTCGCGCGCTCCTCGCCCCC
>Ga0207674_10001532_pt1 | contig 29752 bp, 28 predicted proteins | sample KBSCornC72_FD_184303 | JGI IMG/M metagenome (GOLD analysis project Ga0207674, IMG submission 184303) | Corn rhizosphere microbial communities from Kellogg Biological Station, Michigan, USA - KBS Corn C7-2 (SPAdes) (version 2) | ecosystem: Host-associated > Plants > Roots > Rhizosphere > Soil ...
TACCTTCTGCAATGAGAGCAAACATCTTCTCATCTTCGCCCGGCACATCCTTATGCCCATGCTTATATACAGCGGTTTCAGCACCAAACGGATAATCGAGCCATGCGCCTGGAAAACTAAGCAAATATTCTTCTAACTCTTTATGTGTCATACTTTTACTTTCTTCAAATAGTATTCTAGCTCTTCAATGCTTCCACGGATATCATCAATAGCTCGATGCGCTTCCGGCTTCGAAAACTTCTTATGGAACTTACCCTCAAACACTACTTTCCAAGCACTTACATCGAGCATCCGATAGTGCAACCGCGCATCAAGTCGTTGCCACTCGTTAGCAATAAAGCGTCGATCTTGATGAACAGAATTGCCCGCAAGCAATACCTTACCTTCTGTGCCGATATGCTCATCAATAAACGCAAGTAGCTCATTCTCAACCGTACGACCATTTTTTCCGTCTATATTTTGCGCGATCAACGCATCACGCACATCCGAAAATTCATCCCAAAACTCTCCTACCATACGTTTTTTCATTAGGCTTGGACCCACCTTTTTCACCGCCTCAAACCGAGCAATTTCTTTAAAGTCCCAGTCAGTAACAATTGCGCCAATCTCCAAGATACGATCTTCGACGGGGTCTAGACCAGTCATCTCAAGATCAACCCACAAGATTCGCTCAGGCTTAAAAGATTTTTTCACTACTTTGCGTCTTCTTTCTTTTTATCGATTCGATCGAGCTTGGCATAATGAACGGCAATATAGACAACAAATGCCGTCGCAAGCAGCGTAATAAGAGAGCTCAAAATTGCGCCCCAGCCAATTGCAGCTTCCGGGTGTGATCCATTCGCTTTTTCAAGTACCCATTTAAGGTTGTTTAGATTCACTCCTTGTGTAATAAGCGCTACAAGTGGATTGATCAAATTATCAACAATCGCCTTGACGCTCGCACCCGCCGCAGTACCAATCGCTAAACCAATCGCTAAACCAACCACACCTTGCTGCCGAATAAAGTCCATAAAGCCAGCACCCTGGTTGCTGAATACATCTCGTATCCGTGCAGCTCGCTCAATCTTGTTATCCTCATCACGACGAATTGCCGTCTCTTGCTTTTTACTTGTTGTCATATAGTCTGCGCTCTCCTTGTTACATTTTCTCAGGTGCGTGAATGCCGAGAATAGCTAAACCCGCCTTAAGTGTATCTGCATATACGGCAACTAACCCCGCGCGATGCGTTTCAAGCTTGTCACCAATTACTTGGTGCTGCTCGTAATAACGGTTAAATTCCTGTGCAAGTTCAAACAAGTACGTACAAATATGATGTGGCTCGAGGGATTCAAGCGCACGGTTCACGACCTCATGATACTCACCAAGCTTTCGCACTAACATCCGATCTTCATCGCGCACTTCAGTTGGATAGGTGATCGTACTTGCTGATTTATCTAAAATACGACGTGCACGTGCATGCGCGTACTGGAGGTAGCTGCCGGTGTTACCCGTTAAGCTCACCGCCTCATTCACATCAAACACAACATCGCCACCAATTTTTACTTTCAAGAACTGGTAACGAAGGGCGCCAGCAATAATTTCATCAATTGCCACCCCACCTCGTTCAGTAATTGCCTTACCGAATTCATCAAATAGCCAATCAATGGCGACAACATCGCCAGTACGTGAGCTCATCTTACCAGTCGTTAGTTTTACAAGGCCAGTTGGATAATTAAAAAGTTTGCCCTTAAGCTCGGGAATAGCCAGCTCAGACGCGGCAATCACACCTTTAAAGTAAGCCGCCTGTTCCCCACCTGTCACTACTATACTTTGGTCTAGTTGCGGATAATCGGCATATTTAAGTTGCACTAAGCCCATATCATGCGCGCCATAGAGGCCATTACCGTGCGAACCGATATAAACATTATCGAACGAACCATATTTGCTACCTTCAAAAATATACGCGCCATCAGATTGCGTAAACACGCCCGGCGTATTGGCAATGATAAGTTCCTTGCCTGGTTTTTCAGTTTCGCTTTCCACATAACGACGCTCAATCGGCATATTCCCTATGCGCGCAACAATACGGTCGATCTGCTCATAGCTCCACGCGGCGCACATATCATAAATTGCTTTATACGTAGGATCATCAAGCATGAATGATTGCTTTGCAAACTCATCAATTTCCTTCTTAGCCTCTTCCGAATCTTTTGCCGCCTGCGCACCACTCGCGTACATTTTGTTCATAAACACATTACGCTCATCAAATGGAATTGCTTCAAGCTTCGCAATATCCCCGCCCGTTTCTTTCAAGATAGCCCACATACTTTTACCAACATGTGCACCAACATCACCATGGTAACTAACTCGGTGTACAGTTGCTGTGCTTACCGCTAAAAGATTTGCCATAGTATCGGCTAAAATTGCATTATATGCGTGTCCTATATGCATAGCCTTAAATGGATTTGGATTATTTGTTTCAATCACCACAGTCTGACCTTGGCGAATCGGCGCGGGATTAAGCCGAGTCAGATCAAGGAGTGCCGTAGCGCCAAGCGTCATGTTAATAAAACCGGGCCCTGCGACAGCTACATCAGAATAATCACCAGTGGCATTGAGTTTATCAGCGATCTCAGCTGCAGTATCACGAGGCTTCTTTCCAATTTTTTTTGCAAGCTGCAATGCTACGTTTGTCGAATAGTCACCAAACTTTGGGTCTGGCCGGTCAAGTTGTACTCGCACATCAACCGAATACAATTCTTGAACAATCGAAATAATAGCAGCTGTTGTTTTTTCCATACTGCTATTCTACCAGAGGTGGTATACCTTCGGCAAACGACCTAGAATTCATCAATAGCGAGATCGTCTTGTTTGTAAACAGACACAGGCGCGATACCGCGTGAATGCGCATCCTGGAGTACTTCACGGAGCATGTCCATGTCGTCCGCAGTTAAAGTGTCATTTACTGGCTCATTTTGTGGTGTTGGTTTTTCTTCTGCCATGGGTTTACATTAGCATAAACACTATAGAATGTCAATTCGATATTCAATGGAAATACCTAGCGACGGCTTGCATTGATAAGACCAACAAACAGCGGATGTGCACGCATTGGGCGCGAACGAAATTCAGGGTGTGCCTGAGTCGCAATAAAGAAAGTATCGCCCATCCCTTCAACAAACTCTACAAGCCTACCATCTGGGCTTGTACCGCTAATCGTCAGGCCACCTTTCATAATTGTCTCACGATACGCCTGGTTTACTTCGTAGCGATGACGATGACGTTCAGTGATCTCCACGGCGCCGTACACCTTCTCCGCAAGACTACCTTCAACAAGCCGTGCTGGATAATCGCCAAGGCGAAGCGTGCCACCAGTTGACTCTTTACCTTGCTGGCCGTCCATAATATACACAACGTTATGTGCAGCGTCCTCATCAAACTCTGATGAATTTGCATCGAGAATTCCTGCACGGCGAGCTGCCGCAATTACCGCTACTTGTAGTCCAAGACAAATACCGAGATATGGTTTGCCTGTCTCAAGTGCAAAGCGTGCTGCAGCAATTTTGCCCTCAATACCACGCGAACCAAAACCACCTGGCACCAATAGTCCATCAACAGCTGAGAAATCCTCGCTCGTTGCAGTCTCCGCATTAATCCATTTGATAGTAAGATTGACGCCTTCGCTCCATGATGCAGATTTTAACGCCTCAAGCACAGATAAATACGTATCTTCATTGTCGAGATACTTTGCGACAAGACCAATCGTGACATTCTGCGGAAAGTTAGTTGCTTGTCGCTTCGCAAGCTCTTGCCATGCTGAGAGATCAGGCCGCACAGTGTTGTTAGTAAAACGTTCAAGAAGCGGCATAATACTACTTGTCGCAATACGTTCAGGAATTAAAAATACGCTCGAGACATTTGGCATCATCAATACGTTATCTTCAGATACGCCACCAAACATTGCTACCTTGCTACGCACTGAATCTGGTGCAGGATCATCAGAACGCACAATCACGGCGTCTGGCACTATACCAAAGCCACGAAGATCGTTCAGAGCATTCTGTGCAGGTTTGCTTTTAAATTCTTTGCTCGTACTAATAAATGGCACATATACCACATGCAGGTAGAGCGAATTCTCGGTACCAACTTTGCGGCCAAATTCGCGAATAGCCTCAATAAACGCAAGACCCTCGTAGTCGCCGACCGTACCACCAATTTCAACAATATGAACATCGCTGCCCTGGCTTGCCTCAAAAATAGATTCCTGAATAGCATTCGTAAGATGTGGTACGAGCTGAATTGTTTTGCCACCAAATTTACCAGCACGTTCATCAGCGATTAAATCACGCATCAATCGCCCGCTAAGTGTAGCGTTTTTCTGCGTGAATTCCTGGTCTAAAAATCGTTCATAATGGCCAAGATCGAGATCCGTCTCGGCACCATCTTTTGTAACAAAACATTCACCGTGCTCCGCGGGATTAAGTAAACCCGCATCCACATTCAGATACGGGTCACACTTTTGCACAGAAACAGAGAGGCCTTTGGCTTGTAGCACCGTACCGATGCTTGCTGCCGTAATACCCTTACCTACCCCCGAGAGAACACCCCCTGTTACAAAAATATATTGTGTCTTTTTTGCCATGTGATCTTTCATCTCCATGGGGTTTCAGTATAGCATATTTCGCGCCTCTACACTACATGTAGTGTAGGATGTTGTTTATTCTACGCGATATACAGCGACAGCCCCTCATCCACACGCAAATAATGCGTGATATTGGTTAATTTACTTTTATTATTACCCCTCTGTAGTATTTTCGCAATACTACACTTAAGCACTAGTGGCGGTCAGCCAAATCAGTACAAGGTTAAGTATGCTCACAAATATTGTTATTGAATAAATAGCAGTAGTGACAATTCGTGTGTTGCATGCTTCGCCCATAATGCGCTTGCTACTGGTAACAATAGCGAGTGGAACAAGTGCAAATGGAATACCAAAGCTAAGTGCAATCTGGGATACAAGGAGAATCTGGGTGGGATCAACCGCGAGTGCAAGGAGTAGAATCGATGGAATAATCACCAAAATACGGCGAACAAATGGCGAGATTTGCTTTTTAAGAAACCCATGCATAATAACGTCGCCGGCTTGTGTTCCCACTGAAGTTGAAGCAAAGCCCGATACAAGCAGACCTATCGCAAACAACCAACCGACAAGCGGCGCAAGATTTGAACCAAGCATCTGAAATATACCCTGCAATGAATCTGCAGCAGCACTTCGCTGTAGCACTGAAGCTGCCAGGACGAGCATCGAAACATTAACCCCACCCGCGAGTATCATTGCAACCGTCACATCGATTTTGGTAGCATGAAGAATTGATTGCAGTTTTTTCATCTCAACTTTACCATGCTTATCGCGACTAAGCGCCGAATGAAGATATATCACATGCGGCATAATTGTCGCACCGAGCATCGCAACAGCGAGCAAGATTGTCTCTTTGCCTTCTAGCTGAGGTATGAAACCTGTAAGCATCTGCCCTACCTGTGGGGGGTGTATAATAAGTCCAACAATAAATCCAATCGGAATAACAAGCAACAGGCTTACAATCACTCGTTCATAAACATGCTGGCCCTTTCGAGTGTATGTCGCAAGCAGGAGGAGCGAGACAAGGCCTGTGATAATTCCGCCAGCCACGAGTGGCACATTAAATAACAGTTGTAATGCAATTGCACCCCCAACTACTTCAGCAAGATCACAAGCAGCAGCAACCACCTCAGCTTGTATCCAATACGCGATACGAGATTTACGCCCAAGACGCGAAGCGATAACCTGCGGCAAACTTTTCCCGGTCACAACCCCAACTTTTGCTGATAGATATTGCACCAAGCCCGCCATAAGATTGGCGAATATTAACACCCAAAGAAGCAAATACCCATACTTTGCGCCCGCACTAAAATTAGCTGCAAAATTACCCGGGTCAACATAGGCAACGGCTGCGACAAAGGCCGGCCCAAGAAGTGAAACGACCCTAGCAATACGTGCTTTACGTCCCATGAGATGTGCCTATGCCACTAATAACTGGAGAAAGTGGCTCTTCAAACGAAATCAGAGGCATATTAATAAGCTCGCGCGCACTCCCCTCAGGGTACTGATGCTGGTACACCTCAGTGACTGAACCGAAGACCGCATCCGACCAAACGAAACCGAGCCTCTCTGCAGCCTGCTTCACGCCCGCTTCGGACGCGCCTTCAATCTCGACATATGGATTAAGGTGAGGCCATTCATCAATCACAACCTCAACGTCTCCAAGTCTCCATGTTTCTCGGCGTGATTCCTGGAATGATTTATGAACAAGGTCCACTTGCTCCAAGAGAGCAACGGTCGCATCAAAATCACTTACTGTCACCTCAATCTCTTTTGCGCCAGTTAACGATGTTTCATCAAACTGCTTATAAGTTAAGGTTGTACGATGGCCTTCATCGCGAACACGAATAAACGCATCACGCTTGGCGAGCTGCTCTGTCTCAATAATAGCGCGTCGCATCAACCGCATAGGTTGCTCACAAACTGCCCCACCTCGCGCCAATGTTTCACGCGTTGCATCGATATCGATATCGCAAAACTTTACTTCAATCTCAGTCTTCATACTTCCCTTTGATTATAAAACGGGCGTGGTATTTCTTAAAATGCCACGCCCGTCATCGCTAGCCTACCTACTAATCTTTCTTCTTGCCACCGGCATTCACTTCGTAGCTAGTGTTGGTGCTTTCAAAGAAGTTCACAAGCTCAAGGGTGTCGTTAGCTGCCGCCATCCACTTTGCTGGGTTATCAACATTATAGTGCGTCCCAAAACCAAGCTCTTCAAAACGACGGTCAGTGAGGTATTTTACGTACTGGTTAACGTAGTCGGCATTAAGCCCAAGAATACCCTTCGGAAGCAAGTCGTTGTTGTATTCCATCTCCATCTCAACTGCTTCCAAGATCATTTGTTTGATCTCTGCTGCGAATTCTGGATCCTGAAGGTCTTCATTCTCTTCAAGTGTAGTAAGAATCAAATTCATACCAAACTTCAAGTGAAGACTCTCGTCACGAATGATCCAATCCATCAGGCTACCAAAGTTACGCAGCAAGTTACGCTGACGGAAACTAAGCGCCACCATAAAGCCAGAATAAAACCACACCCCTTCAAGGATAATATTGTAAGCAACGAGGTTACGGATGAAGTCTTTCTTACCCTCGGTAGTACTGATATCGAGTGTGTCTTCGGTCATGCGCTTGATGTACTTGGTCTCAAACTCTTCCTTACGAGCCATCGATGGAACTTCAACGTGAGCTTCGTATGCCTTCTCACGATCAATCGGAAATGTTTCAAGAATGTACTCGAAACTCATACAATGGTTGGCCTCTTCCCACATCTGCTTTGCAAGATATAAGTGGCATTCTGCAGCATTCACGTACGGGTAAACACCGAACGCAAGCGCCTTGTTCACGAGTAGCTCATTTGGATTGAAGTAGCTTACGAGGAAAGTAAATGCATGCTTTTCTTCATCACTTAGCTTCTTCCAGTCTGCAAGATCTTGTGCGAGCTGGATTTCATTTGGAAACCACGTATTTGCGACTGCCTGATCGTATAAATCTTTTGCCCACGGGTAGTGGATTGGTTTAAGCAGTAGTCCATCCTGGACGCCTGCACCTAAAATTCCTGCCATATCTCCTCCTACTGACATCCTTCGCACTGTGTAAGATCTGCTGGATCAATTGGTGCTGCAACCTCGCCGCGCGCGGCGGCTTCTTCATTAGCAGCTGCCTGTGCTTGTTCCATTGCGTCCGAAATAGCTTGCAGCTTCTCTTCGAGTGACATGTTGTCGTTGATAATTGTTGATGCGTTCATTTTTTATCCCCTCCTTTTATGACTTTGCGAATCCGAATCCAACTTTTTTGGCACCCGTGCGAGCTGCGATATCTTCAGATTTGTTCACCTTGGTTGTTGACTGTTCTGCCTGGTGGCGCGGCTTTACATGTAAGTAGTACGTTGTCTTAAGACCACGGCGCCACGCTTCAGTGTAAATCTCAACGTATTCATCGATATCACGAGTTTCAAGGTACATGTTACGACTGATTGCCTGGTCTACCCACTTCTGTGCGCGTGCCGCTACTTCAATGAATGCGTACGGACTAAGCTGAAAGCTCGTCTTGTAAACATCTTTTATTCGCTGCGGAACTGCCTCGACAGTTTGGATATCACCAAGGTTAGCAAGAACTTCATCCTTTACTTCTTCCCAGATACCCAGATCACGGAGGTCGTTCACAAGGTTTGTGTTCACTTCAAGGAACTTACCGCTCAAGGTGCTTCGTGAGAAGATTTGAGCAAACTGCGGATCAAGACCCGGAGTCGTACCAGCCACAAGGCCAATGTTCGCAGTTGGTGCAATCGCCATAAGCGTCGCGTTGCGCATCCCCTTCTTAACCTTCTTACGAAGTAATTCCCAGTCGAGGTGCGCCTTACGATTGACTTTTACTTTCACCTTTCGGTCGGCTGCAAGCTGATCAAGGGTGTCAATTGGCAAGTAGCCCTTGCTCCATCCGCTGCCCTTGTACTGTGGATAGCTACCACGGGTTACTGCAAGATCTGCTGACTCATCAATCGCGTGATAGCTAATGAACTCCGTAAGCTTGTCGATGAGATCATACGCCTGGTCGCTCTCGTAACTAAAGCCGAGCTTCTCAATGACATCAGTGAAGCCCATCATACCAAGACCAATTGCGCGGTTCTGAAGGTTTGAGTTCATTGCCTCAGGAATTGGTGTGTTAGTGATATCACAAAGATTATCAAGCTGGCGAACAGCGCTACGTACAGATTGCTCAAGCTTATCCCACTCCCATGTCTTTTCAAGGGTCAAGTGGCGGCTCAAATTAATGCTAATAAGGTTACAAACAGAGGTGTTCTTCTCGTCCTGAGGGAGCGTGATCTCAGTACAAAGATTTGAACAGTGAATCGTGCCAGTGTTGTTGTTCAATGCGCGAGTGTTAATAGTATCCTTCCATGTTACCCATGGGTGACTACCTGCCTGAAGCTGTGTAAGAATTGCCTTAAACTGCTGACGTGCTGGGATAGTCTTAAATACCCGCAGCTTACCCGCATCAGCTAACTTGATGTACTCCTTGTATCGAACACTAAACGCTTCGCCGTAAAGCTCAGGGAGATCTGGCGTCTCAGCCGGGTCAAACATATACCATTCTTGGTCTTTTTCAACACGCTTCATGAATTCGTCAGAGATATATACGGCCGTATCAAGAAACCGGGTACGGAAGTACGGATCACCAGAGTTCTGACGAAGATCGAGAAACTCTGGGAAATTCAGGTGCCAGTTCTCCATGTACATTGCCGCTGCGCCAGCTTTCTTGCCTTTGCGACTCACTGCGAAGAGTGCAGTATCGACCATTTTCATAAATGGAATAGGGCCGGTACTTTCAGTATTAGTAGTGTGCACAGGACTGCCAGCTGCACGAAGCTTAGTCATCGTAATACCAATCCCGCCGGTGCCTTTTGCAATCCACATAGTGTCACGTACGCTTTTCGCAATCGATTCCATGTCATCTTGCACTTCCATAAGAAAACAGTTTGAGAGCTGTGGGAATGCACCCCCTGCATTCACACGAGTCGAACCACCCGCCACGTATTCGAGACGTGCCATATGTTCGTAAAAATCAATCGCCGAAGCTGTTGGATCTTCTTCGTTGTAGCTAAGACCCATCGCAATACGCATATGAGTAAACTGTGGCGTTTCCATTGGGTCGCCGCTGTTTTTGCGAAGTGCGTAACGGTTGCGGTTAGTGACAACGCCAATATATTTGAAGAGCTCGTCGTGTGCCGGCTCGAGCACGCTACCGAGCTTCTTTAAATCAAAGCGACCATCAGTCATGCGTTCATCGAGCAAACCGTCTTTTGCCGCAGTTTTAATATATGCAGGGAATTTTTGGGCATGCAGCTTCTTGAGCTCAGCTGCATTCTCGTAGTCACCCAAAATCTTCTTATAGATAGTCTTAAGGAGAAGCCTAGCAGCAATCTTGTCAAAATCTGGGTCATCTTTAACGTTTTGTAGTGCTGTATGGATAACAGACTCGTCAAGTTGTTCTGTAGTGATTCCATCAAATAGTGTCAATTGAAGCTGTGTTGCAACTTCTACTACTTTTTGGATCTGGTTTGGAAGCCCCTCGCTCGCTGCTACAAGAGCTAAATTAATCTTATTAGCGTCGAAATCTTCACGGGTGCCATCGCGTTTTACGACTTGAATACCGGCCATATTCTATTCCTTTGTTATAGTTATTACCTTCACCGACCCCAACCCCTCAGGGGTGCAAGAAAGTCACCTACTAGCGTAGTGTACTAGTTTTACGACAAACTTGCATATGTGTCTATTTTGCTGAACTACTACACATGTAGCGTCTAATAACTATGATAAGCGCTACATATAGTGATTTCAAGCGTTTTAACTTGTTTTTTTAACAATAGGCCTAAATAACACCTTGTAGCGTAGATGGTAATTTTTACTACGCTACATATGGCGTACAGGCTATTCACCGCCACACTTGAAGGACCAAAAGGCCCTCGAGGTAGAGCCCCTTAAGCGTAGCCATAGAAGGTGTATAATAATAAACAATATGGAAGATATAGTCACTATAAAAGACTTTAAAATGCGATTCGGCAGCACAGAAGTCATCCACGGACTTACCTTTAACGTACGGCGGGGCGAAACATTCGGGTTTCTCGGCAGTAATGGCGCAGGTAAAACCACCACAATCCGTGCATTACTGGGCATTTATCAGCCTACTGGCGGTGAATTACTTCTTGACGGCAAACCATACAGCGTATCTGGCGATGTAAAGCTCGGATACTTGCCCGAAGAACGTGGCCTGTACAAAAAAGAATCTGTCATTGACGCAATGGTATATTTTGGCGAGCTAAAAGGAATGAGTCGTGATGAAGCCAAAGAAGCTTCACTCGCCTACCTGAAGCGTGTAAACCTTGCCGATAAAGCACATGTGCGCCTTGATAAACTTTCTGGCGGCCAGCAGCAAAAAATTCAACTCGGCATTACCATCATGGACAACCCTGAGCTTCTCATACTTGACGAGCCAACTAAGGGATTCGACCCCGTCAACCGCAAACTCCTCATGGATATCATTAAAGAGCATCGCGCAAAAGGTGCTACTATCATGATGGTAACTCACCAAATGGATGAAGTTGAGCGCCTCTGCGATCACATCGTTTTATTGAAAGATGGCGCGTCACACGCCTATGGCACTGTTGAAGAAGTAAAGAAGAAGTTCAACAAAAAGTCACTCGACGAAGTATTTCTCCAAGTATACGGCGACGAAAACGAGGAGACAAAATAATGCACAACCTTTCAACCGTCATTCGATTCGAAATTGTTCGCACGTTAAAAAAGAAATCGTACTGGATTATGGCGCTTGGCTTCCCGGTAATGATGATGGCAATATTTGCAATCATATATTTCTCAAACCAATCAACCAACAAGGCTACTAAGGAGCTTCAGAACCAGTCATTCAGCATTGAAGTTACCGATGAGACACATTTGATTAAACCTTCTATTCTTAAAGCATTGAAAGCAAAAACCATCAGCAGCAAACAGCAAGGTATCGGCGATGTAACTTCTGGCAAGGTAGATGGCTATATTTACTATCCAAGTGACATCAGTAAGCACCCAGTTGAAGCCTATGGCCAAGACGTTGGCATCTTTAATAACAGTCGCTATGATGCAGTTGCAAGTATGATGCTTAAAGAGTCCATCCAAAATTCAGTTGACATGAATGTTCGCAGCGTTATAAGCAATCAGACTTCCACAAACGTCACCACGTACCGCGGTGGCAAAGAGTACGACCCTATCAAGCAAATGATCCTCCCTGGGCTGTTCTTAGTGCTCTTCTATATGTTGATCACATTCTCCGCTAACCAAATGCTTACGAGTACCATCGAAGAAAAAGAAAACCGCGTAATCGAAATGATCCTCACTACCATCGAGGCTCGCACGTTGGTAATTGGCAAAATCGTATCACAGGTTGCACTTTCCCTGCTCCAGGGCTGTATCATCGTGCTTCCAGCACTTGCAGGATATCTCCTATTCCACGATAAACTTAACTTACCGTTTATTAACCTAACGACACTTCCGATAGATATACCGCGTATATTAACCGGTGCACTCGTTTTCGCCGTGAGCTTCCTGTTCTTCACAGGCATACTAGTGTTGATCGGTTCAAGCGTACCAACCGCTAAAGAAGCAAGCCAATTCCTTGGTATCGTCATGGTCGCGATCTTTGGCCCACTCTACGCCGCATCTCTATTCATCTCAACACCCGATGCACCGCTCGTTCGATTCTTGAGTTTATTCCCATTCACAGCGCCAATTCCGTTACTACTTCGCAATGCAGTTGGCAATCTACACCCATGGGAGCTCGCTATCGCACTACCGATTCTTATTGTGTCTGCAACTGTTATATTACTACTTGCCATCCGCGTCTTCCGCTACGGCGCACTCGAATATAGTCGTAAAGTATCACTCCGCGAAATCTTTGGTCGACGCTAATCGATCCATAAAAGGGATGTTGACCAGTTGGTCAACATCCCTTTTATGGCGGAGAGACAGGGATTCGAACCCTGGGTACTTTGCAGCACACACGCGTTCCAGGCGTGCCAATTCAACCACTCTTGCACCTCTCCGTAGTATTCACATTATAGCAAAGTCATTCCCCTTGTGCTTTTTATTGTAAAGTTGTATTTTATACACTTCACATCTGTTGCTTTCGTGAGCTCTGAGTGCCTATAATAAAGGAAGATGCCGAAGGCCACCACATCCACACCGGTTATACAACTCACCAACCTCACCAAACGCTATGGGTTCGGGGAGACCTCTCATAAAGCGCTTGATGAAGTGACACTCACAATTAAAAAGGGTGAGTTTATTGCTGTTATGGGACCGTCTGGCTGCGGTAAAACAACACTCTTAAACGTTATCGGGCTACTTGATCACGGCAATGAAGGTGACTACAGCCTTGACGGCAAATCTGTCGCTAGTCTTTCCGGCCAGCAGCAAGCGCGTGTTCGTTCAAGCCAAATTGGCATTGTATTCCAAAGTTTCAATCTTATTCATCGCCTGAATGTACTCGATAATGTTGCGCTACCACTTACCTATAGTGGCATTCCTCACATTAAACGACTTGAACGCGCCAGTGAGATTCTTAAAACATTCCACCTGCAAGAGCGTGAATACTACATGCCATGGCAACTAAGCGGTGGCCAAATGCAGCGTGTAGCCATCGCCCGCGCACTCGTAAATCACCCGAGTATCATTTTGGCCGACGAGCCCACTGGCAATCTTGATAGCCGCTCCAGTCATGTAATCATGGAGGAGCTCAGCCAGCTCCATAAGCAAGGTAACACAATTATTATGGTGACACACAACCCTAATCTTACAAGCTATGCGAGCCGCGTCATTAACATGCTCGATGGCAAAATTGCAAGCGACACTGGCACGATGCCCAACCCGACAGCACCGAAAAAATCAGTGAAAGTTCCCCTAAACCAGCACGCAAAACGTAAAGAAAAAATCACCAAAACAACAAAGACACCACGTAAAAAAACACGGAAGGCAACGAAATGATCCAGCTACTTACAGATCATATCCACAATGCCTACCACTCATTAAAGAGCAATCGTGGGCGGACGCTGCTTACGGTACTTGGCATCGCAATCGGCATCGCAAGCGTGACATGCACATTAGCTATTAACGACGGGGTGCGAAAAATGGTCGATACGCAAGTTGCTGCATTCGATGGCAAGCTCGCCGTCGTTCGACCCGGGTTTAAATCACATGACCCGAACCAACTTGTAAACCCAGTCACACAGCAGTCATTCAGCACAAGCACGCTAACAGATGCAGATACAACTGCCCTATCAAAACTACCGAATATTGAAGCTGCGGTGCCACTCATGACAATCGAGGGCACCATCCATGCGCAACATGCAACTGGCCCAAACAGCGTTGTGCTAGCAACAACACCCGATTTTGCCAAAGTGTCGAACATTACCATGCTATCAGGAAAATTCCTTGATGACACAACAGACGACAATACTGCCGTAATTGGCCTCCAGCTTGCTATATCACTCTTTGATACCGATCACCCTATCGGCGAAGCATTCACCATGCGCGGCCAACAGTTTACCGTTGTTGGCGTCCTACGTCAAGACAGCGCGCCGATTAATTTCAATAATGTCGACCTCAATAACGCTGTCGTCGTAAGTTTCGAGCAGGGGAAAAACTTTAACCAAGGCCGCTCACAAATTCAACAAATTGATCTGCTCACAAAAAAACCGTCTGATCTTTCGAGTGTCATCAAGCAGGCCAAAGCAAAGCTACTCTCTCAACATCTAGGCGAGGAAGATTTCTCAGTTACAGGCGGCAAAGCCATCACCCAGCCAACCGGCCAACTATTCCAGGCAATGACAGGGGTTATGACTGCAATCGCTGCTATATCACTCATTGTAGGCGGTATCGGTATTATGAACATTATGCTCGTCGGTGTCGCCGAGCGAACACGAGAAATTGGCATTCGCAAAGCTGTGGGCGCAAGCCAGCGTGCAATCATTGCCCAATTCCTTATTGAATCACTCATTATGAGTGGGTTTGGCGGACTAATCGGCTACGCGTTCGGGTACTTATCGGCTTTTATCGTCAGCATATTCCTTTATTTCACCCCAGCATTTAGTTTGCAAACAGCAGGCATCGCACTTGGCATGATGATTGCCGTTGGCCTATTTTTCGGCCTCTACCCCGCCCTAAAAGCAGCGCGAAAAGATACCATCGAATCACTACGGCAATATCATTAAATAAGTGGCACTAGGCTGTTAACTTCTTTTCAAGGTACTAAAAGCGAAGTGCAGCCCTTAGGATTTTTTAGCGTAAAAATCCTAAGGCGTGTAACGGTACCTTGAAAAGACCGTTAATAGACTAGTGTACACAAACTACTCAAGCTCTTTTTTAAACTTATCGACAATCTCAAGCCCGGTTGGATCAACATTGTTTAGGATTGCCACATACACACTGACAAACTCACCTAAAATACAACCCCACAGTAACTGTTCCAGCACGCTCTTACCAGCAATTGGTACGACCGTTGCTTTTGGCCGGCGGCCCGAAAGCAGTCGATCACTGATATTAAATCGCTTCAATATACGAGGATTTTCAAGTTCGCTTATCAAATCAAATACAGCAAATGGCTTCTCAATCGGATGGCTCGTCCAGCCCGCAAACTCATTATGACTGAATTCCGGCAGTATGTTCGAAGCTGACACATTCTTTGCATTCTCATTCCAGCTGATCTTCCACTTGTATGCCACAGGTGCCATAAGCGGTCCGGCGTAAAATACTGGCGTCTTCCCTACGGCGAGTAATGCAAGCTGCTTTGCATAGTTACGTTCGATGGGCACATCTTTCTCCCATAGTTCACTCTCTTTATGTAGCCATGGCTCACATTGCGCCATTTCGTCGTATACGTTTTTTGACGCAAGCCCAAATTCAACAAGAACGCGTAGCAAGATGCGAAGATTATAAATCATCCCGTAACGTGCTTCCGACTCCTCAGGAATCAACCCAAGCATTGCATGACTACTCATTGCAAGGTCTTTCAGCTTACCACCACTCGTAATCGCAACCACTTGGCACGATTTTTTAATCGCTTCTTCAAAACAAGCGACAGTCTCCTCGGTGTTACCCGAAAAGCTACTTGCTATCACAAGTGTGTTTTCATGTGCATAATGCGGCAGTTCATATCCACGTACAATTTCAAACGGCACATTCAGGCTATCGCGCAAAATAACTTTTGCCATTTCAGCAGCGAGTGCCGACCCTCCCATACCAGCAACAACTACATTATTAATTGGTCGATCATCATGTTCACTATCAACCAAATTCACCTCAAGTGCTGCCTGGCGATATATATCCGCCACCACGGCAAGCGCCCCTGATCGGTCGCGTTGCTTCAATACGTTTACGTCATCTAACATTGTTACCACTCCCCTTGCGAAATATTCTCTTACTATGATACAGTATTGTATAAGTAAGCATAACTACTAAATATTCAAGAGGTGGGCATGGATATTCAACCGCAATCAACACAACCAATTAGTGACGACCAAGAACTTGCGAAAGTTCTCGCTGGAGTAAATACAGACGCGAACGAAGCCGAAGCAATGCCTGCAACTGCGGCAATGCAACCGCCGGCGGCTCCAATAGAACCTCCAGTTACGATGCCCACACCCGATCCTATTATGCCAGCTGTCCCCGCACCTGCCACGTCATCATCTGTAGCAATACCTGTTGCTGGTGAGCTTGATGGGGTAAAACAGGCCGCCATCACTGAGCTCCGCCCGCTTGTTGACAAACTTACGCTTCCTCCCGAAGAAAAGTTTGATACATACCTCTTGCTTATTCGCTCTACAGATGACAAATCACTCATCGGCCCCGCTCACGAGGCTGCTAAAATGATTAGCGACGAGACCAGGCGAGCCCAGGCACTCCTGGATGTAATCAAAGAGATCGATTTTCTCTCTGGTGCGCAAGCAGCGTAATCATTAAACGACCACACAAAATTACCTCCTAGAAAGAGGTAATTTTATATTCATGTATAATAAGTACCAATGAGTATTCGCTACGCGACAAACGAAGAAATACAAAACTGGGACACATACCTCGCTGGCAATCCCGACGGTGGTAACGTCTTCCAGGCAACCGAAATGGCCGAGGCAAAACGCCAAAATGGCTGGACGCCTCGGTACCTACTAGTGAATGAAATCGCAATTACCGTGTTAGAAAAACACGTTCCGCTGCTTGGAAAATTCTGGTACCTACCAAAAGGTCCTGGTGTTACGACAGAAGCCGAGCTATTACCCATCGTTGATGAGTTGACTGATTTCGCCCGCGCTAAGGCTGTTTTTGTAGTAAAGATCGAACCGGAAATTCTCGAAAGCGAGGATACCAAAAGCGCAATTATGGAAACCGGCCTTATTCCCGCGCGGGCCGTGCAGCCAAATGTATCGACAGTAATAATCGACACAACTCCTAATCTTGATGAAATTATGGCGAATTTCAACCAAAAAGGCCGCAATGCCGTACGCCGTGCTGAGCGGGAGGGCGTCACAACTCGCTCTGTAGAAGTTGACGATGCAAATATACATATCATGTACGAGTTGCTCGCAAAGACTGCCGCAGGCCGCTTCGATAGCTCCTTGCGAAGTTTCGATTATTACAAAAAATTCTGGCGAAGCTACGCAAAATCAGGCCATGGCAGCCTGTTCTTCGCAGAATATGATGGCCGTATAATTGCCGGTGCCTTTTGCATGTATCTTGGCCAAAAAGGCCTCTACAAAGATGGTGCCAGCCTTCGCGAAAAAATCGTCTACGGCGCCAGCCACCTCTTACAGTGGGAAGTCATCAAATGGATGAAAGAGCGGGGCGTAACAAGCTATGATCTATGTGGAAGTCCACATTCGACCGAAATTAACGACACCAATAATCCTTTTCACGGCATCGGTCGCTTCAAAACGAGCTTCAATAAGCACGTCATCGACTATGTTGGTTGCTACGACATCATCATTCGCCCACGGGCCTACAAACTATGGAAATCATACGGGCAACGCATTGCCACTAGCCTTTCGTGGCGACTCAAACGTCAACAGTGGCTCTAAAAACACCCGCAGGGTGTTTTTATTAATCTTCCTTACCAAGTATCTCACGCACTACCACTGAATCATTCCATGGAATCCGTTCACCGTTCACAATACGAAATATTTCGTGCCCCATGCCAGTAATCAGTACGGCATCGCCTTTTTTCGCAACAGCGAGCGCCTTTTCAATTGCATCCCGACGATCTGGCACCTCAGTAGTCTTCATCGCCCCACCTTTGGCTTGCTCGATACCATCATATATCATACGTCGAATATGTTCAGGATTTTCGCTATAACTCTCTTCATCAGTAAGGAAAATACGGTCCGCAAGTCGTGCAGCAATTTCCCCCATAATAGGTCGTTTACTTTGATCGCGATCACCTGTTGCACCAAACACTAAAATTACACGATTCTTGGTGATCTCTTTTGCTGCAGTAAGGAGTTTTTCAAGCCCATCTGGCGTATGCGCATAATCCACAATTACGTCATAGGGTTGATCCTCAACCACTCGCTCAAACCTGCCTGGTACCGCCTCAAGGTTTGCGACTCCTTCAACGATGTCTTTCAAGCTCACCCCAAGCAAATATGCAGCGGCAGCGGCAGCTGTCATATTGTAGGCGTTAAACTCACCCGGTAAGTTTGTGGCGAGTTCCAGCTTAGTTTGATGATCAATTGTCACTCTCGCCTCTGTACCCTTACGATACAGCTTAATATTATCCATCCGCGCCTCGGCCGTTTCGTGTTTACCATAGGTAATTTTCTGCTCAGCGGCCGGAAATTTATTAAAGAAGTCAAACCATTCATCATCACGATTTAACACAATAAAGCGTGGGGAATCAGCAAACAGTCGCCCCTTCACTTCAGCATAGGCTTGCATCGTACCATGATAATCCAGATGATCTTGAGTAAGATTTGTCATAATTGCCATTTCTACCGGCACACCGTCAAGTTTGTGCTGATGAATTGCATGACTCGGAAATTCCATCACGACATAATCTACCTTGGCACGCTTAGCACTTTGGAAGAATTGCTGCATTCGCGACACCGTACCAACAGTAGCATTCAAATCGTTACGTCGAGCATTCCCAGCAACTTCAATAGTTGCAGTGCTAAACATTGCAGTCGTCTTACCTGCCTGCTTAAGAATTTCGTTGATAAAATTCACCGTTGTCGTCTTACCATTTGTACCTGTCACCGCAATTACCTTCAAATGACGCGCTGGATTTCCATATCGAGCAGAAATCGCTCGTACACGCGTTTTGCGGTACACGTCCTCGAGATTCTTCACCGTCGAGCGAGGCAGTACCTGCCGCACACTTTTCACCAACCTATCCTTCATATCTCCAGTTTAGCACTTTTAACATGCCCGATCCCGAAAACCCGAGGCAATATTCAAGGTAATTTTATGGTATAATAACGTAAATGAAAATCCTGGGAATTGAAAGTAGTTGTGATGAGACTGCTGCCGCTGTTGTTGAAGATGGGTCCATACTTCATAGCAATGTGATCATTTCACAAATTGACATTCATAGCCATTACGGGGGGGTCGTGCCTGAGGTAGCAGCCCGTAGCCATATTGAGGCTATTAACCCCGTTATTAGCGAAGCACTCCAAAAAGCCAAGTGCACTTGGGATGATATTGATGCCATCGCCGTCACCTATGCGCCGGGCCTCATTGGCTCCCTCCTTGTCGGTACACTTGCTGCACGCACACTTGCCATACTCCATAGCAAACCACTCTATCCAATCCATCATGTTGAGGCGCATGTATATGCCAATTTTGTCACGAGTACCACTGAGTCAAATTCATCACTCACCTTCCCGAGTCGGCAACCTCAGTTCCCGATGCTTGCGCTCATCGTATCTGGCGGCCACTCGCAGCTTGTACTATTCCATGATCACGGTGATTACGAACTCCTCGGCCAAACACAAGATGACGCTATTGGCGAAGCATACGACAAAGTCGCAAAAATTATTGGCCTTCCCTACCCTGGCGGCCCATCAATTGCCAAAGCAGCTAGCCTGGGTGACCCTAAAAAATATCGATTCCCAAAGGCGAAGCTCCAAAACCCATACGATTTTAGCTTCTCTGGGCTCAAGACAGCCGTTCTCCGCTCGGTTCAGGCTGCAGTCGGTAAAGATTACACTTTTCCATCTCACGAGCTTCCTGCGCTCTTAGACGAGGCTATGCGCAATAATTTCGCTGCAAGCTTTCAACAAATCGCTAACGAAACGCTCGTCGATAAAGCCCTCAAAGCATTCAATGATTATCAGCCAGCATCGGTCGTAATCGCCGGCGGCGTCGCAGCCAATCAAGACCTCCGCAAACAGTTGAAAGAACGGCTCCCTATCGATATCGAATACGCCCCGATGCAGCTATGTACCGACAATGCAGCTATGATTGGCACACTCGGCTATTACTATGCTCAGAAAATGGCACCGGCTGATCCTTACGCATTAGAGGTGATTCCAAGTCTCTCAATGACAAAAACCGCATGGAATAAGCAAGAAGCATAAATATGACACAGTATTTTTCATCTCTTGAAGACCCAAACCTTATAACTCTCATTGCAAATGGCGCCGTTGGGGTGCTACCGACAGATACGGTATATGGTCTCGTTGCTGCAATTCGCTCGCCCCAGGCGGTCACCAAACTCTACGCCACAAAGCCCCGCGAGCTCGCTCCGGGCACCATTATCGCCGCAAGCGTCGAGGATCTCGTATCTGTTGGGTTTCACCTAGATCAACTCAAGCAAGTCGAGCATTACTGGCCGGCCCCTCTCAGTGTCGTGCTCGACGCCAAAGATGTGAATGCAGATGTAAAACAAGTTCGAACCGATCTACCTGTTCGTATCCCAAATAATCTGGCTCTCGCAAACCTCCTCCGCCACACTGGCCCCCTTATGACAACGAGCGCTAATGCACCGAAACAACCAACATCCACCTCTGTTGTAATGGCCGAGTCGTACTTTGGTGACAGTATAGACTACTATGTTGATGGTGGTGATGTATCCAACCAACCTCCATCTACAATCATCGGCATAAAACCTGATCATTCTATCGAAATCTACCGCCAAGGCGCCGTAAAGATCTAGCTCAAAGTATAAAGAAGTCTGCTCTTCTACTAGTTTCAAGGCCATCCAGCGAAGTGCAACCCTAAAAGCTCTCGGCCCTAGCCGGGAGCTTTTAGGCGTGTAACGTGGTCTTGAAAGCTAGTAGAAGAAAGGGGCTGAACCGGCACTCCGAAGAAATAGTGAGTAGAATTGCCGTCATGTATCGCCTTGATATAACGTTGTATTTAACGCAACAATTTAACCCTACGCACAATAGATTTAACTTTTGGTAGTACAGCCGTCCACACCAAATATAGTGGCGAAAGCGGATAATCCAACGTCCCAGCCAGCATATCTTCATGGTCCGCAAATCCCTGCTTAAATGCGCTCACGCCATCATTAAGCAACCCGTTCATATCGTATCGTTCAACGCCCCATCTCTTGCAGGTAGTAATTGCATGCCATTTCAGCGCATAATTCGCACGCAGCTCCTGCCCGCGATCATTCATGCCTCCATATAGCTCAAACGCCGTTTTAGCACTGACGGCAAGCCACACAAACGATAATAGCTTCTCATTCTCATATGCCGCAAAAATTACCGACGCGTCACTAAGTTTCTCATGCACATCGTAATAATAGTCATCCCCATGCAGCGCAAATTGAGCGCGCGCAGCTGTTTCATGGTAAATCTCAAGACATTTAGCAATTTCTTCACGGGAAGTTACCTGTTTCAGCGTCACCCCTTCCCTACCTGACTTACGAATATACTGGCGCGTCTTTTTTGTCATCGCTTCAAGTAGCTCATCTTCGCTCTTTGTAAGATCAAGAATCAACGTTCGCGGAATCAAAATAGTATTTTTCGAGCGCTGGTATCCTTTAACCTCCGGCATATCCTCACTATCAGGCTCAATGGTCAATACAGTACCTGGCAGATGCCGCTTTACGTACACTGCAAGTACTTCATATACTTCCCTGCCCTTACCATCTTGATACACAGGTCCACGCGGCACATAGTTCAATCGCTTAAACGGCCCTGGTAAAGAGCGGGATAAAATCTGTGCAGCGCCTACGATAGCTTCATCTTCACGGAAAAATATTCTCTTTGCATGCCAATTATGAGCCGACTTGAGCTCGCCCCACCCCCATAGTTGCAAAGGATGGCCGCCAAGATCAAGCACTATTTCGTCCCACGCATCTGCGTCGTCACATACCTCAGCCGTAATCATATTGCATATTGTACTACAAACTTACTAGTACACGTGAAATGTGCTATACTAGAAGTAATACAAACACGGGAAAAGAACAGAGGTCAACAACAAGAAGTTTCATTGTGGTGGTTTTTCATGTGAAATTCTGCCAGGTTGTTTTTGGATTCTTTTTCACGTGAAGATTTAAGGTATCTAACACTTATGAATTTAGCGAAAGCATACACACCAAACAAATTCGAGCCAAATATCTACGCTCTCTGGGAACAATCAGGAGTTTTCAATCCTAAAGGGAAGGGTGAGCCATACGCGATTGTCATGCCACCTCCTAACGCAAATGGCAACCTGCACGTTGGCCATGCGCTTTCATTCGATCTTGAGGATATCCTCGTACGCTTTCACCGAATGAATGGGTACGACGCCGTTCTTATTCCTGGTGCTGACCACGCGGGGTTTGAAACATGGGTTGTATACGAACGCGAGCTTGAAAAACAAGGTAAGACGCGCTTTGACTACACACGGGAGCAACTTTACTCTCAGGTTTGGGATTTCGTCGATCAAAAGAGGGGAGACATGGAATTGCAACTTCGAGCCCTCGGGGTAGGGGCTAGCTGGGATAATCTCGTATTTACCCTTGACGAGAAGGTAATCAACACCGTATATAAAACTTTCAAAAAACTCTGGGATGATAAGCTTATTTACCGAGGTGAGCGTATTGTTAACTACTGCACCCTACACCAAACCAGCTTCTCCGACATTGAAGTAGAGCACAAAAGCGAAAAAGGGAAGTTATACAAAATCGCTTACCCAACCCTTGATAAAATTGGTGAAATCGTAGTAGCAACCACGCGTCCGGAAACGCTCCTTGGCGATACTGCGGTTGCGGTTAATCCAAACGATAAACGATACAAGCACTTAATCGGCACCAAAGTCCTCTTACCCCTAACATCACGTGAAATTCCAATCATTGCCGATGATTACGTCGATATGGCATATGGTACGGGTGCTGTAAAGATCACTCCGGCGCACGATCCCAACGACTTTGAAATGGGGAAGCGTCACAACCTAGAGCAAATTCAAGTAATTGGATTTGACGGTAAAATGACCAATGTTCCAGCACAGTTTGCTGGCCTCACAGTTATCGAGGCACGCAAAAAGATACTTGCAGCTCTCGACAGCGATGAAGCGCGTCGTGGCGAAACCGATATTGAGCATGCGGTAGGGCATTGCTACAAATGTGGCAGTACTATCGAACCGCTCATCAAAGATCAGTGGTTTATCAAAATGAAACCACTCGCAGAGCGAGCAATCTCCGTTATTCGCAGCGGTGAAATTACATTCAGCCCAAACAACAGAGGTGAAATCCTCGCTAACTATCTGGAAGGCCTTCAGGATTGGAATATTAGTCGTCAGATTCCATGGGGTATTCCTATTCCAGCATTTCAAAATGTTAACGATCCAGATGATTGGCTTTTCGATGATCACGTGACTGAATCGCAAATTGTAGTAAATGGCACAACATACAAGCGCGATGAGGATACCTTCGATACCTGGTTCAGTAGCGGTCAGTGGGCGTTCATTACTACCGATGCACTTGATAATGGTCCGATGGCAAAATTCTATCCAAGCGCGGTTATGGAGACGGGATTCGACATCCTCGATCGCTGGGTAGCTCGTATGATTATGCTTGGTGAATACATCACTGGTAGTATTCCATTTAAGCATGTGTATCTCCATGGTATGGTACTCGATGAAAAAGGCCAGAAGATGAGTAAAAGTAAGGGAAATGTCCTTAATCCGATGGAAGTTATCGCCGAATACGGCTCAGATGCGATGCGTATGGGCATTATTGCCAGCCGAAGCGCAGCCCAAAGCCAGGCGTTTAGCACTGGTAAGGTCATTGCTGCCCGCAACTTCTGCAACAAGCTTTGGAATGTTGCTCGTTTCATCGAAACGAGCGTAGGGGAAGCGACGCCTTCACCAAATCCAGAACCACATTCAATGGCAGATCATTGGATCATTTCACGCCTTAATGAGGCGACTGAAGCAATTTCAAACCAACTTAAAGATTATCGTTTTGCCGAAGCCTCAGAAACAATCTACCATGCGTTGTGGGATGACGTCGCCGACTGGTATGTCGAGGTAAGTAAAGTCGAAAATCACAGCAGCATGAGTGCATATGTACTCGACACAATCCTAAGGCTAACTCACCCATTTGCGCCATTTGTAACAGAGACGATCTGGCAATCATTAAGTTGGCATGATACACTTCTTGCCGGTGAAACCTGGCCAAACGAAAAGTCCTACAACGAAGTGATGGCCGCTGAATTCGAACGCCTTAAAACGCTTGTGAGTGAAGCGCGTTATGTTATGAGCGAGCTCCCGGGAAATACTCGTTATAGTATTCTCTACATGGAAGATTCATTGGTGGCCGATAATACCGAAATTATCAGTAGGCTCGCACACGCTAAATCAGTTGAGCATACCGATCAAGCGCGGGGTCTTCGTCTTGCCGCAAGTGGCCGCGACGCCTGGCTCGACCTTGATGCAGAAACACTTTACGAGCACCAAACCAACCTCGAGAAGCGTCTAAGTGAAACGCACGCCGCTATCAAGACTCTCCAAGGTCGTTTATCTAATGAAAGCTACGTTGCTAAAGCTCCTCCAGTACTTGTTGAAGAATCAAAAATGCAACTCGCGGAAAAAGAGACGCTCGTAAAGCGCCTCGAAGCAGAGCTAGAGGTGATCACGAGCCCCACTAACTAAGTAGCGGTAGGTAAGCATCATCAAACGCGTGTCGACCTCCACCAACTTCAAGAATGCGCAATAACTCTTTATGATGGCGACGCGGAGCGACGCTTGGCGATTGATAATGAAAGCTATTAGTTAACATTGAGCCGGTAGGATTATAGTCACTGTGGACGTGTTGCGTATGGATCACAGATATGTCAGTGCTATCGTGAGTACTTACCAGCCCAGCTCCGCGAACTCCTGAGACTGGCTCAGCAGCAAGACGGGTAAATTGCCCATCGTAAATCGCCACCCCACAAGAGGTAATGATACTAAGGAAAGCAATAAATGCAGTCGATATGGAGGTGGGTAATCGCATATGTTTGTTGTTTATTTCGGGTGTATATTGCTATAAAATTAGCATAAACATAATGAAAAGTCAAGATTGCAACCTGGCCCGGCCTACATATGGTGGTATGGGTGTCCGGCTGCGATCTCCTGCCCCCTATATAATTGCTCAATCAAAATTAAACGAACAAGCTGATGCGGGAATACAAGAGGCGAGAGCGACCACACAAGATTTGCTCGGGCAGTAAGTGCTTCATTTACCCCGTAAGCGCCACCAATAATACATACTATACTCTTGCCAGTTGGGAATATACCCTCTACTTGCCTAGCGAGGGAAGGTGAGTCAAGCAATTTGCCTCGCTCATCAAGCAAGACAACAAAATCTTGAGGATTAAGGCGCTGTAAAATGCGCTCAGACTCGTCCTGACGCGCACCACTGCCTTCTGCAGAACTATGAGGCAAAAGTACCCATCGCACATCCCAAGGCTTCGACAAACGTTTCTCATAGCGTGCGAGGCCTTCAACGATCCAGCTTTCGTGCTTCTTGCCAACCGCAATAATCGTTATCAAGCGAGCGCACCTCGTAATTTATTAGCTTCGGTATGTAATTCTTCTGCTGTTGCCGTATGCTTATGGGCAACGTGGTGCGCTATCGTTGGCTCAATCGGCTGCTCCAAGCCAAACAGATGTATATGCGCATGCGGCACCCCAAATCCTTCTATAATTTGACCAACCCGAGGATATCTATATGCTTTGCGCATTGCATTTGCGATTTTTTTTGCCACCCCCATGAGGTGGTGGTAAAGCTCATCATTAGCATCCCACAAATGATCAATTTGCTCACGAGGTACCACAAGGCAGTGGCCTGGAGTAAATGGTTCAATTGTCATCAGCACCACGCAGGTATCGTCCTGATATACCATTTCACCAGGGATTTCACCTTTAATAATCTTTGTAAATACCGAATCATCCATACCTATAGTATACACTGGCCTTTTCCTAACCGGGGTCGTGCGCTATAATTACCGATTAGAGCATTTCATGGAGAGATGCAGGAGTGGTTGAACTGGCCGCTCTCGAAAAGCGGTGTACCGCAAGGTACCGAGGGTTCGAATCCCTCTCTCTCCGCCAAGAAAAAAAGACTAGAAACTCTAGTCTTTTTTTCTTGGTACACTCGGCGCGATTCGAACGCACGACCTCTTGCTCCGCAAGCAAGTGCTCTATCCAGCTGAGCTACGAGTGCGTATATCTGGTATATCTTACCATACAGAGGGGAGAAGGGCAATACCGCTTACAGGTGAAGCCGTGCTAAAAGACGGTCAAGTGCATCTGGCTCAAGTTCTTTCATTGGCAAACGCGCTGCGAGCATGTCAACAAGCTGCTCGCCAACTTCAGCAGGGAAGTATATAGTTTGCCCCAGCTGAAAACGTTTGCGTGGCACAAGTACTACTGAGTGCATATCGTTATGATCAACAATCCCAAATGACTTAAATTGGCTATACATAAAGAGTTTATCATTAATATGAAGGCCTTTACGGCTAAGCGTATACCGCAGTACCTCTGGCGCATGTTGCGTATAGACAAACAGGGCAACTGCCATTACGGGCACTAAAATTGCAAAAGTAATTGATTTGATAATTAAGATGGCAGCAACAGCAAGTACTAATGTAGCGACACCAAAAATACCATACCACACTACACCACGCTCACGATGCGCGTATTCCGGAGCCTCCCAACGAATGAGCACCGCATCGTCATTCATATCCTCGGGAGCGTCATGCGCCTCCGTAGCTACCGTCTCTTGTTCGATAGGGACCTCATTAAGGGGAGGGCTGGGCATCGGAGTAGTTGTAGGCTCAGCCGTTGGTACTTCCTGAGCTTGAAAAGGTATCTGCGAAGAAGCTGGATGAGGTTGTTGCCATTGCTCATTCGAATGGTTATCTGGCTGCATACCATAAGTATAACACGAGCGGAAAAAGAAAAAGTTACCAGGTAGTTAAAATATAAGGCATAAGAGATGTTCTAAAGAAAAAAAGATCCTAATGGATCTTCTTTTTCTGGCGGAGGAGGGGAGATTCGAACTCCCGCTGCAGGTCTCCCCACACTAACGATTTAGCAAACCGTCCCCTTCAGCCACTTGGGTACTCCTCCGTATCTTGTATGGAACGAGCTCTAAACGAGCGCCGCTGGCTTTAGCCAGTGTATCATATTTGCACGGTTGAGTACAGGGGTATATACACTAACAAAAACAGTGTATACTAGAATAGTAAATCAAGTAAGCTCCCTGGAGAAGATACTATGAAACGTTTACTCGTCCTTACGGCCGCCCTCGTTGCAACACTTGGGGTTGGTATCTTAGGCATTGTCGCGCAAGCTAGCGCAGTTGGTACAATATCAGATGGTGCAACCTCTGCCCGCGGGGCGCAGCAGCCACTCAACCTCTTTGGTAATAGTGGCGTATTTTCAGAAATCAGCAGCGTACTTCTCTTTATTGTTGGCGCAATCGCCGTTATTATGATTGTTATCGGCGGCCTTCGCTACGTTATTTCTGGTGGCGACGCATCGCAGGTGCAAGCCGCAAAGAATACTATCCTCTATTCATTGGTTGGTATTATCATTGCCATCCTTGCTTATGCAGCCGTTAACTTCGTTATCAATAGTTTCGTTCCTTCTGGTACAACAGGCGACGGATCGGTAAATGGCTCATCAAACTACGGCTCATCGACGCAGTAAAACAGTACCGTTCTTTTCGGACTGCACAACACTCCATCCTTCTTGGTGAAGTGTTTTCGCAAATGAATCACTTCGGTTCCATATCACACAGTGAATATTATAGCGTGAGAATTCCTGCTCCCTATAAGAGGGGTCCTTCGTAATTCTGAGATAGTTTGCCATAATATTCTGACCATTAAGGCTCCAGCTTGGCATGCGTCCATCAATAAACAGTTTCTCACCAGGGACCTTCCATATAAGATAGCCTCCATAATTATAGTGAGCAAAAACGTTACCATCACAAGCGCTAACGCGCAGGCTCATAGCGATATCTTCTGGATATGTCGCCTCCCGATTCAGGGAGTAGCCGACGAATGCTTTATATACAAACAATACACAGATTAAGGCAAGCAGCAATACCAGACCCACAGCAAGTCGTTTTGTTGCAATTGTTTTAATAGGTGCATGGAGTGAGTTGACACCAGAGAGCATGGCAGGCAAAGCAAACAGTAGAAATAAAACTGTATGGCGTGCGCTCATAAACGACATGATGAGGAGTATGGTTTCAAACCGTACAAATCTCCTCCAGAGCACGACCTTATCTGCCAAAATAAGCACCGCCGTCCATACACCCACGAATATCCCAACACCCACGCTCGGCTGCAGCGGTCGCCATTCATCGATATTTACATGGAGAGAGGCATCAGTTGTAGTGCGCAAAACTTCAACATATATCCCAGTACCATAGGGGGTAATTAATGTTACAAGCATTGAAGTAAGTAAAATAAAGCTATTTACTTTATTGCGCTTCATTAACCAGCGCCAAAACAGATACAGAACCCCAATAACAAATGAGCCATGCACATTAGCCCAAAAGAGCATAACAACAGGTGCAAAATAGATAACCTTCGGCCGCTTTGATTGACATAGAGTAATGAGTATAGACGCGAGAAAAGCCGTCCAAGTAATCGCCCTAATGCCTGCAAAAGGCAAGAGTAACGTAGCAACAAGTAGTACGAGCAAACGATGCTTTGTTACTCTCGTAAGAAGCCATATAGCTGCCGTCCATAAGCCCGCATATACAATAGAAAGTGTAAAATATCCGCCAAGATAATGGTATACAAGATAGTTACCGACATCCGCAAGCCACTCATGATGAATCCAACGGAACGCAGGCATCGTATAACTATAAATATCATGATATGGCACGCCATGCTCTAAAATGTAGTGACCCGAGCTAATATGCCAGCCGAAGTCAGGGTCAAGGGTGAAAAATGATTTTACGAAAAAAAGTGCAAAAACAAGGCCATAGAGAATAGGCGCGTTAAGCATATAAAGCCTCGCGGCACGTATATACCAAGTGTTTATATGACTCATTGGAATTAGTATAGCAGGGTGCCACATAGGGAATTCAAGAAAAACGCCCTACGTATAAGGCGTTTTTCTTGGCGGAGAGGGCGAGATTCGAACTCGCGGTGAGTTGCCCCACGCTTGTTTTCAAGACAAGTACCTTAAACCACTCGGCCACCTCTCCAGGTGAGTACTGCCGTATTTTATCAAATACTATCACTTTTTTCTAGTGGCTGCGTAGCAAGTACTGCAACCCATACTTCATGGGCGCCGGCCTCTAGTAGCGTCCGTGCCGCATATTCTAATGTCGCGCCGGTTGTTGAGACGTCGTCAACAACCATATACCGAGCATCTTTACGCACGCCATGCGCCATAAAAGCCGCTGCAGCCTGCTCCCGCCGCAAAGCCCGGCTCGCGCCACGTTGCATTGTTGCCGTTGCACGATATAAACACGGCGAATAGGGGAGTCTGCGAGTGCGCGCAAATTCACGACCAATCAAGCGCATATGGTCATAACCCCGCATGCGCACGTGCTTCGCAATAGTCGGAACCGGCACCACTATAGTATCGACTGGCAAAGTGGGTAAGGTAGCGTCAAATAAGTCTGCGAGAAGCACATGCGCAGCTCGGGTCCGCTCAAATT
>Ga0207674_10001533_pt1 | contig 29751 bp, 27 predicted proteins | sample KBSCornC72_FD_184303 | JGI IMG/M metagenome (GOLD analysis project Ga0207674, IMG submission 184303) | Corn rhizosphere microbial communities from Kellogg Biological Station, Michigan, USA - KBS Corn C7-2 (SPAdes) (version 2) | ecosystem: Host-associated > Plants > Roots > Rhizosphere > Soil ...
TACAATTCGCGACCGCTGAGCACCGATCCCCGGTAGCTCAATTGGCAGAGCATCCGGCTGTTAACCGGAGGGTTGTTGGTTCGAGTCCAACCCGGGGAGTAGAAAGACCCCCGCACTGGCGGGGGCTTTGTCGTTCAGAGGAACCTCTGCGGGCTTAGCGCCTGCAAATCGACAGTTCCGTCCCGTCCCTGGCGGGATAGGAGAGGATTCAGCAGTGACCGATGGCACGCACCACGACGTCGTGATCGAGGGCACCGTCTGGCACCCGATAGAGGCGGCAGAGTTCGCTCGTCACATCCGGCGTTACGTCGGCGACGATCACGACCTCATGCACGCGGCAACGAGCCTCGCGGAAACGATCGGACACCAGGTCGAGGCCGGACACGGAGATCCGATCGTCCTCACCGAGGACGAGAGAAAGGTTGCCTACGCCGTCCTGAACGAATGGCGGCAGTACCTGGATATCCCGGACCCGGTGGGCCCCCTCTATCAGCTGCTCCACGCATGAAGACGCGCTCGGGCTGGCTAGCGAAGCGCAGCGACGCGAGAAAGCGCGCCGAGCTGGACCTCACCACCGTCTCCGGTCGTACCTCTGCACGTGGATCGTCGTACGTTTCTCGCCGGGGCTGCAGCCCTCGCTCTCGCTCCTCGCGGGCTTGCTGAGGTCGAGGCTCGTCGCGAGGTTGCGCTCGTTACGGCTGACCTCGAGTCGCGTCTTGTCGCGGTCGACCTCGCAACCGGCCGGATACACCGGTACGTTGCGACGCTGCCTCGGCCTCGAAGCATCGAGGCCGTCGGCAGCCGCGCGGTCGTCGCGCACTCGGAGATCGGAGTGGTGACGATCGTGCGGAGCCCGTCGCTCTCCGTCGCGCACGTCCTCCGCGGGTTCGGCGAGCCGCGGTACACGGCCGGTCATCCGGACGGTCGCCATGCCTACGTGAGCGACGCGAAGCGTGGGGAGGTGGTGGCGCTCGACGTCCTCACGGGCCGGGTCCTCGGCCGTGTTGCCGTGGGACCGCTCGCGCGTCACATCACGATCGACTCTTCGGGCCGCACACTCTGGGTTGCGCTCGGCACGAAGGCCGAGGAGATCGCGGTCGTCGATGTTCGCCACCGCGCACGGCCTCGGCTCCTCAGACGGTTGCGCCCGCCGTTCCTCGCGCACGACGTCGGCTTCGCGCCCGGCGGGAGACATGCGTGGGTCAGCTCCGGAGCCGTGAACGAGGTGGCGCTCTACTCGGCCCGCACCGGACGGCTCCTGGCGAGGATCCCCGCGGACGAGCCGCCCCAGCACTTCGCCTTCAAAGGCCAGCTCGTCTATCACGCGAGCGGTGAGAGCGGAACGCTCCGCGTCCACGCTGCGGACGGGCGGCTACTCCGGCTGACGCGGATCCCCGACGAGTCGTACAACGTCCAGCAGGGCCGCGGCTGGGTCGTCACGCCCGGTCTCGGGACGGGGACGCTCTGCGTCCTCAACTCGAGGGGGCACATCCTCCGCACCGAGAAGATTGCGCGCTCCTCACACGACGCCTGCGTCGTGCTCGCCGCGACGTAGCCGCCCCTGGTAATGAGTGAGGGCCGCGACTACGGCCCTCACTCAGAAACGTTTGTTGCGCCTAGACGAGCGCCTTGAAGAAGACCTCGACCTCCTCGGTCGGATAGGTCTCCGTCCTCAGATACTCGAGCGCACCGATCTTGCCGAGCGCGCGGAAGGCCGTCTCGTTGTCCGGGAACTTCGTGATCGCGAAGAAGTCCCAGGGCCCCATCAGCGCGTAGAAGGTGTCGAGGATGCCCTCCTCCTTCTCGACGATCTTCGTGATCTTCTCGAAGAAGACCGGCATCTCCGGGAACTTCTCGCGGCCCTCCGGAGTTAGCTCGAAGAAGCTGACGTACGTGAACATGTGGTTACCTCCTTCCTCGATATTCGAGTCTCGTCCGCGCGAACGCCGGCCGCATCGGGCGGCTCCATGAATCAGATTCCGCAAAAGCACCGATGACGCGTCGTCGGCGTCGGCGGTTCCTGGGTATAACCAGTCCCGTGAAGCGGACCCTGCGACGGAGATAGCTTCCTTGCGCGCGACGGTCATGTACGGCGCTGGAGACGTTCGGGTCGAAAATGTCCCGGATCCCGGCCTGGTCGAGCCGACGGATGCACTTGTCCGCGTGACCCGCGCCGCGATCTGCGGCAGCGATCTCTGGCCGTACAACCAGATGGAACCCACGGATGGCGGGCGCCGCATGGGGCACGAGTTCATCGGCGTCGTCGAAGACGTGGGCGCGGAGGTGCGCACAGTGAAGGCCGGCGACTTCGTCGTCACGCCATTCGTGTGGTCGGACGGCACCTGCGTGTTCTGCCGCGAAGGGCTGCAGACGTCGTGCCTGCACGGCGGCCGGTACGGGATGGACGGTGTCGACGGGGGCCAGGGTGAAGCCGTTCGTGTGCCGCAGGCGGACGGGACGCTCGTCGTCCTTCCGGTCGGCGAGGACGACGAGTTGATGCCGTCGCTGCTCACGCTCTCGGACGTAATGGCGACGGGCCACTACGCGGCGCTCTCCGCTCAGGTTGCGTCCGGGAAGACCGTTGCCGTCGTGGGAGACGGTGCCGTCGGCCTATGCGGGGTGATCGCGTCGCGGCGCCTCGGTGCCGAGCGGATCATCATCCTCGGTCGGCACACCGGCCGCACCGCGCTCGCCGAGGAGTTCGGCGCCACGGACGTCGTCAGCGAGCGCGGCGAGGAAGCGGTCGAGCGCGTGCGCGAGCTCACGGACGGACTTGGCGCGCACTCGGTTCTCGAATGTGTCGGGCTCGAGCAGTCGACGGTCACCGCGCTCGCGATCGCACGGGCCGGTGGGGCGGTCGGTCGCGTCGGCGTGCCGCAGGACGAGTCGATCCCGCATGGCGTGGAGACCTTCTTCGACAACGTGACCATCGGCGGCGGGCCCGCCCCGGCGCGCGCGTACATCGAGGAGCTACTGCCGGATGTCCTCGAGGGCCGGATCGAGCCCGGCCGGGTGTTCGATCGCGCCTCCGGCCTGGACGAGGTGCCGGACGGCTACCGGGCGATGAACGATCGCGAGGCGCTCAAGGTCTTGATCGAGCCCTAGGTGCCTGCGGCCAAGCCCTTTCCGTGGGCGCGGTTCGTGACCTGGAGCATGTACTCGTCGCGGTGCAGCGGGCTCACGGTCGTGCGCCGGCGCGTCGGCGGGTCTCCGCTCACCGGCTCGTAGCCGAGGAAGGTCGACTCGAGCACGCCTTCGCCGCTCGTCAGCCTCGACAGTTCCCGTTGCAGGTCCTGTGCGGCGAGGATCGACAGGACCGTGTCGACCGTCGCCAGGTCGCCTCGCAGCGAGCCCATCTCGGCGGTCGCTCCCAGCTGGCCGATGACCGCGATCACGGCGCCCACCGACTCGGCCGGGACTTCGAGCCGCACCTGCACGACGGGCTCGCACACGCTCGTCCGCGCCTGCTCGAGCGCGTCCATGAGCACGATCGGCGTCAGCTTCCGGTAGTCGCTGCTCGTGCTCAGCGGGCCGCGCTTCGACGGCGGGCCGTCCGGGACGCTGTACCCGCAGCGCGTCATCGTCACCACGCAATCGGTCACCTGCCAGCCGTGGAGGCCCTCCCGCAGCGTGTCAAGGATGTAACGCTCCATGTGCTCCGAGAAGCTCGCGAGCGTCTTGTAGAGGTACAGCGGCGCGGTCAGCACGTCGATGTCGAGGCGGAAGTCGACCCCCGAGCTGGGCTGCGCGGGGTCGATGCGCAGACCGACCGTCGCGCGGAAGGGGTTCGAATCCGTGTTCAGCACCTCGATCGCCTCGCCGCTTCGCCGCGGGCGCTCGATGTGGATCGGGGTGGGGTCCTGGAACGCGACGTCGAGCCCGTAGTCGATCTCCAACGTGGACTCGATCACCTCCCTCTGAACCTCGCCGTACAGCGATACGGAGTCCTCGTTCAGGACTTCGTTCTGCTGGACGTCGATCAGCGGGTCCTGCTCGGCGAGCTGGGTCAAGGCGGCGCGGAGCCGCGCGCGGTCGTCCGGGTTGTTGGCGACGACGACCGACTCCAGAGTTGGAGGCGGGAACTGCGGCCTCGTCGGCGCGGCGCCCGCTTCGCCCACGCGATCGCCGATCTGGACGCCGCCGAGCCCCCAGAGCTTCGCGACCCCGCCGGCGGCTACGGATTGCCGGGGCACAGCCGGTCCCTGTTCGAAGGCGGCGATCGCCGTCACCTTGCCCTCGAGCTCCGACCCGAAGCTGAGCCGGTCGCGCGTCCGGATCGTCCCGGAGAACATGCGCACGTAGGCGACCTTCTCGCCGTTCGGCGCGCGCTCGATCTTGAAGACCGAGGCCGAGGGTGCGGCGTCGGGATCGCCCGTCGAGCACGGGAGCAGCGACACGATTCCGGTCATCAGGGCGTCGACGCCGGCTCCGCGCAGGGCCGAGCCGAAGAACACGGGATGGACGAGCACGCGCTGCGTCTGAGCTGCGAGCTCCTCGAGTAGCCGGGCCCGTGAGACCCTCGAGCGGTCATCGACGAACGACTCGAGGAGCGCTTCGTCGTTCTCCGCGAGCACCTCGTGGAGGGCCCCGTCGTCGGCGATCGGCTGGACGGACGCGTCCCGCGTGCCGAGCCCGCCAGGCGCCGACATCGGGACGACGACGGCTCCCAAGCGGTCCGAGATCGCCCGCAGTACGCGCTCCTCGCCGGCTCCAGCGCGGTCGATCTTGTTCACGAACAGGAGCGTCGGTATCCGCAGCCTCTGGAGCGCGCGCATCAGGATTCGCGTTTGCGGCTGCACGCCCTCGACCGCCGAGATGACGAGCACCGCGCCGTCGAGGACGCTGAGTACGCGCTCGACCTCGGCGATGAAGTCGGGGTGGCCGGGGGTGTCGATCAGGTTGACGTGGACGTCCCCGAGCCCGAACGACGTGACCGCCGACTTGATCGTGATGCCACGCTGGCGCTCGAGGTCCAGGGTGTCGGTCTGGGTTGTTCCGGCATCGACGCTTCCGATCTCGTCGATGACGCCGGCTTCATAGAGAAGCCGCTCAGTGAGGGTGGTCTTACCGGCGTCTACATGCGCCACGATTCCAAGGTTGAGCTCTCTCTGCGACACGCGTCATGTCCTCCATGTGGATCCCAGGGGTCGTGTGGATGGATATGAACGCGTTGCGCATCGCCCCTCCTTGGTCGGTGAGCGCTGGACCTGCCCGCCGCGAATCATACGGCTCAGTCCGGGCAAGAGCCTAGGACGAACGACCCAGGAATATAGGTCCTAAGACCTATTGCGCAGTCAAGCGTCCCACTGCGACCCTATGTGGCAACAACTGCGGAGTCCTTGGGGACGGAGAGGGGCCTTTTCTGCTGGCGGCGTTCGTGCGCTTTGCGCACCGATTTCACGTTCGGCGAATCCTCCCGGTAATCGGGCTGTCGGCGCTCGCACTCGTCGTGAGCATGTCCGCGCGTCCGACGAACGCTCAGACGCTCGCGGCCGCGAACGGCGATGACAGCCCCCGCATCTCGATCAGCGATGCGTCAGTCATCGAAGGCGACTCCGGAACGAGTGCGATGGTCTTCACCGTCTCCCGCAGCGGAGACACCCACGGGACGAGCAGCGTCCACTACGAGACCCAGGGCGTCACGGCGACCTCGGATGTCGACTTCGCCTCGGCCTCGGGCCAGCTGAGCTTCCCGACCGGCGTCACGTCCCGCACGATCACCATCCCCGTGATCGGCGATCTCCTGGACGAGTCCGACGAGGTGCTCGCCGTGAACCTTTCGAACCCGACCGGCGGCCATATCGAGGACGGCCAGGGCCTGGGTACGATCGTCGACGACGACAGCACGCCTGTCGCCTCCCCGCAGACCGCGTCGACGGACGAGGACACGCCGCTTCCGGTCGCGCTCGTCGCGACGGACGCCGACGGCGATCCGCTCACCTACTCGATCGTCAACGGGCCGGCGCACGGATCGCTGGCCGGCGCGGGCTCGGCTCAGACGTACACGCCGGCTCCGGACTACAACGGCTCCGACAGCTTCACGTTCGAGGCGAGCGACGGGGCAAACGCATCGAACGTGGCCACGGTCTCGATCAGCGTCAACCCGGTCAACGACCCGCCGGTCGCGAGCCCGAGCTCGGCGCTCCTCGCCGAGGACAGCTTCACGCTCGTGCCGCTGCCGGCGACCGACGTCGACGGCGACGCGCTCACCTACTCGATCGTCGACGCGCCCGCGCACGGCTCCCTCTCCGGCTTCGGCGCGAGCCGCACCTACACGCCGGATCCGAACTACAACGGCTCCGACTCGTTCACGTTCGTGGCGAACGACGGCACGGTCGACTCGAACACTGCGGCGGTCACGCTGACGGTCCTGCCCGTCAACGATGCGCCCGTAGCCGCCAACGATTCGGCCTCGCTCGAGGAGGACGGCTCCGTCTCGGTCCCCGTCCTCGCGAACGACACGGATGTCGACGGCGACGCGCTGACGGTGACCTCAGTCGGCGCGCCCGCGCACGGAACGGCCGTGCTCCAGGGCGACGGGACAGTGCTCTACACGCCCGCGGCGAACTACAACGGCGGCGACAACTTCACCTACTCGATCTCCGATGGGAACGGCGGGACGGACTCTGCGTCCGCGTCGATCGCGGTCACGCCGGTCAACGACCCGCCGGTCGCCGCTGACAGCAACGCGCAGGTGGCGGAGGACACGCCAGAGGAGGTACCCCTGCACGCGACGGACGTCGACGGCGACCAGCTCACGTACGCGGTGGTCGGGCAACCGCAGCACGGCACGCTCTCCGGCTCGGGCTCGTCCCGCACGTACACGCCGGACCGGCACTACCACGGGCCGGACTCTTTCACCTTCAAGGCCAGCGACGGCACCGTCGACTCGAACGTCGCGACCGTCAGCATCACGGTCACCCAGACCGAGCCGGCGACGGTCAGCGTCAACGACGTCTCGTCGCAGGAGGGTGACGCCGGCGAAACCGACGCCGTGTTCACGGTCACGATGTCGGAGCCTCCACAGGAGCAGGTCGTGATCGACGCGGCGAGCGCCGACGGCACGGCCCACGAGCCCGGCGACTACGGCGCGATGACGACCCGCCTCACCTTCGCGCCCGGGGAGAGCAGCAGGACGGTCGTCGTCAAGGTGCACGGCGACACGCTCGACGAGGCGGACGAGACCTTCTTCGTCAATCTGACCGTTGTCTCCGGCGACGTCGTCCTCGGCGACGGGCAGGGCGTGGGGACGATCGTCGACGACGACCCGCTGGCAGCGCTCGCGGTCGGCGATACGAGCGTCACCGAGGGCAACTCGGGGACGAGGACGGCGACGCTCGCGGTCACGCTCTCGGCGGCATCGGGGAAGACGGTCTCGGTCGACTGGCACACGGCCGACGGGACCGCGCAGGCGCCGTCCGACTACTCGGCCACGGGCGGCACGCTCACATTCTCTCCGGGCGAGACGACCAAGAACGTGTCCATCTCGGTCAACGGTGACACCCAGGTCGAGTCGGACGAGACGTTCTTCGTGCAGTTGGCCGACGAGACGAACGCGACCATCTCCGACGGCACCGGAGTCGGGGTCATCGTCAACGACGACTCCGCCGGCCCGCCTCCGCCTCCGCCACCACCCCCGCCGCCGCCTCCTCCTCCACCTCCGCCACCGCCTCCACCTCCGCCTCCTCCACCACCGCCGCCACCTCCGCCGCCCGCGCCACCACCCGTCTCGCGCGAGCCCCGCACGATCCTCGGCTACCGCTGCACGATCATGGGCACGCCCCAGCGCGACAGCCTCACGGGAACGAGGCACCGCGACGTGATCTGCGGCCTCGGCGGGAACGACACCCTGCGCGGGCTCGGCGGCAACGACGTCCTGATCGGCGGCGCCGGCGGCGACCGGCTCGTCGGCGGCACCGGCAAGGACCTTCTGATCGGCGAGCGCGGGGCGGACCTGATGCTCGGACGCAAGGGCGGTGATCGCCTCCGCGGCGGCGACGGCGCGGATCGCATGGACGGCGGCAGCGGAGCCGATCGCCTCGCGGGCGGGCCGGGCGCCGACTACATGAACGGCGGGCCCGGCGCCGACCTGCTCATGGGCGATCGCGGCAACGACCTCATGGTCGGACTGAGCCCATCCGATCGTCTCCGCGGCGGAGCCGGAACCGACCTCTGCCGCACGACGAAGGGCGTGTCGGTATGCCGCTAGGACGCCTGGGACCAGGGTTGCTGGCGGCGCTCGCGATCGCGGGAGCGCTCGTCGCTGCGTCGACGTCCTTCGGGAGCTCGGCGCCGAGGGGGTCGGGCTGCACGCCGGTCGTCCGCACGCTCGAGAACGGCGACCCCGCGCTCACGGACGGCGCGGTCCGCGTTCCGGTCGACGGGCTCGGTGCGTTCGGCCGCGGCGCGGTCGCCGGCGCCGACGCGATCTTCAATCCACCCGGAGGCTTCGCGCCGCTCGGCACGAGCTACACCTCGAACCTCTACGTCAGCACCGCGAACCGCATGCTCGCGGACGACTGCGTCGACGGACAGGTTCAGGTCCTCTCGGAGAGCCCGCTCACGACGAGGCTCCAGATCGGCTCGCTCCAGATCGACGTCCGGCAGGAGCTCGAGCCGATCATGCTCGCCAGCTCGACCCTCAAGCAGACGTACACGCTCACGAACACGGGCGGCTCGGACATCTCCGCGCACGTCGTGCGGCACCTCGACGGCGACCTGCGCTTCGACGGCAGTACGGACGACGGCGCAGCTGCGAGCGGGCCCGACGGCCACACGCTCACGGAGTTCGACTCTGTCTCGACCGGCGTGCCGCGCGTGATGCTCGAGCTCACGGGCGCGCTCGGCGGCGACGAGACCCCTGACGAGTGGACGATCCAGCCGTTCAACTACCGCCCGGTGATCGAAGGCGCCCACGGCATCCCGGCCGGCGACGACGGGCACGTCTTCGACGACACGAACGGCGATCTCGTCGCGGACGCGCCGTTCGACGTCACGCTCAGCCAGCAGTGGAACGCGACGATCCCGCCCGGCGAGAGCGTCACGCTCGTGAGCTCGACGAAGTTCGACGCCGAGGACCGGAGCCCGGCGGCCCAGCCAGACTCCAGTCGCACCGGCCGCAACCTGCCCGTCGACATCGACGTGCGCGCCAACGACAGCGACCCCGACGGGGACCCGCTCGCGGTCGACAGCGTCACGCAGCCGCAGCACGGCACAGCGTCGATCCAGCCGGACGGCACGGTTCGCTACACGCCGGGGACCGGGTTCGAGGGTCCAGACAGTTTCACGTACACGGTCGGCGACGGCCGGGGTGGCACCGCGACGGCGTCGGTCTCGGTCGACGTCGCGACGTTCACGCTCGACGTCACGAAGACCGGCAGCGGCAGCGTCACGAGCTCGCCGGCCGGCATCGACTGCGGCTTGAAATGCACCGCCGACTTCACGACCGGCTCGACGGTAACCCTGGTCGCCCATCCCGACCCCGGCTGGACCCTCGGTGGCTGGAGCGGCGCGTGCACCGGCACCGGCGCGTGCACGGTGACCATGGACGCGGCGAAGTCCGTTCAGGCTGACTTCCTGCCTCCGCCTCCGATCCCCGGGTCGACCGCCAACCTGGCGCTCAGCAGCGGGTCGGTCACGTTCACGGTGCCGAAGTCCGACGACTCGATTCGGCTCGAGGGCGCGGCGCAGGTTCCGATCGGAACCGAGGTCGACACGACCGACGGCGTCGCGAAGGTGACCGTCGCCCGCGGCGCCACACTCGACACGAGCGAGTTCTACGACGGCGACTTCACGGTCCAGCAGCCCGGACCGAGGTCGCTCGGCGAGCTCAAGCTCCAGGGCGGCAGCTTCCTCGACTGCGTGACCTCGTTCCGCGCGCTCGCGAAGAAGAAGCCGCTGCGCCGGCTCTGGGGCAGCGGCAAGGGCCACTTCAGGACGAAGGGCCGCTACTCGTCGGCGACCGTGCGCGGGACGAAGTGGCTGACCGAGGATCTCTGCGGCTCGACGCGGATCACCGTCGTCCAGGGCGTCGTGCTCGTGCACGACTTCGTCCGTGACGTCGACGTCAGCGTCCCCGCGGGCCACAGCTACCGCGCGAACGCGCTGCCTCGCAGCGTGCGCAACGCCGGCTGCACGATCGTCGGCACGGACGAGCGCGACTTCCTACACGGCACACCCGGTAAGGACGTGATCTGCGGGCTCGGCGGCGACGACGTCATCTTCGGCCTTGGCGGGAACGACCGGCTGATCGGCGGGCCGGGCAACGACCGGGTCCTGGGCGGCACGGGCGACGACGTCCTGCTCGGGAACGCGGGGAAGGACTTCCTCAAGGGCGGCGCGGGCCACGACGTCCTCGAGGGCGGAGCGGGGAACGACTTCATGGGCGCGCACGACGGCGGCCGTGGCAATGATCGCCTCACCGGCGGCTCCGGGCGCGACCTCTGCTACACCGACTGGGTCCGCGTCTGTCCCTGAGGCCTGTTTGCGGCTTCCAAGCGTCGGTACACTGAAGTCGTGGGCTGGCTCTGGATCGCTCTGCTCACTTGTGCCGTTGCAGTTCTCGTAGCTGCCGAGTGGCCTCGCCTGACCACCCGGTTCGGGTGGGAGGGACGCCGTGCGCGCTCACGGCGCCGTCGCAAGGAGCAGTGGCAGCTCCTACGCACGGAGGACGACCCTGAGGACTTCGCGGCGAGCGTCGAGCGCGACCTCGCTCAGCTGCCGACGACCAACGAGCGCGACCGCGACCTGAGCTAGCGAACGCGGACGGCGGCGTGGAGCCGCGCCGTGTTCGGCAGGATCTTCGGCACGTTCTCCATGTTCTTCGGCTCCTGGCGGTCGGACACGCGAAGCGTGAACGTGTGGCGCCCGCGCCGGAGGTTCTTGAGCGAGGCCGTGATCTCGTTCCGGCCTGCGTCGTACCGCGCCGAGCGCAGGTGGCCGTCGACCGAGAGATGCACGAACCGCGGATCGACTCCCGCGCCGGCGTCGACCGCGCGCACGCGCAATACCCGGCCGCGCGTGGAGAGCAGCTTCAGCCGCGGCGGAGTCGTGTCGCCGATCCAGAACCGGAACGTGAACGCGCCGGCCCCGGCGGCGGTGCCGCTGTCGAAGACGATGTCGTAGTCGCCGGGCGCGGGGAGGACCGCTCCGGCGATCGGCATCGGAGTCCCGTATGCCGGCAGGTACGGGTTCGAGTTGAACGGGAGGCCGATCTGGCCGAGGAGCTGGTTCTCGTCGCCGGCGCGCACGACTCGCGGCTCGAGGTTCTGGCCGCCGCCGATGATCGCAACGCCGAAGTTCGCGACGGGACGCGCCAGGGACACGCGGAACACCTGCTCCGGCCCGAGCAGCGAGCGCTCGACGCCCATCAGCCGCGGGTCTTCCGGATAGCGGTACGTGTTGACCAGTCCCGGCCGCCCGCGCGTGTCGCCGTGATACGTCCCGGTGCGCGTGAGCGGCGTCGACTGCTCGAGCCCGAGCTTGGGGGCGGCGACCCGGAACCAGAACGGGATCCGCCGACGGTCGGAGCCGCGCTGGAGGACGACGAAGCCGGTATGCGTCGCCTCGGTCGCTGACGGCGAGGCCGTGGCGGTGACGACCAGCGGGCCCGGGACGGTCGTCGTCGGCGGGACGGACACCGAGACGCCGCCTGCAGCCTGCTGCAGTGTTGCGCTCACGCTCCAGTCGCCGGCGCCTCCGCCGGCGTCGGAAAGCGCGATCTGACGTGTCGCAACGGCGCCGGGCCGCAGGAAGCCGAACGCGAGATTCGTCGGCGACGCGAAGACGAGCGGGTGGTCCGCCCGGACGAGGTCGACCGTTCCACCGCCCTCGCGCGTCGTGTCCGCCTCGGCGCCGCCCGGCCCGAGGACCGGCTTCCCGGTCAGCACGAGCGCAGACTTGATCTGCTCGACCGTCCAGGAGCGATGACGCTGGCGCAGCAGCGCGGCTGCTCCCGCGACATGCGGCGCAGCCATGCTCGTTCCGCTGAACCTCGCCCAGAGGCCCTCGCGGCGCGGAACCGACGAGAGCACGTCCTCGCCGGGAGCGGTCACGTCCGGCTTCAGGCGCAGCGACAGCGGCGTCGGGCCGCCGGAGGAGAACGACGAGATGAACGGCCCGGCCTGGCTCTCGGCCGCAGCGGTGATCGCGCTTGCGGAGCTGCCCGGTGACGTGACCGAGCCGCCGCCGAGATCTTCGTAGTCGTTGCCGGCGGCGACCACGGGCACGACCCCGGCTGCTGCGGCACCGTCCAGCGCCCGGGCGACGATGTCGCGGCTCGGGTCGACCTCCGCCTCGCCGAGCGAGAGGTTGATCACGTTCATGCCGTCGCGAACCGCGGCCTCGATCCCGGCCACGATCTCCGCCGAGTTTCCGTTCAGGCCGAACCCGTCGTCCGGGATCGTCAGCACCTTGTAGTTGCCGATGTAGGCCCTCGGCGCGACGCCCGAGACGCGGCTGCTCCGGGCCAGCGTGCGGTAGTTGCCGGCCGCGATCCCGGCGACATGGGTCGCATGCTCCGAGTTGAGCGGGTCGAACGGTCGTGCCGCGTACTTCCACTGCGGGGAGCGCGGTGCGAAGGCGCGGGCGACGATCACCTTCGCGTCCGTGAAGCGTTTGTTGCCCTTCGGGAAGCCGCGAGGCATCTTGTAGCCGCGCGCCTTGAAGTACGGATGCACGTGGTCGACGCCGTCGTCGATGATCCCGATCTTCACGCCCTGGCCGGCGCTCGCGAGCCGCGGGCCCCACAGGCTGGGCGCGCCGATGAAGCTCGGCGTCGTGGTGCGCAGCGAGTGGTAGCTGACGTTGGGATAGACCTTCGTCACGCCGTCCACGCTCTGGATGCGGTCGACTTCGCTCTGCGGGAGCTTGACCGCGAGCCCGTCGAGCACCGTCGAGTAGCGCCGCTGGACGGTCAGGTCGGGCACGGCCCGCGCGAGATCCGCCTCGGCGTTGCCCTGGACCGCGCTCAGCGTCCGCACCTGACCCCCGCGCGCGAGCGGCGGCGCGTCGAGCGTGAGGATGACCTCGACGAGCGGCCCGCGGGCAGCGTCACGAGCCTGCGACTGGGCTCCCGCGAGGGCGGGAACCGAGACCAGGGCGACGATTGATAGAAGGACGACCCGCAGCAGAGCGGACATGGTAGAGCGAAAATGCGCGGCTAGACTTCGCCGCGCCGCGCGGATGTGGCGGAATTGGTAGACGCGCACGGTTCAGGTCCGTGTGGGGGAGACCCCGTGGAGGTTCAAGTCCTCTCATCCGCATTCAGCACCTGAGCATGCGGCTCACCTGGTCGATCGGGGGGTTCTAGTGTTTGCCGCAACCGAAGAGGAGGGGCTATGTCGCTCGGGAACGATGTGGACGCTGTATTCAGGCGCGAGGTGAAGTCGTTGCCCGCTTACGAGAAGGCGCAGGCCGCGAGTGGTTCCGGGATCGCTCCGCCGGTGGACGAGATGAATCAACTGCTCATGGGCCTGGTCATTGCCGCCCAGCGTTCACTTCACTTGCTCGCAGAGCGCATCGAACAGATCGAGATCGCGCAAACCAGCTAGGTCTCGGCACGAGAGCGGCGCGAGCCAAAGCTCGTAGGAGCTCTAGACTTGTTACACCGGCCCCGGAGGGAGGAACTTCGGGCGCGGCCGGTCATCCCTATGCGAGTTTCCAACGTGCGCTGCAGCGCGGCAACGTGCTCATGGCTGTGGCCGCCGCGAAGGACTTGCCGCACCTCAGCCTCCCGGACGCGCTCGAGCTGACACCAACGAAAGGGAAGGCTCAACGTCTAGCGCCCGAGCCGCGTCCGGCGCCGGATACCGAGCCTAGCCTGCAAGGCCTTGTCTTCGTCTCCATCCTTCCGTGCTGCCCAGAGAAACAGGGCACCGACGAGAACAACGGGTAGGAGGAGCATTAGACCGACGATGATCGAGGCCGCGGCGTGCATCAAGTCAAGACTTCCCTCGAGTCGGGGTTGTCACTCCTGCCTCGCTTCCCTGGCTCGTTGACGAAGAAAGAGCCGGCGGCGGGATCGAACCTTTGCCCCTAAGCGTCCGTCATCGCTGCACGCGTGCGCGACCCGATGTCATGAGCCACGCGAGCACCAGCACGATGAAGCCGACACACCACACGAGGAACGCTACCGCCTGCCCGGTACCAGGTTCTGTAGGTCCGCAATACCCGATGCCAGGCCACTGCTCGGCGCAACCTTCAGGGGGAGAGTTGACGCCGGCGAGCATCCAGATCACGAACGCCGCGATCCAGAGATCCAGCACCCAAGTGATCCTCCGCCACCGAAGCGGATTCATCAGGTACCTCCGGTGAATAGGCGCGGACCTCTTCGGAGTTTAGCCCGTCGTATGTATCACTATAGATCAAACTGAACAACTCTCAACACCTATAGCAAAAGCAATAAGGTGCAAGTGCTCGAACTCTCCGCCGAACCAGGCTTCGGATTCGATGCGGCGGGTACTGACGACGCTACAGCGGGATGAGAGCCGGGGCGTCGCTCGGCTTCGATGCCACTGCGGCGAAAGGGCTCGGGGCCGGTACTGGGGAAAAGACGCCCCGGCTCTCACTACCGCGTTGAGCCGACCGGAAATCGGCTCTTGAACTCGTCCGGCCGCGACGCCAAGATGAGTCCTAGTGCATGCGGCGACCCAGGCGAGGCGCTCTGCGTCCGCGTCGGGAAAGGAGCATCAAGTGAAGGCAAGACTCTCTCTCCTTGGCATCGGCGTGGCGATGGTTCTCGCCGCTCTCGTTCCGGGACCTGCGGTCGCCAGTCGGCCGACGGCGCTGGCGGTTCGGTCGGAGTCGGCGACCTACCACCGCTCGACTGGGCTCGTGACGTTCCGGATTGCGTTCAACCGGGCGCCGGACTTCTTCACCACCGACGACCTCGGCCGGCAGGCCGACGAGTTCCAGTACTACGTCGGCAGTGACGAGCCCGAGGCGCCGTGGCTCTACGACTCGGTGATCCGGGGCGGGGAGATCCACTCGTCCGGTCTGGTTCGGATCAGGAACAACGCGCTCGTGCCCGACCCGGCTCCGGAGAGCGGCGGCTGGGGAACGGTGAGAGGAGAGTTTTCGTTCGATCTTCGCGGGCCGGTGCTGCAGTTCTCGGCGCCGTTCAGCGTGGTCACGGATCGGACCGGCATCGACGCCGTTCCGTTCATGCTCGAGACGTACCAGTTCGGAGAGCTGACCGGGCATACGGTCGATTCGATAGTCGTCCAGCGTTAACCTCCGCGTGCGTTGGCCACGCTCGAACGGGAGATCGACCGTCTGTACGCGCTGCCGCTGGACGAGTTCACGGCGCGCCGCAACGAGCTTGCGAAGCGGCTGAAGAAGGACGGCGACGCCGAGGCGGCGGAGCAGGTGACCGCTCTCGTGAAGCCGAGCGTGCCCGCATGGACGATCAACCAGCTTGCCCGACGCCAGAAGAAGGAGGTGCAGGCGCTGCTCGCCACCGGCACGCGGCTGCGTAAGGCTCAGGAGCGGGCGCTCGCCGGTGGCGGCCCTGATGCGCTACAGGCCGCACAGGCCGAGGAGCGCGAGTCCGTTCGCGACCTCACGCAACGGGCGGCGGCGATCCTCGAGGAGGCTGGACGCCCGGCGACGCGGACGGTGCTCGAGCGGATCCGGGCGACCCTCGGCGCGGCTGTCCTGACCGATCCGGAGCGAGCCGCGCTCAAGGCCGGGCGACTGACCGCCGAGGTGCAGGTCTCCGGCTTCGACGCGCTGGCCGGGATCAGGCCGCAGCCGAAGGAGCTGCCGAAAGACGAGCTCGCGGAGCGCCGTCGCCAGAAGGCCGAGCGGGAGAAGAAGCGCAAGCGGCTCGAGAAGCGTGCCCGCGATCTGGCCGACCAGGCGGATCAAGCCGAGGAGGCGGCGGAGCAGGCCGAGGAAGCCGCAGCGGAGGCCCGTGAGCTCGCAGACGACCGCAGACGCGCCGCCGATCTGGCTGCGGACGAGCTCGCTGCGTTCGAGCGCACCCCAGCCTAGGGAGTCAGCCCGCTGTTCTCACGCCGCCATGTGTCCCACAGCTCCGGGTGGTTGGCGAGCGTCTCCGGGTCGCCGCAGCAGTTCCACGTGTACGTGAAGAAGCCCTGCACGCCGTCGACCTTCCAGCGGTCGATGAGCGCCTGCAGCTGAGCCGGCGTGGGGACGCGGTAGTAGTCGTCGCCGAACGACTGCGGCGCCCCCCAGGGATGCTTGACGTTTGCCGCGCGCGCAGTGCTCATCGTGGCGTCGATCTTCGATAGCACGCAGCCGTTCAGGTGCGAGCACGGGTAGGTCGAGAGGATCATCACGTCCGTCGCGTTGGCGAACGCGGACACGTCCGCCTGCCGGTTCTCCGCGATCGCGGTCGCCGCAGTCGGGTCGATGCTCTTCACCAGCTGCGCGCGGGAGTGGATCTGCTGGACAGCGTCCGGGCAACCCGCCGTGTGCGGTTCGTCGGCGACGTAGTACATGGTGCTCGCCGGGTGGTCTTTGATCGCGGTCACCCGAGCCCGGACCGTGTCGTCCGACCAGCCGAAGGCGCACGTGGAGCTGTCGTAGCCGCCGAGGTAGACCATCGCCGTCAAGTTGAAGGCGCGAACCTGGTCGAGCTGCGCTTTCGTCGGGTTGGCGATCACCGTTCGGAACCCGAGATCGGCGATCTGTGCGTAGTCGGTGCCGGTGGTCGTGTAGATCCCGCGGCCGAAGGCGGTGAGCGTATGCGGGTCGGAGCGCGCTCGAGACTGTGAGGTCGAACCAGCGAAGCCGACCATCAGCGTGATGGCTGCAACGAGGAGCAGCCGGATGCGCATGCACCTTGACCCTAGTCGAAATCCCGGCTGTTCGTCCTGCGTTCAGCGAGACTGCGGCCGTGACGGACTGGTCCCGCTACTACGACGCTACTGGCGACGAGCCGCGGACGACGCTCCTCGACGCGCTCGACCGCTTCGACCAGCCTGGGCTCGCGGTGGACCTCGGTTCCGGAACCGGGCGCGACACCGCGGAGCTCGTGCGCCGAGGCTGGCGTGTGATCGCCATCGACGCTGAGCCCGAGGCGATGGTGCGCCTGGCGGCCCGCCGCGATCTCGATCACTCGCTGGTGACGACGCAGGTCGCGCGCTTCGAAGAAGCGACCTGGCCCGATGTCGACCTGGTGACCTCGAGCTTCAGCCTGCCCTTCGTCCCGGCGGACGAGTTCGACGGCGTCTGGACGAGGATCGTCGACTCGCTGCGCCCGGGCGGCCGCTTCTGCGGTCAGCTCTTCGGCGACCGCGACACGTGGGCGGCCGAAGGCGTGACGTGCTTCACCCGCAGCGAGGTCGACGCGCTCCTCTCGGAGCTGGTCGTCGAGCGGCTGGACGAGGAAGAGGAAGACTCGCAGGACGCAACGGGGACGCCCAAGCACTGGCACCTCTTTCACATCGTGGCCCGCAGAACCTGATCAGGGCAGAGCCGCGAGCACCTGGTCGGGGTGGCCGTCGGGCTTCACGTTGTGCATCACCTTGGCCACGTTGCCCTCGGCGTCGATGATGAACGTCGACCGGAAGATGCCGAAGTACGTCTTGCCCGCGTACTTCTTCTCGCCCCAGACGCCGTACGCGTCGGCCACCTGGTGCTCGGGGTCGGCCAGGAGCGTGAACGGGAGCGAGTACTTCTCCTTGAACTTCACATGCGACGCCTCGTCGTCCGGGCTCACGCCGAGTACGACAGCGCCGCGCTGCTCGAACTCCGAGAACGCGTCCCGGAACCCGCACGCCTCGACGGTGCAGCCCGGGGTGTCGTCCTTGGGATAGAAGTAGAGGACGACCGGCTTCCCGCGGAAGTCCGAGAGCTTGACTCGGTCGCCGGTGTCCGTGGCCAGCTCGAAGTCCGGAGCCGGCTTGCCTTCTTCGATCATCTGCGCTCCCCGTGTGAGTTGACGTCTCGATGCTAACTGCGCGTCGGGGCGCTGGAATCGCTCAGGACGGCAGCCAGCCCTCGACGTACGCCGACCGCTTCTCCGGCCCCCAACGTGCGAACGCCTCGTCCGGGCTCGACGTGTCCTCGAGGACGCTCGCATCGTGCTTCGCCGCAATCTCGTTCGCCGCGTAGACGACCTCGAAGCCACCTGCACGACTCCCGGCCATGACGATCACACACGGTGCGTCGCCCACGCCGACGAAGACGTGCTTGGTCCACGGCGGGCAATGGACGAAATCCCAGGCCTTCAGACGGCGCTCCTCGCCCTCGATCACGAGCACGCACTCGCCGGAGACGACGAGGAAGTCCTCCTGGCCGCGCTCGCCGTGGTAGATCCCGCGCTGACCCGGGGCCACGACCTGGATGCGGAAGCCGAGCTGCGTCCACTCCTGCCTGCCTTCGAAGTCGGTGTCTTGCCCGCGCTCCTCGCTCCGGATCCACGATGCGTCGAGCGCGTTGAGCACGAACCAGCCTTCGCCCTCCGGAATGAGGCCCGCGTCCGTCTTCGTCAGCTTCGCCTCCGCGACGACTCCCGGCAGCTCGACCTCCGGAGCCGGGTTGCCTTCTTCGATCATCTGCGCTCCCCCGTAGAGTTTCCGGCGGATGCTAACCGCGCATCACACGGTGGCGTTTCTCGTCCTGGGGATGACGATCGTGTCCGCGCTCTGGGGCTGGATCGCGTACTTCCGCAAGGGCACCGCCGGGACGACGCTCGCGCACCTTCTGACGTTGTGCCAGACCCTTCTCGTCGCGCAGGTCGGGCTCGGGCTGCTCCTCCTCTCCAGCGACCATCGCGCGCCGGAGCAGCTCCACTACGCGTACGGGACGTTCGCGCTCCTGGCCGTGCTGAGCCCGTGGTTCTACGCGCCGAAAGAGCCTCGGAAGCGGCTCGCGTGGTTCTCGGGCGCGACACTCGTCGCCGCAGCGCTCGCAGTCCGCGCCTACACGACCGCCTGATGTTCTCCCGCATGAACCCGACCCTCCGCGGCTTCCTGATCATCGCCCTGATCGCGCTCGTCGTGATCGTGCTCAACCTCTACGTCGCGCTCGCCTCGCTGTACGTGATCGCGCAGATCGCGTTCTTCCTCGCGATCGCGTTCTTCGTCTACCTGCTCTGGCGAGAGCGCCGCGACGACATCTCGGTGTGGCCGACGCGCGCGAAGCTCGCGTTCTACGGTGGGGCGCTGCTGATCGTGGTCGCGATCGCCGCGTTCATCCTCGACCGCCCGTCGGGCCTGCCGGCGCTCGCGTTCGTGCTGATCGTGGGCATCTCCGGGTTCGCCATGTGGCGAGCCTGGAAGGACCAGCACACCTACGGCTAGGCCTCGACTCGCGCCGACGCGCCGTCGAGGGCGTCCAGCGCGGCGCGGATGGGGACGAGCTGGCCGACGAAGATCGGCGTGTCCCGCTCCGTGTAGCGGCTCGCCTCGCTCTCGCGGAGCGTCCGCATCAGGTGCATGAAGTCCGACGGCTCGTCGCACTCGAAGGCGGTCATGAACTCCTGGTCGTCGATCCCGAACGAGTAGGTCGTGTGGTTGACGATCGTCCGGAACTCGTGACCGACCCGCATGTGCTCGTCCATCGCGCGCTGGCGGTCCTCCTGCGGTAGCGAGTACCAGGAGCGCAGCTTCACGAACGGGTAGACCACGAGGTACGGCGAGCCCTTCGGGACGACCTTCCGGGGCTTTCGCGCTTTCGTGTACTCGGATGCCTTCGTCGTCGCGAGGTACGAGTACGGCGTCTCGAGCCAGCCGGCGAGTGGCGTGCCGTTGAGCGCGGCACCGAGCTCTCCGAGGTCTTCGTAGCGCTCGGTGATCTTCCAGAGGAAGAAGTCGCCGTCCGGGCGCACGCCCGTGACCGTGTATGCGCGGAGCGACGACATGCGCCCGGCCCAGTCCTCGATCACCTCGGCGAACGCGTCCTTTCCGGCCATCCGCTCCTCGACGGGCAGGCGCCGCCACGCGGGGTCGACCCGGAAGAACTGGTACGCGACGTACTGGCCGTCCACAACCCGAATCTTACGAACAGCCGCCGAGCTTCCCGTCGCGTGCCTTCTTCGCGGCGGACGCGATCGCCTCGAGGCTCGTCTTCGGCTTCTGGTTCGTGTAGTAGGGGCCGGATTGCCAGCGGTTGAGATCGGCCTCGTCGAAGAGGTGGAAGATGTAGACGGCGATCACGTTCGGCTGGCATGCCGCGAGGTCGAACGCCTGCTCGTAGTACTCCGCCTGCGTCTGCTCGGGCACCGCGTCCTTGCCGAGCGGCGAGCCCGTGTTCGTGTAGGAGGCGAGCTCGCTCGCGGGGATGAGCGACTGGACGCCGAACTCGGTGTACGCGATCGGGAGCTTCGAGCCCTCCTGCGCGGTGCCGTCGAAGGCTGTGCCGAGGAGCGCCACGAGCTTGTCGTAGTCGCCGATCCCGAGGGACGTGCCCGTGTGCGGCTGACCGGGCGGGATCGTCGAGCGCGTCTGGTACGGGTGCAGTGCGAAGACGTCCATGATCGGCTTCGTACGGCCGCTCGCCCGGTACGCAGTGCCCATGTCGCGGATGAACTGCGTCGGCGAGTGCGTGGGGCGCGGCGACTCGGGGTCCTCGAACCCGCGCGGCGCGAGGTTGCCGCCGTAGACCTTGATCTTCGGCGAGACGGCCTTCAGCGCGTCGTACGTTCGGCCGAGCAGCGACGTGTAGGCGGGCGCAGCGATGTCCTGGCCGGACGCGTCGTACTGGTAGAGCCAGAACGTGTTCAGGTTCGGCTCGTTCCAGACCGCGAAGCCGTCGGCTGTCGGCAGGTCGCGGGCGAGCGTGGCCATGAACCGGGCGTAGACCTCCTGCTGAGCGTCGGTCGTCGGCGCGTAGCGCGGTCGGGGCGCGTACACGGTGATCAGGAGCTGGAGGTGGTGGCTCTGGCTCGCGGTCGCGACGTCGCGGAGGATCTGCAGCTCGCCCGGGTCGGGCTGCGTCTGGCCGGGCGTCCAGGCGGTCGTGATGTTGAGCGCGTTGAACCCGGCACGACTCGCGAAGGCGACGCGCTCGTCGGCCTGCGCCAGGTCGGGGAGCTTCACCGCGTCCTCGAGCACCCCGACGGTGATCCTTTGCCCACCGGCGTCCGCGTGCAGAAAGAGCGCCCACGCGCCCGCGGCGAGGGCGAGGGCGACCCCAACGGCGAGAAGCAGCACCCTGATCATCGGCACTACCCTAGATTCCATGGCGAGCCGCGTTCCGAAACTCGAGCAGAAGCTCAAGGCGCTTCCCGCGAAACCGGGCGTGTACCTGTTCCGAGACTCGCGCGGCGAAGTGCTCTACATCGGCAAGGCGAAGTCGCTCCGGCCCCGTGTGCGGAGCTACTTCCAGGCCGGCTCGGACACGCGGACGGCGATCGCGCAGCTTCCGGAGCGGGTGGCCGACCTCGAGGTGATCGTGACGGACACCGAGGTCGAGGCGCTCCACCTGGAGCAGAACCTCGTCAAGCGGCACCGGCCGCCGTTCAACGTGCGGCTGCGCGACGACAAGTCGTTTCCGTACATCGCAGTGACCGTCGAGGACGAGTACCCGCGGGTCATGTTCACGCGGGAACGGCACCGGCGCGGAGTCGTCTACTTCGGGCCATACGCGAACGCGAAGAAGGTGCGCGAGACGCTCGACGTCCTGAACCGCGTCTTTCCGTATCGGCCGTGCGAAGGCCCGCAGCCGGGCCGTCACTCCGGGATTCCGTGCCTCGATTACCACATCGAGCGCTGCCTGGCGCCGTGCGTGGGGTACGTGTCCCAGGACGACTACCGGAGCGTGATCGAGGGCGTGATCGAGTTCCTGTCCGGGGAGACGCGGCCGATCCTGCGCGAGCTCGAGGCGAAGATGAAGGCGGCCGCTGAGGAGGAGCGCTTCGAAGAGGCGGCGCGGTACCGGAACCGGCTCTTCTCGGTGCGGCACCTCGCGGAGCGCCAGGCGGCGGACAAGCGCGCGGTCGGGACGATCGACGTGATCGGGATCGCGGCCGAAGAGGATCGAGCTGCCGTGCAGGTCTTTCCGCTGCGCGACGGGAAGCTGATCGACCGCTACAGCTTCCATCTCGAGAACGCGGAGGGCCAGGATCTGCCGACGATGCTCGAGGCGTTCATTCTCGAGTACTACGGCTCGGCGCCGAGCGTGCCGCCGCAGGTCGTCGTCCCGCGCGGGATCGCGGACACGTCGGTGCTGGCCGAGTTCCTGACCGAGCGCCGCGGGTCGCGCGTCGAGGTGCGTGCGGCCGAGCGCGGCGAGAAGCGGCGACTGCAGGAGCTGGCGACGCAGAACGCGCGCGTGGCGCTGGCCTCGGATGCGGTTGCGGCCGAGCAGACGCGGCTGCGGCGCGTGGAGGCTCTCGAGGAGCTGCGCGAGGCGCTGAACCTCGAGGCGCTGCCGCTGCGGATCGAGTGCTACGACATCTCGAACATCCAGGAGTCCTCGGCTGTCGGGTCGATGGTCGTCTTCCAGGACGCGATCGCCAAGAAGGCGCACTACCGGAAATTCGGGATCAAGGGCGCGGAGGGGCAGGACGACTTCGCAGCGCTGGCGGAGGTCGTCTCGCGGCGGTTCTCCCGCATGCGCGACGTGGCCGACGAGGAGTACGACGAGTCGTTTTCGGCAACACCGAATCTCGTGGTCGTCGACGGAGGCAAGGGGCAGCTGTCAGCCGTGCTGGCGGCGATGCAGGGGTTCGACCTGCCGCGCGTAGCCGTCATCTCGCTCGCGAAGCGCGAGGAGGAGGTCTTCGTGCCCGACCGGCCCGAGCCGATCGCGCTCGACCGGCACTCGGCGGGCCTCCAGCTTCTGCAGCGGATCCGGGACGAGGCGCACCGCTTCGCGCTCGGGTTCCACCGGCAGCGGCGCGACGCAAAGGCGAAGGAGTCGATCTTCGACACGCTCCAGGGCGTGGGGCCTGCGCGCCGTCGGGCACTGCTCCGGCACTTCGGCTCCGCGGAGCGCTTTCTGGCTGCGAGCCAGGAGGAGCTCGAGGGCGTTCCCGGGATGCCGCAGAAGACGGCGCGCTCGATCTACGCGCAGCTCCACAAGGCGGGCCGCGCCTGAGCACAGCGACCGGAGGGCAGGCGGTCCTCCGGCTCCTCAAGCACCGGAACTTCGGGCCGTACTTCGTCGGGAACGCGTGCTCCGCGAGCGGGGCGTGGTTCCAGAACCTCGCGTCGGCGGTGCTGCTCTACGAGCTCACCCACTCGACGGTGCTGCTCGGCGTGCTCCAGTTCGCGCAGTTCGGGCCCGTGCTCCTGCTTGCGCCGTGGACCGGGGCCGCGGCCGACCGGTTCGACCGCCGTCGGCTGCTGCTTGCGACGCAGGCCGCGCAGACGACCCTGACCGCGGTGCTGGCCGGCTTCGCCTTCGCGGGGCTCGCGACCGAGGGGGTCGTCCTCGGGTTCTCGTTCGTGCTGGGTGTCCTGACCGCGCTCGCACTCCCGGCGCAGCAGGCGCTGATCGCATCGCTCGTCGACCGGGACGATCTGCCGTCTGCCGTCGCGCTGAACTCGATGACCTACAACGTCGCTCGGGCTGTCGGGCCGACCCTCGCTGCGGTGTTCATCGCCGCATTCGGCGTCGCCGCGGCGTTCGCCGTCAACTCCGTCTCGTACCTCGTCCTGGCGATCGCAGTGCTCATCGTGCGCCCACGCCGACAGGAGCGGTCGGCGTCGACCCGGCTCCGGGAGAGCGTGCAACTGATCCGGCGCGAGCCTCGGCTCGCCGCGTACCTGCTGATCGTCGCGGTCGTTGGGTTCGCATCCGACCCCGTGAACGCGCTCGCACCCGCTTTCGCCCATGAGTTCGGCCACGCCGCGACCGTCGGCGGCTTCTTCCTCGGCGTGTTCGGGGCGGGCGCAGTGACGGCCGCGTTCGTCGTCGCCGGGCGCACGGCCGGCACGCGGCTGCGCATGGTCGCCACCCTCGGCCTGCTCAGCTTCGGGATGATCCTCTTCTCGCTGACGCCGTGGCTGCCGCTCGCGCTCGTCTTCCTGTTCGGAGCCGGCTTCGGCTACCTCGCGTCGAACACGTCCGCGACCGCCAGGCTCCAGCTCGAGGTCGACGAGACCCAGCGTGGCCGGATCATGGCGCTCTGGGGGATCGCGTTCCTCGGCGTGCGGCCCCTCGCGAGCCTCCTCGACGGCGCGATCGCTTCGGCCGCGGGCGTTCGCGTCGCGGGCGTCGTCCTCGCCCTGCCCGCGCTCACGGTCGCGATCGTCATCGCGGCGAGTGCGCTACGTGCTCGCGCCAGTTCACCGTCCGCAGCGTGACGAAGAGCGCCGTGAACCCGAGCGCGAGGTTGACGACGATGATCGTGATCCGCATGCCCACGCTGAAGGCGAGCAGCGCGGTCCGCGACGCCTGGTCGCGCAGGAGGTAGAGCAGGAACGCCTGCTCGGTGCCGATCCCGGACGGGCTGATCGGCAAGAGCGAGGCGAGCCCGGCGGAGACCTGCACGAGGAGCGCATTGTGCACCGTCGCCGGAAGGCCGAACGCGCGCAGGAAGAGGAGCACTGCCACGAATCGGAGCATCCAGTCGATCGCTTGCCAGAACGCGACCTTGCGGAGGTACGCGCGCCGGTCCTTGAGGATCGCGAACCCCTGTGCGAGACGGCGCCGGAAGTCCCCGATCCGCTCCGCGTACCAGAGCAGCACGACGAGCGCGACCGCGAGGACGATCGCGACCGCTTTCAGGAACGTGCCGGGATTGTGGAACGCCCAGCCGAAGTCGAACGAGGGCCCGAGCACCTTCGGCAGCTGCCCGGTCACGGCCGCCCACAGCACGAGGCACGACGCGATCACGAAGTCGAACAGGCTGAGCAGGACGATCGTCGAGGCGATCGTCGCGTAGCTCGAGCCCTCGACGCTGCGCTTCGCGAGCACCACGCGAACGGCGTCGCCGCTGCGCGCAGGGATGATCGCGTTCACCCCGGCGCCGGCGAACACCGACGCGACGATCGAGCGCCAGCGCACGCGCTTCTCCGGGTACGCACCCTGGATGATGTTCCGCCAGGCCCGGCTGACCGCGAGCAGCCGGCCGATGTGACAGGCGATTCCGAGCGCGAGCGCGCCCCAGGCGAGGTCTCCGAGCCGGTCCCGGAAGACGTCGGTCGCGTTCCAGATTGCGTTGAACAAGGCCTACGGCACCGCGATGGAGGCCGCATACGTCGCCTGGCGCAGCCGTCCTCGCAGCTTCGACTGCGCGAGCGTGAAGACGGCCACCGCCCGACCGCCGGCGAACGACGTCGAGATGTAGTCGCCGACCATGACGCCGTTCGAGAACGCGATCCGACTGAACGGCATCCGTTCTGGAGAGAGGAGCAGCGGCCGCGACCACGTCGCGCCGCCGTCGACCGAATGCGAGAGCTGCACGTCGAGCTTCCCACGCGCCTCGGTGTAGTACGCGACCGCGACCCGCCCCGGGCGAACGGGATCGGCCGCCAGGCCGGCGATGATGTGGTCGCCGGGCCCGAGCGGGATCGGTGCAGGCGGCGTCCAGGTCAGCCCGTCCGTCGATCTCGAGAAGAGCAGGTCGTTCCCCGAGCAGTTCGCCCGTCGGGCGCAGTCCGGCCACGCCATCAGGACGCTTCCATCGGCGCCGACCTCGACGCTCGGGAATGGCGCCGCCCGCACCGCGGACGAGCTGAATTGCGACGCCGCGACCGTCACCTCGGGCGAGAACGTCGCGCCGCCGTCCGTCGAGCGGGCGACCGCGATCCCACCGTCGTAGAGCGGCACGACCACGACGCCGTTCGGCAGCGTGACCGGCTGCGGAGCGGGGGCGAAGGCGCCCTGGATCCCGCGCCGCCCAGCGTTGTCGGGGGAGCCGACCGGCTGGGACCACGTGCGGCCTCCGTCGGTCGACGTCTGCGTCGCGAGCCGCAGGTGCTCGATGTCGCTGTAGCTCAGGTAGCAATGGCCGCGGAACGGGCTCGCGGCGCCGTTGTCACATGCGATCCACTCCTTGTCGAACAGGATCCCCTCGTTGCCGCTCTGCTTGCGCGCGGCGACGAAGGGCGCGCTCCAGCGCCGGCCGTCGGTCGAGCTGCTGACGAGGAGCGCGGACTCGTTGTCGGAGAAGCCGAGCGTCGCGATCAACCAGACGCCGTGCTGCGCGTCATACGCGACGGACGGGTCGCTCGCGCGGGAAAACCCGCCGCGCGGGCTCGACGAGACGGTCAGGCTCGGCAGCAGGCCGCTTCGCCAGCGGCGTCCCGCGTCCGCGGACGTCGCAAAGCCGATCGTCCGTGCGCCGCCGCTCGAGAAGCGACCGACCTGGAACGTGGCGACGACCGTCGAGCCCCACGCGAAGCTGTCCGGCTCGGCCTCGGTCGCGTGCAGCCCGCCGCCGCGCCTGAACGGGTCGCTCGAGATCAGACGCGTGACGGTCTCGCAGTCGGAGCCGACCCGGTCCGACGAGTCGGCTGCGACGAGGTCCGAGCCGCGCCCGCACGAGACGCGGTCACTCCCGCCGTCGGCGACGTCGATCCGGTCGTTCCCGGCCCCCGCGCCGACGCGGTCCGCCTTCGCCGTCCCGAGCAGCAGATCGGCGCGCGGTGTGCCCACGATCAACGCCGCGCGGGCCGACGCAGCGAGCACGAGCGCGATTCCGGCCGCCGCCAGGAGGCCGGAGAGCCTCACCCGGTGCCGTCGCGGTCCGGCGCCATGAACGGGTACCGGTAGTCCGTCGGCGGGACGAACGTCTCCTTGATCGTGCGCGGGCTGACCCAGCGGATGAGGTTCCACATCGACCCCGCCTTGTCGTTCGTGCCGGATGCGCGGCCCCCGCCGAACGGCTGCTGGCCGACGACCGCTCCGGTCGGCTTGTCGTTCACGTAGAAGTTCCCCGCCGCGTAACGCAGCTTGTCCGCGGCCTCGAGCAGCGCGCGACGGTCGTCGACGAACACGGCTCCGGTCAGCCCGTACGGCGCCGTCCGGTCGACGAGGTCGAGCGTATCGCTCCACTTGCCCTCGGGATAGACGTACGCCGTGACCACGGGGCCGAACAGCTCGTCACGCAGGAGCCGGAAGTCCGGGTCGCGCGTCTCGATCACGGTCGGCTCGACGAAGAAGCCCTCCTCGTCGCTGACGCCGCCCCCGACGAGCACCTCGGTCTCGTCGTGCGAGCGCGCCTCGTCGATCGCCTCGCGCTGCGTCTCGAGCGACTTCGCGTCGATCACCGCGCCCATGAAATTCTCGAAGTCGGCGACGTCGCCCATCTTGATCTGACCGACCTCCTCGGCGAGCCGCTCGCGCAGCTCCGGCCAGAGGTTCGCGGGCGCGTAGACGCGGGAGGCGGCCGAGCACTTCTGGCCCTGGTACTCGAACGAGCCGCGCACGATCGCCGTCGCCACCGCGTCGACGTCCGCGGACGGGTGCGCGACGATGAAGTCCTTGCCGCCGGTCTCGCCGACGATGCGCGGGTAGTTGCGGTACGTGCCGGACGCGATGTTCTCGCCGACGGTCTTCCAGATCGAGTTGAACACCCCGGTCGAGCCGGTGAAGTGGACGCCCGCGAGCTGCTCGCTGGCGAGGGCCGGGTCGCCGATCGACGCCCCGGGGCCGTAGACCAGGTTGATCACGCCCGGTGGGAGCCCGGCCTCCTCGAGGAGCTGCATGAGGAAGTGGGCGGAATAGGACGCGGTGCCGGCCGGCTTCCAGACGACCGTGTTGCCCATCAGCGCCACGCTGGCCGGCAGGTTCGCGGCGATGGCCGTGAAGTTGAACGGCGAGACGGCGAAGACGAAGCCCTCGAGCGGCCGGTACTCCATCCGGTTCCAGACGCCCTGGCTCGAGACGGGCTGCTCCTCGTAGATGCGCGTCATGAACTCGACGTTGAAGCGGTAGAAGTCGATCACCTCGCACGCGGAATCGATCTCGGCCTGGTGCGCCGTCTTCGACTGGCCGAGCATCGTCGCGGCGTTGAGCGTCGCTCGCCACGGGCCGGACAGGAGCTCGGCCGCGCGGAGGAAGACGGCTGCGCGCTCCTCCCAGGGCAGGCGCGACCAGTCGTTCCACGCATCGGTGGCGGCGCCGATCGCCTTGTCGACCTCGGCCTGGCCGCCCTGCTGCGCCTCCGCGAGGACGTGGCTCTTCTTGTGCGGCATCACGACCTCGGCCGTGGTGCCGGTCGTGACCTTCTCGCCGCCGATCACGAGCGGGAGCTCGATGCGCTCGGCCTGTAGCTGGTCGAGGCGGCGCCGCAGCTGCTCTCGTTCGGGCGATCCGGGTGCGTACTCCTTGACCGGCTCGTTCGTCGGGGTCGGCGGTCTGAAGATTCCGGGGGCGCTCATGGCCGTGATTCTACGATTCCGCCATGTCCGCCACGCACGTGAGCTACGAGGCGCCCGGCTGGGGCGTGGGGGAGATCTGGCTCGACGGCGATCGCCTCCTGCATCACGAGCTCCCTCGCCCGGCGGTCGAGCACCGCGGCCCGAAGCACGCGCTCGCCGATCGGTTCGTCCGCTACTTCGCAGGTGAGCCGGACGACTTTCGGGACGTTGACCTCGAGCTCGAGGGCGCGACCGAGTTCGAGCTCGAGTTGACCGTGGCACTGCGAGGTACCCGGCGCGGCGAGACCGTGACCTACGGCGAGCTGGCGGCGCTCGCCGGGCGTCCGAACGCGCAGCGCGCGGCCGGCTCGTTCTGCGCTCGAAACCGGTTCTCAATCGTCGTCCCGTGCCACCGGGTCGTCGGCGCGGACGGGCTCGGGTCGTACGGGTCGCTCGGGCTCGACTACAAACGGCGCCTGCTGGAGCTCGAAGGTGCCGCTGTCTGAGGAACTGCGGAACGAGCTGGCCGGCATCAAGCCCGAACGTGACTGCGACCGGCTCGCCGAGTTGTCCGGCCTCGCGCACACGGCCGGGAGCCTGCACATCCACGGGCGCGGACGGATCGGGCTGCACCTCGACCTCGCGAGCCCTGCAGCCGCGCGGCGGGCGTTCAGCCTTCTGCGCGAGCTCGGCGTGACCTCGGAGATCCGGACGTACCAGCGGCATGCGTTCGCCCGCGAGACCCGGTACCAGCTGCACGTGGATGGCAGGGGACGCGCGCTCAACGTGCTGAGGGAGGCCGGCATCGGATCGGTGTCGCTCGACCGGCCGCCGAAGCGCGTCGTCGGCCGCGCGTGTTGCCGGGCGGCGTACCTCCGCGGCGCCTTGCTCGGAGGTGGGACGTTGTCCGGCCCACGGTCGCCGCACCTCGAGATTCGGACGGCGACGCTGCAGGGCGCCGAGTTCATCGCGGAGATCGCGGCGCGGGCAGGCGTGCCGCTGCGCGTGCTCGACAAGGGCAGGCACGCGGTCGCTTATGCCAAGGGAACCGGCCCGATCACCGACGCGCTCGCCGCGGCGGGGGCGAGCGACGCGGTGCTCGCACTCGAAGAGCAGGTCGTGATGGGGGCGACGAAAGCGCGGGCGAACCGGCTCGCGAACGCCGACCACGCGAACCTCGTGCGGACGAGCCGCGCGGCTCAGGCGCAGATCCGCGCGATCACCAGGCTCGAGCTGGACGAGCTCCCGGATGAGCTCGGCGAGATCGCCAAGCTCCGCCTTCGACACCCCTCGCTTTCGCTTCGCGAGCTGGCGCTGCGCTGCAGCCCGCCCGCAACCAAATCTGCCGTTCAGCGGCGGCTTTCCAGTCTCGTCCGGCTCGCCGGGTTGTAGAGCCGTGAAGGAGTGAGTAATACTCCGATTTGCGGCGGGTCTGTGCTCGTCCGGCGATGGATTCAGACCCCGTCCGTCGCCAAGGTCCGGAGCGCGGTTCAACGGGAGGGGGAGGGCGTCCTCGGAGCTTCCCCTC
>Ga0207674_10001534_pt1 | contig 29751 bp, 24 predicted proteins | sample KBSCornC72_FD_184303 | JGI IMG/M metagenome (GOLD analysis project Ga0207674, IMG submission 184303) | Corn rhizosphere microbial communities from Kellogg Biological Station, Michigan, USA - KBS Corn C7-2 (SPAdes) (version 2) | ecosystem: Host-associated > Plants > Roots > Rhizosphere > Soil ...
GGGCCAATACACGCTAAAAAACGCCTATACTTCAACCTCTTAATCCGTTGGTCGTAGGTTCGATCCCTACACGGCCTACCAACCGCATCAGGTGTATTCCGGTCACATAGGTGACGGTGATACCGGAGACATGAGTAACGCTTTCGCCTGGAACGGGTTCTCCGCCGGTTCCAGGCGACATGTCTCGTCGCCGAAGAAGCCCAAATCGTACTGCATGAAGGTTACGAGCCAGATGCGCTCGTCGATCTGCTTCACGCCGACGTTTTGACCGGCGAAGACGGTGCTGAGGTTGATCTTGCGTTTGCCGAAGCAGACGCGTCCGCTCGATTCGGGCCGCCGCCACGGTCAAGTGCTCGGTCGCGAACTTCGCATAGCGGTCGACCATCACGCGCGATTTCCAGCCACCCAGATCCTTGAGCTCATCGCAGCTCGTACCGGCCTGGCGATGCCACGACGCCCACGTGTGCCTGAGGTCGTGGAACCGGAAATCGCTGATGCCTGCCTTGTCACACGCGGTATGCCAGGCGCTGTTGGTCATCTCCCACGCAATCGGCTTGCCGCGATAGGTAAAGCAGAACACTGGATGTTCCTCCCGCTCAGCTTCCAGCACTTCCACTGCATCCCGATTCAGCGGCACGCCTCGCGGCGTTCCGTTCTTGGTCTGGTTCAACCACGCGGTCCTTCGCTTCAGGTCCACACGGTCCCTTTCCACGCCGGTGATCTCGCGCGCGGCATCCCGTTGCTAACGCGAAGCGGATCAACGCCTGCAGATGTGGCGGCGCAACCGCTAACAGGCGGTCGGCCTCCTGCGGCGTCAACCAGCGGTCGCGCGCATTGTTGACCGGCAGCAGACGCACTCGCGGCACGCCGGGCCATCTTCGCACCGAGCCAGGTGACATCGTGTTAGCCTGAATCCATGTCGACGTGGCTGCTGATACTGCTAATTCTTGGCGCATCTTTGATTGGGCTTTGCTATGCATTCATCGCGAGCCGAATCATCGTTCGCCGAAGACTGAAACGGCGCGAGGAGGAGCAAGACGGCTCTCCGCGTCCCGACACCTAGGAGGTTCAACCAAGTCTCGTGTGTGGAAGCGGACGCTCGGCGAGATTCTCAAATTGCACTACGACGGCAGGGCCGTTGCAGCCGAGTTGCTCCGCCGACCGCGCACGTGACGAATCAGCAGTCAGCGCGCGCATGCCAACGGGATACGTATATGCGGCGCGCATATTTCGGAATGATGGTCGACGCCGAATTATCTTGTGCGGGTTGCGGATAACGCGTAGAAGCCTTTAACGCCGCACACGGTCCTCGTGTTCGGGACTATCAAGTGCAGCGCTGTCGCCGCGTCGCAAGACGCGGCATTTGGGTCAAGTAGGGAACAAGAGAGAAAAATGAGATGAAGAACTCTAAGAATCCGGCTTCGAGATGCCTCGGTTTGGCTTGCCTGCTGGTCGGTCTATTGATTGCCGCGCCTGTCATCGCCCAAACTCGGGGGACCATCGCAGCGTTCCGAGTGCAATACGACATCATGATGGCCAACTACGAACAACTCTTTGCGAGCAGTGGGAATATCGACGGCCAGTTACGTGCGCAAAGGGGTCGTGCAGCAATGCAGGCAGTTACCGACGAGCAGCTCGCCAAAGTGTTTTCCAAGACCCGGATTCCTGACTTTTCGACAGTGGCCAGCGTGGCGAAGCTCCTCGTCGAGCGCAAGCCGACGCAACAGCAAAAGTCGCTGCCGTTCCCTGGCGAACCGGATATTGTCAACGGATGTGTCGGGACTGACTACACCAGCGAAACGCGGTACGCCGAGACGATTGCAAACGAGGTCACGCAGTCGATTCTGGCCGCGGCGGCATGGGCTTGCAACGAGGACATTCTGGGCGAGAACGGCTCGCTCGCTTGCGTCCCGCTGGCGATTGCGGCAGATGTGACCGCGGGATTGATCGATGTAGCCAACTTTTGTGCAGGCGAGGTGACGGCAAATCAGGTCACGGCCAACCTGGAACGGCTTGCACACATTCACGACGACATTACAGCAGACGTTGCAGCGATCACAGCGAATATCAACCAGAGCACAGCTGCGATCAACACGAATATCAACCAGAGCACGGCAGCGATCAACACGAATATCAACCAGAGCACGGCTTCGATCATCACCAACGCCAACGCAAACACGACGGCGATCATCACTAACGACAATGCAAACAAGGACACAATCGTGTCCGCGCTTAGCGCTCTTGGCTGCGAAATCATCCGCTTGCTCAATACGCCAGAAGGGCAGAGGGCGTCGGCGATATTGGCCTGCTCGGCGCAACCAGGGTTCCCCTATAAGTGGAACAAAGTGGGGACGGCGAGCTTGACTACGGTGCGTTGACCCCCGGCGCCGGCTTCGGCATCGGATTGGTGCGACGACGGAAGTCGCGCTGACCGATGCGTCCCTCACTGCTCGGCCCGTGCAACTGCGGGCCGATCTGTTTTCAGACGCCAACCAAGCAGCACCGTTGCAAGCGCAGTACTGCTTGAGCGGCTCGACGAGCTCGCAACGGCCGCTTTCCCGATGCGCGACAGGCAGCAACCGGTCGGTTGCAATTGGCATCGCCGACATCACCGGGTCGTGAACCCAAATACGCCATCCCAGTCCGCAGCCGGCGGGCTCGCGCGGAACTGAGCGATGCGCTCGCGGTAGAGTCGGTAGAGTTTCACTTCAGGCGCGGCGGCGGCGAGTTCCTCGAGCAGCGCTTCGGCCTCGTCCCAGCGCCGCTTGCGGAAGTGCGCCAGGGCCTCGTGGAAACGGGCGATCTCCAAAAGCGTGTCGCCGCGCACCTCGCCCTGCACGCCGATGGGCTCGAAAATCGCGACACCCTCGCGCTTGCCTTTCACCCTTACCTTGTCGACTTCTCGATAGACGAAGTCCTGCACGGCGCGCACGATGTTCTCGGAGACGAGGATGCCCACGCCGTATTCCTTGGTGAGATCCTGGAGACGGGAGGCGAGGTTCACCGCGTCGCCCATCACGGTGTAGGAACGGCGGAAGTGCGAGCCCATGTCGCCGACGCTCATCGTGCCGCAATTGAGTCCGACGCCAATGCGCAGCGCGGGCCAGCGCTTCTTCGCGAACACCGGATCCAGTTCGCGCAAGGCCTTCTGCATCGCCAGGCTGCACTCAAGCGCGTGCCGGGCATGCTCGGCATCGCGCACGGGCGCCCCCCAGAAGGCCATGATCGCGTCGCCGATGTACTTGTCGACGATGCCGCGCTTGTCCTCGATGCAGACGGTCATCCTCGTGAAGAAGGTGTTGATGAGGTCCTTCAGGTCCTGCGGCGTGCGGGTCTCTGCGATCGACGTGAAATCGCGAATATCGGCGAAAAGCACGCTCATCTCGAGGCTCTGGCCGTGCATCGAATACTCGTCGGGATGCTCCGCCATCTCGGCGACGATTTCCTTGGGAACGTAGGTTCCGAACAGGTCGGTCAGCAGCCGCCGGTGACGGGTTTCGGCGAAGTAGCCCCACACGACGTCGAGAAAGTAGAGGCCTGCGAGCATGACCAGTGGGCCGGCCAGCGGCAGCACCAGATTGCGCGCCTGCCATGCCCACGCATTCACGCCCAACAAGACTGCAAGCACGCCCGCTACGGCGAGTGTCGCGGCCAGGGCCGACAGCCTCCGCAGAAACACCGCGAACGGAATGCCGACGAGCAGGATGGTGAGCATGGCAATGGCGATGGTCTCCGTGGGCCGGGATTTCACGGCGTTGTCGAGCGCACCGGAGATGAGACTCGCGTGGATCTCCACGCCCGGGACATCCTCCCGGATCGGCGTGGCGCGGACGTCGACGAGCCCGCGTGCGGAGGTGCCGACAAGGACGATCCGGTCCTTCAGCTCGTCGGCGCGCAGCGTCCCCCGGATCACGTCGGTGGCCGAGACGTAGCGATAGCTACCCTGGCTGCGGAACGGGATGAGTGCCGCCATCCTCTCGTCGAGCGGAATGCGCACAGCGTCGCCGATGTTGACGGAGCGCATCCACCCCACGTTCCGTCCGCCCGAGACGACGATCGTCCTCTCGAGCTTGATCGGCGCGTTGCCGAGGTAGACGCGAAGGACGGCCAGCGACATCGATTCGAAGAAGTCGTCTCCCACCTGCATGAACATCGGCACGCTGCGTGTGACACCGTCCGGGTCGAGCGCCGCGTACAGGTGTCCTGCGGCGGTCGCCGCGGCCTGCAGCGGTGCGATGTTGCCGCTGTAGCCGGGGGCGCTGAAATAGCTGTACTGCGCGTCGGCGAGAGCGCTCGCCGCGAAGGCCGGTGGCGGCAGGACGGCCGATTGCTCCCCCTGCGCGCTTACCAGGAACCCGAGGACTACGGGATGCTTCCCGATCTCTTCGGCGAAGAGCCGGTCGTGGTCGAGCGAGGGCCGCATTCGCTCGAAAAAAGCCTGAAACGCCGCGTCGTCGCGCAGTTCGCCACGGGCGGCCGCTTCAAGAGCTGGCAGGCCGGCGTTCGGGTCAGTCTCTGGAAACGCGGTGTCGAAGGCGACGACACGAACCCCATAGTGCGCGAAGAGCTGATGAATCATCAGTGCGAGCTTGTCGCGACCCCAGGGCCAGTATCCTTCGGCCTTGAGGCTTCTTTCGTCGACGTCCACGATCACGATGCGTGGGTCGCGCATTCGCGGCAGGAACAGACGGACCCTCGCGTCGTAGACCCAACGTTCGAGCTGGGTCAGCGCAGGGATCTCGATCCAGCCCGCGGCGTCGGTCAGCAGACAAGCCAGCAGCGCCAGTTCGATCGCAACCCGAACGAGGCCACTCAGCGAGAACTTCGGCATCCAGCGGACGATGGTTCACCAGGCGGAATGCTGTCGGAGCGCGAAGCATAGGCGATGCTCCGCCACTTGCGGAAGCGGCCGGAAACGCAAGGCCGCGGTTGGTGCGCCGAACCGCGTGGCGCGAACGGACCGCCGGGCAGCGATCGTGAATTTTCCACCCCGTGCTACGGTACCGCTCCGCTTTGACCGAGGTCGGCAACCGGCCCAGAATGCCAAATCGAGTCTCATGCGACTGCAACGATGACGTGGAATAAAAATACTGAGGAATCGCAGCGCCGCCTTCTGATCGAAGCGCTTGCGGCAGGCCTTTTCTCGACCGCACTCGGAAGCCGCAATGTCGGCGCACAACTACTCGGCAGCAGGCCGGCACCGCTGCCGGAGGGGAAGTCGATCTACCGGATCGAAGGGCAGGTGCTGGTCGACGGGCAACCGGCGACGCCCGACACCCGGATCGCTGCAAACTCCACCATCGAGACCGGCAAGGATGGCGAAGTCATCTACGCGGTTGGCGAGACCGCCCACCTCCAGCGCAGCGAAAGCCAGGTGACGATGGAAACGAAGGAAGCCAATTCGGTGGTCGTAGCGGGCCTTCGGGTGCTCACCGGGAAGATCCTGTCGGTGTTTCCGAGCGGCCGACCCGTGCGCATGACGACGAGAAACGCGTCCATCGGCATCCGCGGAACCGGGGTCTACATGGAGTCGGATCCGGAGCAGACCTACTTCTGCACTTGTTACGGAACCGCCGACATCGCCTCGGCGAGCGATCCGACGAGCCGCGAAACGGTCGTGTCGAGCCACCACGATCGGCCGCTGTACATTCTGACCGGGGAGCAGCCCGGCAGAAATATCCGCCTCGCGCCGTTCATCAACCACACCGACCAGGAGCTGATGCTGATCGAGGCGCTGGTGGGACGCACGCCGCCCTTCGTGTTTCCGAAGGACAACTACACGCGACCGCGGCGGCGCACGTACTGATCCTTTCGAGGCACGCTATTGCGGCGCGCCGTTGACGATCCAGTTCAGGAAGAGATCGTATTTCGCGCGCCCCGGTTGCCCGGGCGCAAGCGTAGTGTCGAAGCCTTTGCCGAGACCGCCGAAGTGATGCTGCCCCGAGGGCTTCTGCAGAAGCGCGCTCGTGGCAATCTCCGTGAAATTGATCCGGCTCCTCACCTCGGCGTAGAACCACGCGTCGTCCGTCGGTCCGATCGCGCCATCGCCATCGCGGTCATAACTGGTGAAAGCAATCGGCGGGTGCAGCGCACTGGTTGGCGAATGGCAGCCCTGGCACGCCTGGCCGTCCTGCAGGACCGCCTTGATGTCGGCGAAGCGGATGGCGCTCGGATCCGGCGTCAACCCGTTCTCGACCACCAGCGATAGCAATTTCGGTGCGCTTCGAGCGGAGCCCTTGCTCGCGACGAGGCTCAGCACGTACGTGCCATCGGTCGTTGCATTGAACGTCGGTTGCGCTGTGTTGGCATTCGTGAGCGTGGCGCCGGTCGGTGGGACAGCGCCGTTCGGGCCGGAGACGATCGACCACGCGTAGGTATCGGCAAACAGGCTGTTGCCGGCCGATAGCGGCGTCGCGCCCTGCCGCACAACGCGATCGGGCCCCGGATCGGCGATCGGACGCCCGGGCCGCAGCACGGCGCCGCCGGCGTCGCGCGCCGGCAAGCCCTGGCCGACGAGGAAATCCGCCAGCGCCGCTTCACCGGAAGACGCGTGGAAGGTGTCGTACACGAGTTTGGCGAGCGGCATGTCGCCACGATTGGTAACTGTCGCAAAAATGCGGTTCGCATACGACTGAAATTTCTCGTACGTCGTGAAATCGATGTCCGACTGCCTCCCCGTTCCGCGCAACAGGTGGCAGACGCGGCATGCCGGCGCGACTACCGTCGCATACAGCGACGTCTGTCCCGCCGTCGCCCACGAAGAGGGCGCAGCGGGTTCCACGTAGGCCGCGTTGGGCAAGCCGTCTCCGCCATAGGCCGCCTTGATGAGTGCCGCGGCCGTGCCTTGCCATTCGCCTGGGCTCGCCGCACGTCGGCACGCGTCTTCGGGAAACGTCGATGGCGCGGAGAGCGGGTAGGAGCACAGGACCCACTTGTTCATTGTCTTGAGCATGGGCTCCTGCTCGCTGCGGGTGTATCCCGGCTTGTCCGAGAACTGGAAGCTGCTCACCTCGAACGGAGGCAATTGTCCGAGGACGTCGCCGCGGGCGCCCGAGACCGCGTTCAGGAGCAGGTTGAAGTGCACGTTGCCCGAGGCGTCACGTGCTGTCAGCGCGTCGGCGCGGCCGCCATGACAAACGATGCACGGCCCCGGCATCGCCTTGTCGCCGCGGCCATCGACGTCCGCCATGTTCTCCCGCGCGCCGGTCACGACGTTGAAGTTGAAGTATTTCGCGAAGTTGACTCCCCCCGCCGGCCCCGGGCTGAACTCGATGCCGGCGACGTACACCAGCGCGCTCGGGTCGCGCACGATCGCGGCCTCGAGGTTGATCGGGGAAAAGGCGTACGCTCCGCCCGTCTTGACGAGGTAGTTCTCGGTGTAGAAGGCAAGTGTGCCGTCGATGTTCTGCCGCCCGGTGATCCGCCGCCCGAAACCCAGGTCGCGCACATCGCCGAAGACGACGGTGACCTGCGTGCCGGTTCCCGTGTCGAAACCGTTGGCGGCCTTCCACTTGGCGAGGGTGTCTTTCGCATTCTGCGGATCGATCGCGGCGTAGTAAGCCTGCGCGTAGGCGGCCGACGTGGTCTGCAGGGAACCGTCCGGCTGCACCTGCGGATTGGGAAACACCAGGAAAGCGTTCGGCTCGCCTGGCACGATGGCGGGGTCGGTTCCCGGGTGAACATCGCCGGGACTGCCTCCGCCGCCGCACGCGGCAAGCACCAATGCCGCAGCAGCCGCGCAAATCCATCCGAAAAGGCGCGTGAGTGCCATGATTGAATCGCCTAGAAGCGCTTCAGCAAAACGATGGAGTACTGATTGGCGACGTACCGCAGCGAGCCCTGGACATCGAAGTTCAGGTGCGCGGTTGGTGTCGACTGGACGCGTCGCCACGAAATGTCGAGCGATGCCTGCTGACCGAGCGGCAGGTTGTATCCGACGGTGCTGATCCAGGTACGAGCGTCGGAACGGTAGGCGAACCATTGCTCGTTCGGGAAGGCGTCGTCGAGCACGAAGACCTTCGCCAGGCTCACGTTCACCAGCGTGGCATGGCCGTCCGACACCACGTCGCCGCGCCGGTACTGGCCCGTCAGATACAGCGTTCCGCTTTCGCCCACCGAATAGTCGAGGTTCAGGAGCGCGGAATGGTCGAGCACGTTCCACACTTCGCTCTGGGCATGGCGCTCGTTGTGTGCCAGTTCTGCGAACAGCGCGATGCGATCGGTGAGCGCGCCACGCGCGCTCACGCCGAGCGAGTAATGGCTGCCGTCGCGCAGGTGTGACGCGAAGTTGTCGAGCCAGCCCCGCGCGAAGGCCGCGTACGTTATCGCGTCGAAAGCACCGGACTGCCGATACTGAATCTCCGCTTCGAGGCCGCCCGAAAGATTCGAGAGTCCGTTGTACCTGTTGAACTTCTCGCCGTTCAAGAGGCCCCTCACGACCAGCCGTGTCTTGTCGCCGATGCGGAACGCGCGGCTTGCACTGGCGCCGAGCGCGAGCGATTGGTCCCACAGGATCTCGTCGCCGGTACGGCCCAGGGTGACGTTGTCGTCGTAGCTGTAGCCCAGTTCGATGTTGACGCTATCGAGGAAGGGCCGATTCGATCCGGACTGGAGGAGTTCGTCCTGGTCGCCGGACACGGGACCCCGAACCACCGCTCCTGTGCCTTGCGCCGCCGACGTTGTCGGTGTCGCCAGACTGAGCAGCGCCGCCACGATCGCGATAGTGCCGGGGCAGCTGGACCGTCTGCGTGAAGACGGCCGATGCTGCGGCTCGCTCGGGGAGCGCCGAAAGACTATGTCCCGGAAATTCAGGAGCACGCCTAGCGATCATGGACGGACGCTGCCCATATTACCCCACGGCAGAGCGGCAAGTCCTCGAGTCAGTCCCGCGAACAGCGACCGTTGGAACTCCAAGCTCGATAACCATGCCGAATGCTGTACGCCGAGACCTTTCGAGGGTCACCCCCACTTCGCAATCCCGCGGGCGTCCATCGAGGTCATGCAGCTCGATCCATTGCCGGGAACGGAAGGCACGTAATCCCGACGTAGCAGTCCTTGCGCACGCTGCACCAACCCCATGGAGTGAGGCATGTTGCAACGATTCCCCCTCTACGCGTACATCCCCGCCAGCGATGTCGCCCGCGCACGTCGGTTCTACGAAGACAGGCTCGGCTTCCAACCGAAGCAGGAGACCGCGGGCGGCGTCGTGTACGAATTCGGCGACAAGACCGCATGCTTCCTCTATCCAACACCGAACGCCGGCACGTCGAAGGCAAGCCAGGCGTTCTGGCAGGTTGACGACGTCGAGCGTGAGGTCGCCGAGCTGAAGTCGCGTGGCGTCGAGTTCGAGGACTACGGCATGCCGGGAGAAAGGAGCCCGAGCGGTGTCATTACGGCTGGCGGAGCGAAGGCGGCATGGTTCAAGGACACTGAAGGGAACATCCTGGCGATCATTCAGAGCGTAGAGCTCGTTTAATCCTCATATTCCAAGGCAATGCCATGCAATGCACCCGGAACGCCCGCTGGCCGGCACGGGTCCAGAACGACTGCGTTGTGCAAAGTCGAGAGGGAGCGACGCGGCGCGAACCGACGGCGCATCACGTCGGCATTCGGCCACTAGCTATCGTCTCGGCTGTGGACAGAAAGCGGTCGTTCGACGGCTCGCTACGACTCGCCACGCTCACGCGGCTGCACATTCGATAACGCTGACCGCGGACGTAGTTGGCACCACCTGCGTGACAGTGAATCCAGCGGCCTCGATGATCCGCTCGAACTCATCGCGCGTCCGTACACGCCAACCGCCCGCACCCTGTATGGCCAGCATGTTGAGGTCCATCGAAGCGGTGTCCCAGCGCGTGAACTCATCCGACTGTTCCGCGCCGGTTGGCATGATCCATTCGACGATGATGACGTTGCCGTCACCTGCTATCGCACGCCGACAGCTTTGCAGGATCTTCGCGGCCTCGTGATCAACCATGCTGACGAGTAAGTTGGACAGAACGTAGCAGTCTGCACCTTCCGTCACCCGCTCGAGCGCGTTCCCCGCGTCCACAGAACAGCGCGCGCTTTCCGGCATCGCGGCGATGGTGCGGCGCGTTCGTTCCGCGACACTGGGCAAGTCGAAGACGACGCCTTCGAGGCGAGTCCAGCGCTTGAGCATTTGCATCATGAAAGCGCCATTGCCTCCTCCGACATCGACGACTTTACGGAAGCGGGAGAAGTCGTATGCATCGAGCGCCCCTTGTACCCGATAACGGATCGCCTCGGCCATGGTGTGGTCGAATAGCGCACCTATCTTGGGGTGCTCCTGCAGATATTCGTAAAACGGCATGCCAAGCGCACTCAGCGCCCCTGACGCGCCTGTTCGAGTCGTATCCAGCATTCGTCCCCATATCGGCGACAAAACCTCGGTGTTGAAGAGGATGCGCGACCGCAGCGATCGTGGATGATCCGCGCGAAGGAACTCGCCAAGCTCGGTTAGCGTGTAGCGCTCGGGTTCCAGCTCCGAGCAGAGGTCCAAGGCAATCAAGCCCCGGAGCACGCGACGCAACGTCTGCGCTTCGATTGCGATCGCCGTCGCCAACTCGCTCGTGGTCCGGCATCCGGCGGCCAGCAAATCTGGAACTCCGAGCGCGGCAGCCACATAGATGATCTGCGCGACTTGGGCGCCGTATACCAGTCGAAGGACTTGTGCGTGCCGGTCGCGTTGCGCTCCACTTCCGGTGGCAGAATCGTCCATCATTCGTCCCTTCTCGCGTACCAGCAAATTATCAGGTCTCACGCGCAGCGGGGCGTGGCAGATCAGAGGCGGCCCACGCATTACATCGGTTTAGTCGTTAGTCCACGCACGAAAACCACCCGGCGCTGTTCCAGATTGCGAATCTGATTCGATTGCATCTCGGCAAACTGCTCGCCCATGACGATATGAAGGCCCAAGGGCGACGCGGACAGTCCTGCTGATATCGGCTGCTGTTTCCGCCACATCAGAGCCTCGTTCGAAATATCCTCGAATTTTTCGGTGTGAAATCCTTGCTTGTCCAAAATTCCGTGCAGCTCGTCTACCGCGATAAGGAAATTCAAATCGCGTCGTGTTGCCCAGGGAACCGGAAGAACGATGTCGCCGCCTGGACCCGACATGATGTCCTGGAAAGCGAATCGTCCGCCCGGTTTCAGCACGCGAAAGATTTCCGCGTAAAAGCGTTCCTTTCGCTCTATGCTCATTTGCACTTGTATTGTCCAGACGAGATCGAACTGATCGTCGTCAAACGGCAGTGCAGTGGCATCTGCGTGGCGAAACTCGGTGACGTTTTCAAGTGACGTCAATTTGGATAGCAATGTCGCTGCGTCGCAGAACTCCTTGGTGACGTCTACACCGGTCACGTGGCATTGCATCGCCGACGCAAGGACTCGCGCCGGACCACCAAGGCCGCTCCCGACATCCAGAACCCGCCAGCCCTGGCGTACGCCAGCGAAGTCGATAAGTTCCCGCGTTGCCGCCAACCCACGCGTGTGAAACTGATCGAGTGACGCGAGATCGTCGACGGTGAGACAGTTCAAGTCCTTTCCGGCTTGCTTCAGTGCATGAAGAATTCGTTCGGACAGTCCTGTGCTCCCATAGTGCTGCGATACCCGATTGCTCGAGGCCATGGAAAGGTCTCCAAGGAGGTGATCGGCGAACGCGCTGCCGAATACAAACAATGAATAGCAGAACCGAATTCTATGCCGGCCGCCAGCCGGCCTGCCGCAGCAAAGACGTCATCTCCTCGCGCCAGCGAGCATGGGTGCGCCAAAGTGGCCCGAGCGCATCCGCTGCCGGCTCGCATTGCGAAAGCCGTTCGACATACCGGCGCGCGCCGTCTTCCTGCCCCATTGCCTGATAGCAGCACAGTGCAGTCGTCATGGCGGGCCGCCAGTTGGGACGCACCTTCAGTGCGTTCGTCGCCTGCTCCGCTGCGCTATCAAATTCGCGCTGGAGGAGCAGTGCAGTCGCGAGCAGGTTGTACCAAACGAAATTCTGCGGGTCGTGGGGATTGAGCTGAAGGCCTCGCTTGAGACAGCCAACCGCGCGTAGCGGATCGCCGGAATAGAGGCGCGCCATTCCCAGCACCAGGTGGCCAAGCGCAAAGCTCGGGCTGAGCTCGAGCGCTTTCTCCGCGGCTCGGATCGCCTGATCGAATTCGCTCGCAAACACGCTGGTGATCGCGAGCGCATAGTGCGAATACGGATTCTTTTCGTCGAGCTGCACCGCTTTCAATGCTGCGTCGAGGCCTTCGCGAAGGTCCGCAGGTTCATCGTCGCTCCAACCGTACGCCGCGATTCCCGCGCTGACGCGGCCGAGCCATGCATGCGCCTCGGCAAGCCCCGGATCGGCCTTGCGCGCTTCACGGAAGAGCGCGCGTGCTCGAAGATGTGTCGGCCGCGTGATTTGATGGAAGAACCAGGTACCCTGGTGCACGAGATCCCACCCTGTCATGTCGCGCACACCGCGTCGCCGTGCAATGGCAAGCGCCGATTCACTTTTCAGTAGCTCGGGCTCGATCGCTCCTACAACCTGTTCGGTGATGCGATCTTGCACCGAGAAAAGTTCGCCGAACTCGAAATCGAACCGATCAGCCCACAGGGTGGTCGCGCGGCGCGCGTCGACGAGCTCGGCGGAGATCCGGATGCGGTTGCCCGACTTGCGCACGCTGCCTGCGAGGACATAGCGCACAGCGAGCGCCTGAGCGACCTCGTCTGGTGTCCGGTGTTTGAAGGCGAACGCCGCGTTGCGGGCGATCACGAAGAACCACCGGAAGCGCGACAATGCCGCGATGATGTCCTCGGTGATGCCATCGACGAAATATTCCTTGCCCGCCTCGCCGCTCAGGTCGGCGAAGGGCAAGACGGCGACGGATGGCCGAACTGGACCCGACTGGGCCGTCGACTCCTCGGCGGCTTCTGCAACCGTAACTGATCCAGCGAAGCGGTAGCCGATACGTGCAACGGTGGCGATCCAATCCCCGCCGTCGGGTGTCGGCCCCAGCAGCTTGCGCAGCGCGGCGATCTGCACGGAAAGGTTGCTTTCCTCGACCACCGCGCCGGGCCACGCGAAATCGATAAGCTTCGCCTTGGTGACGGCGTGCCCGTTCGCGTCGAGGAGCGCATGCAGCACCCCTAACGCCCGTTGCCCCGCCTCGACCCGTCGACCGTCGCGCGAGAGCGTCGCACGCTCGGCGTCGAAGGCGAATGGACCAAACAGGAAACAGCGCTCGGCCATCCCTCATTTATACCGCTTCGCGCCGTTTCGGAACAATTCGGCGTCGTTTCATGACCTGCTGCGCCAGCCAGCGCATGCTCGGGACGCTCGCCGGTACGTCGGGGGAGCACCCGCTCTCAATCCACAGTGGAGCTCGTCATGAAAACTCTCGAATCGAACGTTGGCTGTGTCGTGCGTGGATCGCAGCCGTACAAAAGCCAGCAAGGTCCGCTCTATTCGCCCGCGATCAGCGCCGAGACCGTAGGTGCTAGGAGCCTGTTCTTCGGCATCGTGACGATCCCGCCCGGCGAGCGAACAAAGGCGCACGTCCATCAGTTCCACGAATCGGCGTTCTACGTGTTGAGCGGCGAGAACATCGAGCTGTGGAGCGGCAGCGAACTGCAGCATCGCGAAGTGGCGCGAGCCGGCGACTATCTGTTCATACCGGCGAACGTACCCCATGTCGCCGTCAACCGTGGCGGCAAGGCGGCGGTCTTCGTCGGCGCGCGCAACGAGCCGACCGCACAGGAGAGTGTGCTGATGCGGTCGGAACTCGATCAGCGTGTGCCGTGAAACCGAATCGCACGCGTCAGGCGTTCAAAACTCGACAGCGGGGCCGGGCCATGTTTCATCACGCAGCCTGGCCCGCGCCAGCGCAAACTCTGCCGTGCACCATCCATCGCATGCGTTTCGCCCCGATCGCCCGCGCCACGCGTTCAGCATTCCCTTGCACATCGCGTAGAAGCGGAAGAAGCGAAGCACTGCTGTACGCTCTGCGCTCGTCAACCGTGTTCCGCTGCAGATCAGCTTATCGTCCGCCATGCCTCGATCCACCAGCGTCACCGCGCCCCATGCGGTGACCGTCACCGTCGCTCCCAACGGGAGTCGGGGACCAAGGACGAGCGCGTCGAGCAGGTCGCCCTCCAGGCCGATATGGGTTGGAACCGATCCGTAGTTGTAGGGGCAAGGTAGCGGGGAAACGAAATCGACATGGGCGTTCGAGCCGCGTTTCACGAAGCTGCCGCGCGGCACTTCGATCACGACATCCACGATCGGACCGGTCTCGACCATGGAGTCATTATCGCGCTCGCATCCCGCTGCTCGCCGTGCGCCGCACTGAAAGTGCGATGCACAAAACGCTGCCGAGGGACAGCGCTTCGCCGTCTATGCTCGGGTTCAGCCGGTGAACACGCGCTTTTTCAGCGCCGCGTGCAGGCCCCAGTTGCCGTCGACGACCTGCGTGACCGCAAAGTCCACCGCTACGGCCATGGGCAAGATCGCCTCGTCCTCCGATAGCTTCTGCGTGGCCCGGACAGCGGGGCTGCCGCCGGATTGCTTCGCCAGGTTCATCTTGTCCAGAGCGGCTTTCAAGCCTGCCGTGAGCTTGCCCAGGTCGTCGTTTGCCCAGAAGTGCATGAAGAACAAGCGCGGCTGATCGTTCAGCATGTGGTTGTGCAGCGCGGTGATTTCGATGCCGTGCTCGCGCAACGCCTTCACGACGGGGTTCACCTCTTTTGCGATCAACACGAAATCGCCCGTGATGGCAGCCTTGCCGCCGTCCGTTGGTTGGAAATTGATGCCGATCGCGGAGCCCATGGCTTCCGGCACGTCCATCCCGCCGTCGCGGATGTGTTCCGCGCGCGGGATACTGACCTGGTAAACGCCACCGCTCACCTTGCCCTTGTGACCGAGGGCCTTGTCGATCGAGGCCGTGTCGAGGTCGATCGACGCACTCGCCGGCGCTGGAGAAGGCGCCCCGCCATCGAGCGGCGTCTTGGTCTCCGCCAAGGCAGCGTGCAGTGCGGTCGCGAGCTTCACCGGATCGCCGTGCCCCAGGACATGCATGTACATGGTGAAGGGTTCGTTGCGCAAAAGATGGTTGTGGAGCGCGGTGATCTCGATCCCGGACTGCTCGAGCCGGGTCATGACCGGCGTCACCTCGCTCGTGAGGAGCACGAGGTCGCCCATCACCGATCCCTGATTGCCCATCTTTTTGAAAGCGAGCCAGGAGCCGAGCGCGAGCGCCGGTTTGATTTCGACCCCGTCGAGCGTCACCTTGAGATCGGTGCGCGTGAGGCCGACGCGATAGACGCCGCCCGGCATCGAGGCGCCGCTCTTGCCGAGCGCTTCGCCGACAGACTTCATCCATTCGGGATCTGCGGCCGGCGCCGCCGTGGAAACAGTCGCCGCAATCGCGAGCGCCGCCAGCTTGAGTGAAGCACGCATACGCCACCTCCTTACTTGTCAATGATGTTCAGCGTCTCGCATCGGACGAGTAGCCGAAGTCATCGTGGTCGGTCGCCTTCCTGCTACCGCGCGGTGAAAACCCTTATTTCGGCCGGACCGCCCGCATGTGCCGGCACCGCTACGAGGAGGGCGTCGCGCGACGGCACGAAGAGCCCGGTGCGCGCGCCTCGGACCGTGCGCACCTCTCCGGCGCGCCCGTAATGGTCCGCGTCCTTCTGCTGCACTATGTCGACGACGCCGTCACCGCATATGACGTAGAGGCGCTTGCGCTTCGCGTCGTAGAAGAGATCGTCGGCGTCGCCCGCGATGCGCAGGTCTGCCGTCCGCGTGCCGGCTTCCGTATCGAATACAAGAAGCGAGGCGGGCTTGCGCGTCGCCACGAAGAGTCGATGATCGGCCTCGTCGAGCGCCATCGGAAAGTTCGCCCTCTTCTCCCCGACGCTCCAGGTGCCGAGCACCGCCCCTTTTGATCGATCGACAACGGCGATCTGCGCTGCGCTCGGCACGTTGACGAAAATGCGTGTTGCCGACGGCTCGAGCTGAAACGACTCCGGATGGCCGGCGAGTTCGATGCGTTCGAGCAGCTTCCCGCTTTTCGCATCGATTGCTGCCAGCGCATGGCCGTAGCCGACGTAGACCTTGCCGTTCGCGTCGTCCAGGCGGACGTTGTCCGCGTCGTCCAGTCCTTCGATTCGGGACAGCCGCCGCAGCGTCGACGCTTCGAACACATCGACGCCGCCGCCGGCATTCGCCACATAAAGCCGGTCGGCACTTCGAACATAGCCGATGCCCTGCGGCTCGCGCAGCCCTTTTATCCGCGCAACGCGCGCTCCCGCGCGCATGTCGACGACTTCGACGCTATCGTTGCCGAGCGCAGCCACGAAGAGGCGCGCGTCGTCGGGATCGACCGCGAGGTGGTCGATGCGTCCCCGCACGTCGGCAAGCACGATCGTCTGCGTGAGCTGGAGCGGTGACGAGGGCTGCGCATCGGCAGCTTGAACGGGAATCGTGAACATGGCCGCAGTCAGGATGATGAGCCGGACGGTTTCACGAAGCATGTGCAGCTCCCTATCGGTGCGATGCCGAAAATGCGATCAATCCGATGACGGCCGCGACCGCGACGACGAGCGGTTCGGGCACTTTCTTCAAGCGCCAGATGACGCCGACGGTCACGAGTGCGATCAGCGCGGTGACGACATCGACGATCGAGCGCTCGGCGAGCACGATGACCGCGCCGGTGATCGCACCAATCGCCGCGGCAGTCACGCCGTCGACGAACGCCACGAGCGCCGGCCGCTTGCCGTACTTCTTGAAGTACGGCGCCGGCAAGATGGTGAACAGGTAGCAAGGCAGGAACGTGCCGAGCGCCGCCACGCACGCGCCGGGGAGGCCTGCGATCAGGTAACCGATGAAGCCGACCGTGATGACGACGGGACCCGGCGTCAGCATCGCGACTGCGACGGCATCGACAAATTGCCGCTCCGTCAGCCATTGGTGCTCGTGGACCACGCCCGCATAAAGAAACGGGACGATCGCAAGCCCGCTGCCGAACACGAATGCACCGGCCTTCGCGAAGAACGCGCCGATCTGCGCGAGCACGTTCCAGTCGAGACCGCTCGCCATTGCGGATGCCGGCGCTGTCGTCGGATCGAAAGCAGCCAGTGCCGGCGCGATGCTCTTGCCGGACCAGCGCTTCGGCGGCGCGCGAACGAGCCAGACGAGCACGCCGCCGCCGAGAAACAGCCAAACGCTTTCGGACTGCGTCCAGACCGTGAATGCGGCGACTGCCAGGAAGACCGACCACAGCAGACGATCGCGCCCGATGTTCCTGGTCGTCAGCTTGTAAGCGCTGATCGCAATGATCCCGATGACCGCCGCGCCGACACCATAGAACGTGGCCTGCATCCAGGGCAGGCCGCCGAAGCGCTGGTAAGCCCAGCCGATCGCGACGACCATGAGGAACGACGGCAGCACGAATGCGGCGCCCACGACAGTCGCTCCGAGGACGCGGTAGTGCACATAGCCCAGGTACATCGCGAGCTGCGCCGCGAGCGGTCCCGGCATCAGCTGCGCGAGGGCCAACCCTTCCTTGTAGTCGTCCTCCCCGATCCAGCGACGAGCCTCGACGAGATCGCGGTACATGTAGCCGACGAGCGCAACGGGACCACCAAAGCCGATCGTGCCGAGCTTCAGGAAATAGCGTGCCAGAACCGCCAGGGAGTAGCGGGCGTCATTCATCGCGCTTCTCCGCGGCCCCGATCGCAACCGGGATCGCTGCAGCGCGAGCGACGATGCGGGCAGGCGCGCGCATCGAAGTGCACGCACCGTCGCGGCGCGTTGCGGCCGCATTGTGCTGGCGGACAGGGACGCCACCTTTTGCCGGTGGCATCGGAACTCGCGATGCTCATTGCGCCCACACGTGCTCCCTTCCGGCGTGTTGCCACCCGGCGTCAGGAGCAGAACTTGGACGCGAGCAGCGTCTTGAAGCGGGGAGTCTGCTGGGTCCCCGTGGTTCGTGAAGACTAGAACCGCGTCGCCACCGCGTCAAGCACCGCGGCGCGCACCGAATTGCAGCATCATCGGACGATCGGACGCTGACGCTAGAATCCCCTGCAGATAAGCGTTCGACCAGACAATGCACAAGGGCATCGGCTACGGGCTCGCGTCGGCAATGTTGTTCGGCATCAGTACGCCGATCGCGAAGATTCTCGTTGGCACCGTATCGCCCGTGATGCTCGCCGGCCTGCTGTATGCAGGGTCCGGTCTGGGTCTGCTGGTGCTGCTCGTGTGGCGTCGTCTGTCGCCGAGACATCCGGCGCCGCTCAGCATGCCGCGCGGGAAAGAATGGGCCTGGCTCGCCGGCGCCATCCTGCTCGGCGGCGTCGTCGGTCCGCTGGCTTTGATGTACGGCTTGACCACGACCGCAGCGTCTACCGCGTCGCTTCTGCTCAATGTGGAAGCGGTCTTTACCGCACTCGTCGCCTGGTTCGTGTTCCGTGAAAACTTCGATCGGAGAATCGCGCTCGGCATGCTGGCGATCGTCGCGGGAGGGGTGGTGCTTGCATGGTCGCCCGGGCAGGCCGCAAGGGTTTCGAGTGGCGCACTGTTCATCGTAGCGGCCTGCGCGTGTTGGGCGCTCGACAACAACCTGACCCGGAAGACGTCGACGAGCGACGCAGTGCTGATCGCCGGATTGAAGGGAATTGTCGCCGGTGCGCTGAACTTGAGTCTCGCCCTGCTGCTCGGCCAACGCCTTCCTGCGATCACCACGCTCGTCGCGGCCGGTGCAGTCGGCTTTCTCGGATACGGCGTCAGCCTCGTCCTGTTCGTGCTCGCTCTGCGACACCTCGGCAGTGCGCGAGCGGGTGCCTACTTCTCCGTGGCGCCCTTCTTCGGAACAGTCGTCGCTTTGCTGCTAGGCGATGCGGTAACGTGGCAACTGATCGTCGCCGGTGCATTGATGGCGTGGGGAGTGTGGCTGCATGTGAGCGAAACCCACGCGCATGAGCACCTTCACGAGCACCTCGAGCATACGCACGCGCACGTTCACGACGAACACCACCGTCACGCGCACGACGGCTGGTACGGCCATGAACCCCACACCCACCTTCACGTGCATGAGCCGCTTCTCCACACCCATCCGCACTATCCGGACGTGCACCATCGGCATCCGCATTAGGGGTCCGAGCGCACTCGGGCCGCGACGTTCGCGGTATTACAACGGAGGCGGTAGACGCAATTCGCGGCCGCATGCGAGACGGTACGCCGTTACGGCCGCGGCCACATCCTCGAGACCGGTTCCCGTGGAGTCGAATACGATGATCTGATCCTCGTCGATTCGCGCCCGCTTCTTTCCCGTCACGATCTCTCCCAGTTCAGCATGGATGGCTGTGCGCAGCATGTAATTGCCCGCGATGGCGTGATGTGAATCGCCAATCGCGCACGCTTGCTCGGTGATGTCGGTCACGACGGTCGCGCAGGCGAGCAACGACGGATCGATTTCCTGCTTGTCTTCGCTGTCCGCGCCGACGGCAGCGATGAAAGTCCCCGGACGCACCATTTCACGCGTGATGAAGAACTTCTGTGATGTCGTGCAGGTGATCACGACATCGCATTGCGGTACGGTACGTCCCAGTCCGTCGACGGGGATGATCGGTATCTTGAGCTCCGCAGCGTAATCGGCAGCGAACGCGTCGGCACGTTCACGCAGTTTGTCGAACACGTGCAAGCGTCGGATCTCCCGCACACCCAGGATGGCGCGTGCCTGTGCCGGCGCTTGCGCTCCACACCCGCAGAGCAACGCCGATCCGGCGTTCTTGCGCGCAAGGTACTTCGCCGCGATGGCCGTTGCGGCGGCGGTGCGCAAGGCGGTTATCGAAATCGAGTCCAGGATTGCCAAGGGCGACCCGTTGGCGCCGTCATGCAGGATCACAAGGCCTTGAATGGTCGGTAGCCCGAAATGCTCGCGGTTGTGCGGGAAGTTCGCATTGATCTTCGCCGCAAAGTAGGGCTCGTCTCCCATGAGCAGCCCCGCCTTGACGTGAAACGAGCCATTGCGCGCGTGTAACCCGAGGATGCGCTCAGCCGCCTGCCCCGATGCATGCTGACGAAACGCCGATTCGACGGCGGCAGCGCAAACCTCGGGCTTCAGCAGCCGCTCTATGTCCGCTCGCGACAAGAAAAGTGGACCTTGCTGCATTGTTCGCCCCCTTCGCCGGATGATTCGACGCTTTCGTGCGAAGGCTCGGACGCGCCGAGCCAATTCGATGACTCACTGAGTCAAGCGCACCGGTGCGCCGACGGCCTTCCAGCCGGAGTGGCCGACCGTCATATAGCGCGCGTCGAATCCTGCTTCGCGCAGAGCGATGGCGGTGCGGCAGCCCACGTGGAATCCATAGGCGCAGTACACGACGACCGGCGTCTCCCTGGAAAGCTCGCCCATCCACTCGCCGACGCGCTCGGGATCGCGCCAGGTCACGCCGTCGGCGATGTCCTGTTGGCGCGAGACGAAATGCTTCGGCCGGGTGTCGATGACCTGCAGCGGCCTGCCTTCCACCAGCATGGCTCGCACCTCCTCGACGCCCATGCCCGGCACGTCGCGGAACTCCTCCTGCACGAGCGGCCGCGGGGGCGGCACGTTGCTCGCGTCGTCATACCGGCCTTCGACCGCATGCCAATCGACGTTGCGCAGGAACGTATCGACGTACGCCCTTGCATTCGCGCCGAAGTCGATGTGGTAGGCATGCTCGTACATGTCGAGCGCGAGTAACGGGATGCCGCTCGCAATCGCCTGGCTGTGTTCGCTGGCGTATTGATTGATGAGCCGTTGGTCCCGCGGCATCCACGACAGCAGCACCCAGCCGGACCCGCCGCCCAGCGCGTAGCCCATGGCGGAAAACTGGGCACGCCAGCGCTCCACCGAGCCGAAGTCGCGCGCGAGCGCCTCGGACATGCCGGAGGTGACCTTCCCCTCGCCGCCCATGCTCGCGAAATAGAGCTCGTGCAGGAGGGTGGAATTGAGCGCGACGAGTTCCTCGCGCTTCAAACCGTTGATGATGTGACCCGGCGCCGTTGCGAAATCGAGCGATTCGAGCTGCTCGGTGATGGCGTTAAGGCGCCGCAGCGCGCCGCCGTAGTTGTTTTCGTAGTGGCTCTCGATGAGTTTCAGCGAGAGGCCGCTCAACGTCCAGGGACGGCAGTAGATCTGTTTGAGGTGATAGCGCACGCCGATACCTCCAAGCACAAGGTTGAATTGCGCCCAGACGGATAGCGACCAGTGGTGGGTGCCCGCATCCGTCTTGCGACGCTCACAGGATTGGACGGGGCACCGTCTTGGAGGGATGAAACCCGGGGGTCCTGCAACCCCCGCAGACACGTTACTTACCGCGTCGCAGAAAGTCAAATGCAATCGATGCAGGCGGGGTAAGCATCAACTGCGCACCGTCGGACGAGGCGCGCGCTCCACTTCCTCGGGTGGGCGGACATTACGGAAGAGCATCAGCAGCGTAAGGTCGTAGCCGATCTTGAGGGCACCCGCGATCACGAGCGGCCATCCGAACGGGGAAAGACTGAGCAGATATCCGGTCAGCAGCGGGCTGCCCGCAGCCGCAAGGCTGCGCGGCACTGCGGTGGTACTCGCGGCCGCAGGTCGCTCGGCGGGCGTGACGACCGCCATGACGTACGAGCTGCGTGTCGGCACGTCCATCTGCGACAGTGCGCTGCGCACGAGCAGCAGCGCAACGGCGACGTGAATGTCAGCGACGAACGCAATGGCCATCAGCGCCACGCTTGACGGAATGTGCGTGAACACCATCGTGTTGATCAACCCGAAGCGGCGCGCGAGTGGCGCGGCAATCAAGTACGACGCACCTGCCAGGAGGCTGGTGCCGAAAAACAATGTGCCGAGTTCCGCGGGCGCGAGTGCGAAGCGCTGCACCAGCCACAGGCTCAGCATCGACTGCACGATGAGTCCGCCGGCGAACGCGTCCACGCTGAAGAGCGCTGCCAACGTCAACACGATCCGGCGCGACTCGCGCAACGGCGCCTCGGGTGAAGCATCGCGAACGTCGTCGGCGCGATCGGGCAGGCGCCGATACAGCAGCCACGCCGCGAACCCCAATACCGCGTAGAGCAGAAACAGGCTCTGCAGCGCGACTCGAGTTGGCATGTGCAAAGCGGCGCTGAGCAATTCAGGCGCACCGGCAATCAGGGCGCCCAATGCCCCTCCAACTGCTCCGACCAGGCTGTAGCGCGCGAACGCGCCGGTGCGTCGCTCGGCGCTCACGACGCTCGACAGCACGGCGTGCTCGAGCGGCAGGAACACGCTCACGTCGCCGCTCGACGGATTGAGCGTTCCGACGAATGCGACGATCAGCAGCGGCCAGAAGTCACGCACACCGCTGAATGCGATTCCCGTCATCATCATCAGCAGTGCCGCGCCGAGCAGCGCGTGGCGATACCCGATGCGGGTCGCGTACAGGCCTGCCGTCAGCGACAGCGCGGCGGAGCCGAGCAGCGTCGCCGTCGATATCAAGCCGACCTGGAGCGGGTCGTACCCAAGCGCCAGCAGATAGAGCGGCAACGTAAGGCTTACGAAGCCGTCGCCGAGCGCGCGCACGCCGCGCGCGGCAAGAACGATCGATGCGGTCGAGCCCACGCAATCTCCTACCCGGACTCGACGAGTCCGCGTCAGGAGCAGAGCTTGGACGCGAGGAGGGTCTTGGGAAGCGGGGAGTCTGCCCGCGCCCCCGCAGCCGTAACTCTATCGCGACTACGCATGAGCGGCAATCGAGACGATCGTGAGCCTGGCCTTCCTGCGCACGGGTTCCCGTAAACTGCGGTGAACCGTTCCCCTTTTTCGTGCCGTCGTACGCGGTGCCGTCACATCGTGCTCTCGTACGCCGTGCAGTCACACATCCGACAAGTGCGAGCCATGGCCGCGATCCGCCGAGCAAGCGCGTCCGATCACGATGCGATCTGGGCGATCTTCCGCGCCGTGGTAGCGCCCGGCGACACGTATTCCATCGATCCGGCGATCGGCCGCGACGAAGCGCTCGCGTATTGGTTCGCGCCGGCGAATCGCTGTTTTGTCGCCGACATCGACGGCCGCGTCGTCGGAACGTACATCCTGAAGCCGAACCATGCGGGACCAGGTTCGCATGTCGCCAACGCGGCATTCATGGTCGCGCCGGACGCGAGGGGTGCCGGCATTGGGCGGGGCATGGGCGAGCACGCGCTTCGCGAAGCGCGTCGTCTCGGCTTTCGCGCCATGCAATTCAACTTCGTCGTGTCCACCAATGAGCCCGCCGTGCGGCTTTGGCACGCTCTCGGCTTCCGCATCGTCGGCACGCTGCCCGGCGCGTTTCGCCATGCGCAGAGAGGCTTCGTCGACGCTTACGTGATGTTCCGCTCGCTCGACGACGAGTGATTCGCCACGGAAACTTTCGCATTCGTTTGCCGTGCGGATCGTAATTCGTCGACAGCCAGCGTCGCCGACCTGCGGCCGCACGCGCACTCGTTCGCAGGCAGACGCCGGTGTCGTTGTCGGCACCGGATCGAGTGGGTGAAACGTCGGTGACGGCCACGGCCGCTGGTAATGCAGATTTCGGAGACTCCGGGAGCGCATCATGAACCGACGTATTGCCCTGCTGCTGCTGTCGCTCGCTCCACTCGCGTCGGCCGAACCCATCGGCGAAGTCGACACCGTCTTCAAGCTGATCGGGCCCGACCACAAGATCGTCGTCGACGCGCATGACGACCCCGGCGTGCGCGGCGTCACGTGCTACGTCTCGCGCGCAAAAACCGGCGGCATCAAGGGCGCCCTCGGCGTTGCCGAGGATAAGTCGGAGGCGTCGATCGATTGCCAGCGCGTGGGTCCGATCGCATTCGCGCAGCCGCTGGCATTGCAGGAGGAGATATTCACGGAACGCATCTCCCTGGTGTTCAAGAAGATCCGCGTTGTCCGGATGATCGACAGGAAGCGAAATACGCTGGTGTACCTGACCTACTCGGATCGCCTGATCGAAGGCTCTCCCCAGAACAGCGTGACCGCGATCGCCGTCGATCCATCGACGCCGATCCCCACGAAATAGCGCCCATCCGGGGCGTGTGATGTGAAGCTCACCAGGGCGTGTGCGCGAGGTTGCGTGGAACGCGCTACCACCCGCTGAACCGGCGCCACGTCTTCGCTCCTTCCGACGACACGACCAGGTAGCGATCGAACTGCGCCGCGGTCGCGCATGCATGGTTCGGCAGGATGCGAAGCTGCGCGCCCACGGGAAAGCGCTGCTCGAGATCGACGCGTTCATTGCCGATCCAATGCAGCACGCCATGCTCCTGATTGGCGTCGGCGAACGCGAGTTCCGGGATCGGATGGCCACCGACGTCGCATACCGCGCCATAGCCGTAATCGCGCGCCTGCGCTTGCGTGCCTCGGTCGCGGCTCATCGCCATCCAGCCCGCGTCGGTAATCACCCAACCGGTATCGAGGCGATGCCCGATCACGCTGCACAGCACCGACAGCGCGATCTCGTCCAGTGCACACACACCGACGCCCGCCATGACGAGATCGAAGAACACGTAAACGCCTGCGCGCACTTCGGTGACGCCGTCGAGCGATCGCGCGCTGAGCGCGGTAGGTGTCGAGCCGACGCTCACGATTTCGCACGGGTGTCCGGCACTGCGCAAGCGCTCGGCTGCCAGCACGCAGCCTGCGCGTTCGCGTTCGGCCATGGCTTCGAGCGCCTGCGGGTCGTGCAGCGCGTAGGAGGCGCCGGCGTGCGTCATCACGCCGGCGAGCCGCGCGCCGTTGCCGTCGTTGGCGCGAAGACCGGCGGCGACCGCGAGCAGCCGGGGATCATCGGGACGAACGCCCGAGCGATGGCCGTCGGTGTCGATCTCGATCACCGCGTCATGGCAATGGCGATGCTGCAGGCCGTGCCGGCTGAGCGCCTGCGCCGCGGCGGTTGATTCGACGAGCAGCGTGAGCCGCAGTCCGCGGCGCACCAGGCGCAACGCGTGGTCGAGCTTGGCCGGAACGATCGCCACCGCGTACAGGATGTCGCGGATGCCTTCGTCGAAGAACTGCTCCGCTTCCTTGAGCGTCGACACGGTGATGCCGCGTGCGCCCGCCGCGAGTTGCCGCCTGACGACCTCGGGACACTTGCTTGTCTTGACATGAGGCCGGAAGCGCACCCCGAGCGCATTCATGCGCGATTGCATGCGCTCGACGTTGCGCTCCATGCTCGCCTCGTCGAGCAGCAGCACGGGCGTCTCCAGATCGGGTGGGATGCGCAAGGTCGAGGTCATGAGTACGGGTGTCCGCAGAGCGTTGAATGCCGTTGCTGCAGGTGAGCAGGAACGATACTCCGATGTGCGGCGCGGAAGCTTCGACCGTTGATCGTCAGTCAGCCCTTCCGCCTTGCGCGCCCGCTTCATCATTGAGCAGCACTGAAGTCGATGACGATTGCAGGAGCTGCGTCGTTCCCGCGGAAGCGGGAACCGAGCATCTTTCGCTCCCAATGCGCCACGCGGTCCCCGCCTTCGCGGGGACGACGAAGTTTCGGGGGCTCCGCGTCCCCCCAAAGATGTAAAGCTCATTAAGCGCCGGTTGATCGTCCGTGTCGCATTCGCCTATCCTTCGCGCGGGAATTCGCGAAGACACGAATGGACCAACAATCGCGAAGGGGAGGACCGCGGGCCACGCGTCGTGGACGCCGGCTTGCCGGCGCCATGCGCGCGCTTGCGTGCGCTGTCGGCAATGCCGCTGCCGTGGCGGCCTTCATCGCCTTCGCGAGCCTCGCACTACCCGGTACGGCACGCGCCGACTTCCCCGAGCGGTCCATCACGATCGTCGTCGGCGCCAGTGCAGGCGGCGGCGTCGACGCAGCGGCGCGGCTCATCGCCAAAAGTTTCGCCGAACAGCTGCATCAGCCTGTCGTGGTCGAGAACCGGCCGGGTGCCTATTCGAGGATCGCTTACGCGACGGTCGCCAAAGCGCCGGCCGACGGGCACACGCTGCTGATCGCCACGGCGACGGCCGCGATCGACCTTGCGATCGATCCCGCCGCAAGTCCCAACGTGATGCGCGATTTCGTGCCCGTGGCGACGCTTGCCACGACCGACCTCGTGCTCGTCGTGAGTGCGTCGCTGCCGGTGCGAAGCGTCGAGGATCTCGTGGCGTACGCCCGCGCTGCGCCGGGCAGCCTCAACTTCTCGACACCCGGTGCGCACACGATCTACCACCTCGAGGGCGAGCTCTTCAAGCTGCGCACCGGCGTCGACATCGTGCACGTCCCGTACAAGGGCCTCGTGCAGGCGCTCGGTGGATTGCTGAACGGCGATGTGCAGATGACGTTCTCTTCGCTACCCTCGGCGCTGCCGTTCATCAAGGCCGGCACCGTGCGCGCGCTTGCCGTTGCAAGTGCCGAGCGCTCGCCGCTTCTGCCCGATGTCCCGACGATGAGCGAAGCGGGCGTCGATGGCGTCGACACCACCGCCTGGTACGCGATCCTTGCGCCGGCGGGGACGCCCGCAAGCGCCATCGACGTGCTTGCAAATGCGGTACGCGACGCATCCCGTTCGTCCGGATACCGCCAGGCGCTTCTCGACATGGGTGCATCGCCGTTCACGGCCACGCCGGCCGAACTCGGCGACATGCTGCGCGCCGAGGTGGTGAAGTGGAGCGAGCTCGTGAAGCGCGCGCACCTCGGTGGGCGTTAGCGGTGACGCGCCCTCCAACGATGCCGTGAGCGCCTTTTCCAGGGAACATCGACGATGAGCGAACAGGTGGCCACGGCGGGCATCGAAGGCGACAGCATCGTTCGGCGGTTGATCGATACCGCGCGGCGCCGGCCTCGCGACATGGCGATCATCGGCGCCGATACGCACGTCACGTATGCGGATCTCGACGCCGCTTCGCTCGCGATTGCGCGGGCGATCATCGCGAACGGCAACGGCCGGCGCGGCAACGTGTGCCTGATGCTGACCGACAAGGTCGCTGCGATCGGGGCCATCTTTGGCGCGATGCGCAGCGGCAATGCGTGCGTGCCGCTCGACGCGACCGATCCGCAGGCGCGGCTGCGCTTCATCCTGAGCGACAGCGAGCCCGTCGCGCTGCTGACCGATCGTGTTCACCTCGAGCTTGCGCGCGCATTGGCGCCCATCGGATGCGCCGTGGTCGACATCGATGCGGCCGCGCGTGACGATGCAACGCTGCCGCTGCCCACGATCGATCCGGCGCAGTTGGCGTACGTGTCGTACACGTCGGGCTCGACCGGAACACCGAAGGGCGTCACGCAGACGCATGCGAACGCGCTCTTCTTCATCGACAGTTATTCGAAGGCGTTCGGCATCGGGCCCGGCGACCGCGTCTCGGTGCTGTCGGCGATCGGCGTTCCGGCGGGACTCGGCGACATCCTGCGCGGCGTGGCACTCGGTGCGTCGCTGTGTGCGTTCGACCTTCGCCGAAATGGCGTCGCGCAACTCGCCGACTGGCTCGATCGGCAGCGTGTCACCGTGCTGCACGTGGTGCCGACCGTGTTTCGCGAAATGGCGAATCGGATGGACAAGGCGCGCGTCCTCCCGCATCTGCGGGTGGTGCACCTCGGCGGCGAAGCACTGTTTGGCGCCGATATCGCGCTCTTCCGTGCACATACGCTCGAGCACTGCGTGATGTTCAACCAGCTTGCGTCGACCGAGGTCAGCGTCATCGCGCGAAACGTCGTCGATCATTCCATGCGGGTGCCGTACGAAGGCGTCGTCGCGGCCGGCCGGCCGATCGACGGCGTGCGCGTCGAGATTCGACGCGACGACGGCAGCGTCGCCGCAACCGATGAAGCGGGCGAAATGATCGTGACGAGTGCGCACGTGAGTCCCGGTTACTGGCGCCGGCCCGAGCTGGACGCGGCCGCGTTTTCCCACGATTCGGGACGCCCGGGCTGGCGGCGTTACCGAAGCGGCGATCTCGGACGCATCGACGCGGCGGGCAGGCTGTGGTTCCTCGGCCGCGCGGGCACGCGCGTCAAGGTGCACGGACATTCGGTCGACCTGATGGAAATCGAAGCCGCACTCGCCGGGTGCCCGGGCGTCGTCAGATCGGCCGTGCTCGCCGAAGCGGGCGATGCGCAAACCGATTCGGCGCAGCTCGTCGCATACGTCGAAGCCGGTCCCGATGTCGTGCGCGATCCTGCGGACGTGCGCCGCCATCTCGCCGCCCGCGTGCCGTTGCACATGCTGCCCGCGACGGTTCGCTACGTGGCGTCGATGCCGCTGACGATCGGCGGGAAGATCGATCGGCTGCGCTTGGGCGACGCCGAAATCCTGGCGCCGCGTGTCGCGACGTCATCGCCATGCGACGAGATCGAGCGCGGCGTGGCGCGCGTGTTCGAAGCGTTGCTCGGGGTCGAATCGGTCGGCGCCGACGACGACTTCTTCCTGCTCGGCGGCGATTCCCTGATGGGCGCCGAACTGCAGCTGCGCATTGCCGAGCGATTCGGCGTGCGCGTCGACAACTTCCACGCGAATACGACGGTGGCCGGTCTTGCCGCAGCGATTCGCCACGAGCGGTCGCGATCGGCCGCACGCGTGCACGACATGCCGATCATGCTGCCGCTGTGGCGATCGGGAAGCGAGATCCCGCTGTTCATCGTTCACGGCCGCCACGGGCAGGCGTTCGTCAGTCCGTATTTCATGCGCCTTCTCGGCGACGATCAGCCGGTGTGGGCATTCCAGGCGCGCGGCCTCGATGGCGCCAGCACCCCGCATGCGTCGATCGACGCGATGGCGGACGACTATCTCGGCGAGATGCGCAAGGTGCGTCCGCACGGTCCCTATCTTCTCGGCTCGCTTTGCGCGGGCGTCTTCATCGTGACGATCATGGCGCGACGGCTGCGCGAGATGGGCGAGGCGGTGCTCCCGCTGTTGCTGCTCGATCCGCCGAACAGCGTGTTTCAGCCCGGCTATCTCAACCTGTCGCAGCAGCAATTCGAAGACAAGATGCGCGCGCGCAAGGCCGCCGGCGGCTCGGGCGGCCCGGTCGGCGATCCTTCGTACATGCAGGCGCTATTGCGCACGGTGCTCGCGTTCGAGCGCGCGATCGCGATGCACCGGCCGCTGCCTTACGACGGCGATGCATTCATGCTGTCGAGCACCGCCCGCGTGCAGGGCGCCGACGTTGCCTATTTCAACCGGATGTTTACCGGCAACGTGGTACGGCATGAGATCGGCGCCACGCATCGCCAGGCGATGCATCCACACAATCCCGCGTTCATCCGCGCGCTCGCGGCGTCGATGGCGAAGATACGGGCCGCCGCGCGCGGCGTTGCGCCGGCCGAACGCAGCATCGCCACCGCAGGCTAGACGAGCAGCGTCGCCACGCCCCACGCGAGCAGCGCGACGCCGGTGGCCTTGCTCACCGCCGGACCGGCGGGTGCGAGCTTTTCGGCGAGGACGAGGAGCGCGATCGCGGCGATCCACACGAGATTCATGATGCCGCCGACGAACAGCAGCGCCATGAGCATCCAGCAGCAGCCGACACACCACGCGCCGTGTCGCAGGCCCAGGACGAAAGCGCCGACACGCCCCGGCCGCCAGTAGCGGGTGAGGAACGCGACGGGTCCCCGGCATTGGCGCAGGCACGCCGATTTCAATGGCGACAGCTGGTAGATTCCGGCGGCGAAAAGCACGGCCGCGGACAGGATCGCGCTCTTCGACCACAACATCGTCGACGAAGTGAGATCGGCGGGCTGCAGACCCACCTGGAGCGCGGCTGC
>Ga0207674_10001535_pt1 | contig 29742 bp, 16 predicted proteins | sample KBSCornC72_FD_184303 | JGI IMG/M metagenome (GOLD analysis project Ga0207674, IMG submission 184303) | Corn rhizosphere microbial communities from Kellogg Biological Station, Michigan, USA - KBS Corn C7-2 (SPAdes) (version 2) | ecosystem: Host-associated > Plants > Roots > Rhizosphere > Soil ...
TGGAGACGATCTGGGATGACTCACTTCATGCGGTATTGGCCGGTTTGTCTGGGAGTGGGCATTCTGGCGATTGCCGGGCGGGTTCTGGTTGCGGCCGACGAGCCGCCGCTGCCCAAGGTCATCGATTACAACCGCGACGTCCGCTCGATTTTGTCGGACAACTGCTTCGCCTGTCACGGGCCGGACGATCAGAAGCGCAAGGCCAAGCTGCGGCTGGACCTTCGCGATTCGGCCATAGCGCCGGCCAAATCCGGGGCGGTGGCGATCGTGCCGAAGAAGCCTGCGGACAGCGAACTGGTGAAGCGGGTCGCCAGCGCCGAAGACGACGACGATCACATGCCGCCCGCCAAGAGCAACAAACACCTCACGGCGCGGCAGGTGGCGATCCTGAAAGAGTGGGTGGCGCAGGGGGCGAGCTATACGGGGCACTGGGCGTTTACACCGCCGGTGAGGCCCGCCGTGCCGGCGACGAAGGATCAGACGTGGGCGAAAACGCCGATCGATCATTTCATCCTGGCGAAGCTGGAGAGCGAAGGGCTTAAGCCGTCGCCGGCGGCGGATAAGGTGACGCTGCTGCGGCGGGCGTATCTCGATCTGATCGGATTGCCGCCGACGATCGCGGAAGTCGATGAGTTTCTCGCCGATTCGTCCCCTGACGCGTTTGCGAAGCAGGTGGAGAAGCTGCTGGCGTCGCCGCACTATGGCGAGCGATGGGGGCGGCACTGGCTGGACGCGGCGCGCTACGCCGACAGCGACGGGTTCGAGAAGGACAAGTCGCGGCAGATGTATTTCTACCGCGATTACGTCATCAACGCGTTCAATCACGATCTGCCGTACAACCAGTTCGTCATCGAGCAACTGGCTGGCGACCTGCTGCCCAATGCCACGCAGGATCAGATCGTGGCGACGGGCTTTCTGCGGAATTCGATGGTGAACGAAGAGGGGGGCGTCGATCCGGAACAGTTCCGCATGGACGAGATGTTCGATCGCATGGACGCGGTGGGGAAGAGCATCCTGGGCCTGACGATCCAGTGCGCGCAGTGTCATTCGCACAAGTTCGATCCGCTGACGCAGGAAGAGTATTACCGGATGTTCGCGTACCTGAACAATGACCACGAGGCGCAGCGGGTGGTCTACACACCGGCCGAGCAGATGAAGGTCGCCGACCTCACGCGGCAGATGCGCGAGATCGAGGGTCAGTTGCGCGGCAGCATGCCCGACTGGGAAGAGCGGATGGCCAGTTGGGAGGATCAGGTCAAGAACGATCAGCCGCAATGGACGGTGCTGCCGCTGGAATACGTCGGCGACAACGATCAGCGTTACATCCCGCAGAAGGACGGATCGTACCTGGCGCAGGGGTACGCCCCGACGAAGTTCTCACCGACGTTCAAGGCGAAGACGAACCTGAAGGGCGTGACGGCGCTGCGGCTGGAATACCTCACCGATCCGAACCTGCCGTGTAACGGGCCCGGGCGATCGTTCAAGGGGACGTGTGCGCTGAGCGAATTCCGCGTGGAAGCGGGGGACAAGCCGAAGGTCGAGAAGGTGAAGATCGTCGAGGCGACGGCGGACTTCAGTCAGCCCGAATCGCCGCTCGAACCGAACTTCGACGACCGCTCGAAGACCAAGCGCACGGTGGGCGGCGTGAACTTCGCCATCGACGGCGACGCGAACACGGCTTGGGCGATCGATGCCGGGCCGGGCCGGCGCAACCAGGCGCGCAAAGCGGTCTTTCGTTTTGAAAAGCCCGTCGGCGACGACAACGGCGCGACATTTACAATTCACCTCCAGCAGAATCACGGCGGCTGGAACAGCGACGATCACCAGAACAACAACCTCGGCCGGTTCCGCATTTCCGCCACGACCGCGACATCCGGCGTGAAAGCCGACCCGCTTCCGAAGCGCGTGCGCGACGTCTTCGCGATCCCGCGCGGGCGGCGAACTGCTTACCAGGTCGCGACGGTCTTTTCGTACTGGCGGACGACGCTGCCGGGTTGGAAAGACGCGAACGCTCGGATCGACGCACTCTGGCGGCAATGGCCGACGGGGGCGACGTCGCTGACGCTGCTCGCCCGCAAGGACGGCCGCGACACCCACATGCTCAGCCGCGGCGACTGGCTCAAGCCGACGCAGTCGGTCACGCCGGGGGTGCCGGCGTTCTTGAATCCGCTGCCGGCGGACGCGCCGCCGACGCGACTGGGTTTTGCCAGGTGGCTGGTCGATCCCAAGGCGCCGACCACGGCGCGCGTCTTCGTCAACCGCATCTGGCAGGCGTACTTCGGCACGGGCATCGTCGCGACCAGTGAAGATTTCGGCGTGCAGAGCGAGCCGCCGTCGCACCGCGAACTGCTCGATTGGCTGGCGTGCGAGTTCATGGAGAGCGGGTGGAGCGTGAAACACATGCACCGGCTGATCCTGAACTCGGCGGTGTATCAGCAGAGCAGCCGCGTGACGCCGGCATTGCTGGCGAAGGATCCGTACAACCGGCTGCTGGCGCGCGGGCCGCGGTTGCGGGTCGAGGGCGAGATCGTCCGTGACATCGCGCTGGCGGCCAGCGGTCTACTCAATCCGGAGATCGGCGGTCGCAGCGTGATGCCGCCGGCGCCGGCGTTTTTGTTTCAGCCGCCCGCGAGTTACGCCCCCTTCCCGTGGGTGGACGAGACGGGGCCGGAGAAGTACCGCCGGGCGATTTACACGTTCCGCCGGCGCTCGACGCCTTACCCGGTGTTGCAGACGTTCGACGTGCCCAACGCCGACAGCTCGTGCGTACGCCGAATGCGGTCGAACTCGCCGCTGCAGGCGCTGGCATCTTTGAACGAGCCGATGTTCGTCGAGTGTGCGAAGAACTTGGCGCTCAAAACGCTACAGGACGGTGGCAAGACGGACGAGGATCGGCTCACGTACGCCTTCCGGCGCACGTTGGCGCGCAAGCCGGCGGCCGCGGAGATGAACGAGCTATTGTCGCTATTGAAGAAGGAGCGCGACCGCTTCGCCGAGGGCTGGATGAACCCGAACGAGCTGACTAGCGGTGGGCCGCAGCCCGCGGCCGACGTCCCGGCCGGAGTCACGCCGACGCAATGGGCAGCCTACACGATCGTCTCCCGCGTCATCCTCAACCTGGACGAAGCGATTACGAAAGAATGACCGTCATGAAGATTCACGAACAGATCGCCGAGGAGTACCGAAAGTTCGTCACCCGCCGCTGGTTCTTCAAAGAGTGCGGCGTGGGGCTGGGCGCAATCGCGCTGCACGATTTGCTGGGCAAGAACTCCGCCCGCGCGGCGACGACGATGGGCCCCTCCGGCGCGCCCAATCCGCTCGCGCCCAAGCTGCCGCACTATTTCGGCAAGGCCAAGCGCGTGATCTACCTGTTCATGGCCGGCGCGCCCAGTCACCTTGAGCTTTTCGACAACAAGCCGGAACTGGCGAAGTGGAACGGCAAGCTGCCGCCCGCGGAATTGCTCAAGGGGTATCGCGCCGCGTTCATCAACCCAAACTCGACGCTGCTCGGCCCCAAGTTCAAATTCGCTCGCCACGGGCAAAGCGGGATCGAGTTGTCAGAGCTGCTGCCGTACCTCAGCCAGGTCGCCGACGATCTGTGCGTCGTCAAATCGATGCACACCGACGCGTTCAACCACGCGCCGGGGCAGATCATGATGAACACCGGCTCGCAGCAGTTTGGCCGGCCGAGCATGGGGGCGTGGGTGACCTACGGCCTGGGCAGTGAATCGTCCGACCTGCCGGCGTTCGTCGTCTTCAGCACCGGCAGCAAAGGCACCAGCGGCGGGGCGTCGAACTGGGGCAGCGGGTTCCTTCCCTCGACCTACCAGGGCGTCATGTTTCGAAATACCGGCGATCCGGTCATGTACCTGTCGAACCCGAAGGGGATCGACGAGCGACTCCAGCGCGACTCGCTCGATTCCATTCGTCGGCTGAATGAGATTCGGCTCGGCGACACGGGCGATCCGGAGATCGCGACGCGCATCAACTCGTTCGAGATGGCATACCGCATGCAGTCCAGCGCGCCGGATCTGGTAGACCTGACGAAGGAGTCGAAGGAGACGCTCGAGATGTACGGCGCCGAGCCGGGTAAGCCGTCGTTCGCGAGCAGTTGTTTGCTGGCGCGCCGGCTGGTCGAGCGCGGCGTGCGGTTCGTGCAGATCTTCCACGAGGCGTGGGATCACCACGGCGGTCTGACCAACGGCCTGAAGAACGAGTGCGGCAAGACCGACAAGCCCTGCGCCGCGCTGGTGAAGGATTTGAAGCAGCGCGGGATGCTGGAAGACACGCTGGTCATCTGGGGCGGCGAGTTCGGCCGCACGCCGATGGTGCAGGGGGGCAACGACGGCCGCGATCACCACCCCAACTGCTTCACCATGTGGATGGCGGGCGGCGGGCTCAAGAGCGGGTTCAGCCTCGGCGAATCGGACGACTTCGGCTTCAACGCGACGAAGGATCCCGTGCACGTACACGACCTGCACGCGACGCTGCTGCACCTGCTCGGGTTCGACCACACGCGGCTGACGTACCGATTCCAGGGGCGGGATTTCCGGCTGACGGACGTCAGTGGGAATGTGGTGAACGCAATGCTGGCATAGTGGTGGCGGCGGCCGACCCGACGCGCCGCCCACTAAAGCCGCAAGCGGAAAGACTACGGGCGCGGGGGTTGCTGCTGTTCGGGCGGTCGTGCGCCCGGGCCGCCTTCGCCGCGCGGGCCGTCGCCGCCGCCCAAACCACGCGGCCCACCAAATCCTCCACCGCCCGGCCCACCGCGCATGCCACCGCCACCACCGCCGCGCATGTTCACGAGGGTTTGGTTGAGGCCGGCGCGAACCTGGTCTTCGGTCAGGGCGCCGCTCTTGTCGGTGTTCCAGGCGTCGAACCACTTTGCGAACCCCTGGGCGAACTCGTCGTGGGTGAGCTGGCCGTCCTTGTCGGCGTCGAAGGCGTTCATGAACGCCATGCCGACGAACCCACCGGGGCCGAAATCGCCCCGTCCGCCCGGGCCGCCGCCGGGCCCGCCGCGTCCGCCGCCCGGCCCGCCGCCACCAATCAACTCGCCCTCGGACTTGCCGGCGATCTGATCGTCGACCGACTTGGCGCGGGCGTCGACGAATCCCTTGATCGGTTTGACGGCCGGCATGCCACCCATGAAGCGCGGCCCGCCGCCGTTCTCGGGGCCGCCGCCGCCAGCGCCACCGCCGCCGCCGCCAATGCGCACCACGCGGTCGCCCTGCGGCCCATTTCCGCCCGGTCCGCCGGCACCGCCGGGACCGCCACCGCCGCCAAACCGCATCATCGGTTCGACCGCCTGCCCCGCGACCACCTTGTCGAACCGCTCAAGCTTCTGCTCGGACTCTTCCTTGATCGCCGGGCGAAGCGCCTTGGCGAGTTCGTCCACCTGCCCGTGGAAGCGCTCGGGTTTGAAGATCGTCCGTTCAAACTCCGCCATCCGCGCGAGGTACGCCTTCTTGAAGGCCTCCACCTTGAACAGGCGGTCCAGGAAACGGACGTCGCCGCGCCAGGGGTGGTTGACGCTCAGGCGCTCGCGCTGCTCCTGCGAGCCGCCCATCGGGAACTGACCGAACGAGTGGTCCAGGTCCCACGGCATGAACTGGAACCGGTCGGTCTTCGGGTCGAGGTAGACGTAGAAGTTCTGGCCCATCCCCAGGATGCTGTCGAGCGTCGAAAGCCAGACGGTGACCGCCATGTAGCGGGCGGTCTCGTCGACGTCGAGAAACTGGTCGAGTTTGGCGGCGAACTCGGCGTCGTCGGCGTGGGTGACCAGCTTGGCGAAGTCGATCACCCGCCGCTTCTCCTTGTCGTTAAGGTGAGTCTTGGGGTCGTAGGTCTGGTTGTACCTGGACCAATCGTCGCCGAGGTCGCCGAACAGATCGGGCGTCACCGGCTTGAAGATCGCGCCGCCCTTGTGCTCGGCATTCTCGTGCACGAAGTGCTTGTCGATGTCCTCGACGATCGAGTAGAGGCCCACGTACTGGCGGTCGTACTTGCCGGGCACGGTCACGTAGACCTTGGCGTAGGCGGTGTGCGGGGCGGGGACGCCGGCGTCCCGGTAGAGGCGGTGCGACAGCACCTCGTTCATCTCGCTGGCGTCGGTCACGTTGCTGTGGAGGTTGAGCTTCGTGACGCCGGCAAATTTCTGGCCCTTGTCGAAGTGATCGACGTCGATCTTCAGGGATCGCTTGAGCTGCCCCATCGACTGCATCCAGGTGCCGTTGCCCTTGTAGCGGACGCCGACGTTCTTGACGGTGTGACCGTCGAAATCCATGTCGGCGTGGACGTAGACGAACTCGACGCCCGCCGACGACGCCAGGCCGTTGCGCTTGCCCTCGGCGCCCTGGAGCATCCCGCGCCCGCCACCGCCGCCCGGACCGCCGGGCATGCCGAGCGTCGCGTCGAGACCGGCGCGGAGCTGGTCGGCGTTGACGCGGCCGGCCTTGTTCTTGTCCCACTGGGCGAACCAGGACTCACCCATCGACCGAAACTCGTCGCGCGAGAGCTTGCCGTCCTTGTCGGCGTCGCCCGTCATGAACACGGGGGCGAGGAAATTCCCCGGCCCGAACCCACCACCGCCCGGCCTGCCGCCGCCCGGACCGCCGAACCGATTGCCCCCCTTGGGCTCCATCGTGGCCCATTGCTCGGGCGTAAAAGTAAGGTGCACCGTCCAAACTTTATCCAACTGGTAAAGCGCGTCCGGCTTCTTCGGCGCACCCTTCCCCTTCGCCGCATAAACGGCGGCGGACGTAAAGACAATGGTGGCGGCGACCCACACGGAAATCCTTAAGGTTGGATTAAGCATTAATGAATGAGTTGCGCGAGGCGGGCAGAATCTTCCAAAGAAAAAGCCCGAGGCCGTGATGCCTCGGGTTTTGACTCACGAATCGGTCGGCAGCTCTTATGCCGGATTCGGTAATGGCCCGCCAGCAAGCCCGGGCTGGACATCGGGTTGTAACGTGTCCGGGCCCGGCTGGATGGTGGTCCCGCCGCGCTGTTCCTTTTCCAGGAGCTCGCTCATGGTGGGCTTGGAAAGCTTGTCGCCCTTCATGATGCGGTCGATGTCGTTGTTGTCGAGGGTCTCGTACTGGATGAGGGCCTTGGCGACGGCTTCGACGCGGTCCTTGTTGGCGTAGAGGAGCTGGCGCGTCTGATCGTAGAGGCCGTCGATCAGCTTCTTGACCTCCTCGTCGATCATCTTGGCCGTCTCCTGGGAATACTCCTTCTGCGGGACCAGCCCGGCGTTGGGATTGTTCTCGTCCTCGCCGTAGAAGACGAAACCGAGGCGCTCGTTCATGCCCCAGTCCATGACCATCTTCCGGGCGACGCCCGTCGCCTGCTTGATGTCCATCGACGCGCCGGTGTTGATGTCGCTCGTGAACATTTCCTCGGCGATGCGCCCGCCGAAGAGCGTCTTGAGGTACGCGATGCACCACTTGCGACTGTAGTTGTGCCGGTCCTTCTCCGGGAGGCTCATGGTCGAGCCGAGCGAGCGCCCGCGCGGGATCACGGTGACCTTGTGCAGGGGGTCGGCGTCGGGCTCGAGGTACTGGACGACCGCGTGACCGGCCTCGTGATAGGCGGTGGCGGCCTTCTCCTTTTCGTCCATGACGCGCGATTTCTGGGCCCGGCCGAACCGCACCTTGTCGCGCGATTCTTCCAGGTCGTCCATCTCGATGAATTCCTTGCCCGCCAGCGTCGCGTGCAGCGCGGCCTCGTTAATGATGGCGGCGAGGTCGGCGCCGCTGAAGCCGGGCGTCGCCTTGGCGAGGCGGAGCATGTCCACCTTGGGCCCGAGCTTCACCTTGCGGGCGTGCACCTTGAGGATCTCGAGGCGGCCCTTGACGTCGGGTAGCGGCACGTAGACCTGCCGGTCGAATCGACCGGGGCGGGTGAGCGCCGGGTCGAGCACGTCCACGCGGTTGGTGCTGGCGATGACGATCACCTGGTCGTTGGTGTCGAAGCCGTCCATCTCGACGAGGATGGCGTTGAGCGTCTGCTCGCGCTCGTCGTGACCGCCGGACGAGAAGCCCGACCCGCGGCGACGGCCGACGGCGTCGATTTCATCGAGGAAGATGATGCAGGGGGAATTGTCCTTGGCCTGCTTGAAGAGGTCGCGGACGCGTGACGCGCCCACGCCGACGAACATCTCGACGAAGTCGCTGCCACTGATGCTGAAGAAGGGGACGTCCGCCTCACCCGCGATGGCCTTGGCGAGGAGCGTCTTACCGGTGCCCGGTTCGCCGACGAGCAGCACGCCGCGCGGGATGCGCCCGCCGAGGCGTTGGAACTTCTTCGGGTTCTTCAGGAACTCGACGATCTCCATCACCTCGTCCTTGGCCTCTTCAATGCCGGCCACGTCGTCGAAGGTGACGTTGGTGTGTTCCTTGGACGTGATGCGGTGCTTGGAGCGGCCGAAGTTGCCGAGCATACCGCCCGCGCCGGCGCTGTTCCGGAGCTGGCGGAAGACGAAGAACCAGATGAAGGCGAAGATCAGCAGCCACGGGATGAGGGGGATGAGCAGGTTGACCAGCAGGTTGGCGTTGTTCTCCGCCCGCAGGGAGGCGTTGTTGCTCTGGCGGGAGAGCTTCTGCACCCATTCCATGTACCACGGCGAGCTCACCTGCGACGCGGGGACATCCGTGCGGAAATTGATTACGGACGGATTGTTGCCGATCTGGACGGATTTATTGAATTTGCCTTTGATCGTTTCGCCGTCGATGACCATCTCGGCGATGTTGCCGTTGTTGGCCTGGATTTCCAGCTCGCTCATGCTGACGTCTTGCTGAGACTTTTTGTTGCTCTGCAGGACGATGAAGAGCATGACCGCCAGACCAATGAACAGCACCCAGCCGAACAGGCCGCGGCCGAAGCGCATGCCGCCACTGCCGCCGCCGCTGCCGTTGGGTCCGGCCTGCGGCCGCCCGTTCTTGCGGGGCGGTCGATCTTGTTTTTGTTCCGACATATCGCGACTCCTCACCGGACACCGGGCAATCTATTTCGGACGGTCGGCGTGTCACAACTTCAGGTCGGCACGCCAGCTACCTCATACGATCGCGGTCCAAGCATACTGTACTCGCGTCAGATGATAAGGGGAGGGGATAACCCATTTCCACCGGCCTCATCGGACGTCTCACAACGGATTATACGTAACGGACCACCCATGGTGCGATTGGCGTGCCACATTCTGGGCGGTGGCCGGGTTTGCATTGGCGTTATTTACCAATCGGCCTGCATTTCCTGGACGATGCCCAGCGCCAGGCGTTCGATCGCACTCTGCCCGCCGACGAACTCCCCCTCACCAACGGTCCCGTAAAACGGCGCGGTCTGACGGTAGTTTCGGCGCTCCAGCAGGATCCGGCCCGAGCGAAGGTCGGTCCAGCGGAAGTTGACGGTCATGACGTAGAGTTGTTCCTGGGGGATGGCGGTGCGGATGTCGCGGCTAAGCGTGGTCAGGTCGACCGAGACGATTTCGCCTTCGAGGATCGTGTCGGCGCGCTCGCGCGGGGCGACGCGGTAGGGGGTCATTGCCTCCATCTGCTTGATCACGGCGTTGGACAGGCGGAATTCGATGCCCCGACGGAAATCCTTGTTCGCAAAAATCGGGATGGCGACGGTGGAAATGTCCTCGCGGTAGAGTGACGACCACTTGTACGCGGAGCCGGGCGTGCCGTCGAACGAACCGTTCTGCTGATAGCCGCAGCCGGCGAGGAACGCGCAGCAGACGGTCGATAGTACGGTGCTCGTGATTAAGTGAGTCATCGGTTCTCCGGCGGAACGATGTAGACTGGAATCGGCGTGACGGCACGTTGCTGCTGTTGTGCGCGAAGCGCCCGAAATACGAAGAACCAGATGAACGCGAAGATCAGAATCCACGGGATCAACGGGACGATCAGGTTGACCAGCAGATTCGGGTTATTCTCGACGCGGACGTTCGCCTGCTGTCGTTGATCCAGTAGCCACCGGACGAAGGTCCAGTTTTGACTCATGGTCGGAGGTAGCTCGACTCGCAAAACTACGGCGGCTCCGCCCTTGGTGCCGATCGTGCCCGGGGGGGGCACGATCGGCTTGACCAGACGGCATCGCAGGCTATCGCCGTCGATCACGACCTCCGAAACGTTCCCGTTGCTAAGCTGATCGGTGAATTCCGACAACGAAACCTCGACGGACGCGCTCCGATTGCCCTGCAGGACGACGAACAGCAACACCGCCAGCCCGATGAACAACACCCATCCGAAAAGATTTCGAAAGGGTTTGCCGCGCGGCACGGCGGCTCCCGGTCCGGCATAATTGATCACGGGCTGTGGCGTCGGATCGGTCATCGCGTGTCACTTGGCGTTCAACTGCAACTCGGACGGCTTCGTGGACGCCGGCGGGCCCTCCTGGGCGCTGGGGGGCAGTTGCGCCAGTTCCACTTTGGCCTTCTCCGCCTCGGCACTGTTGGGATAGTTCTTGATCAGGTAGCGATACGTGAATGCGGCGGCCTTGGGCTCGTGCGTGCGGATGTAGAAGTGCGCGATCTGGTAGACCTTCCGCGCCAGCGCCGCGTCGATGCGATCGACGACGGCGGCGACGTTCTCCTGCCGCGCCAGATCCGGGTAATCGATCGCCAGTTCCTCCAGCGACGTCCGCGCGTTGATGACCGGCGTCGGATCGAACTTCGTCCCGTGGAACTGCGCCAGCTCGGCGAACGCCTTCTTCAGACGCACCTGCGGGATGTCGGGACTTCGCTTGTAGCGGTCGATGAACGCCTGGTACGCGTCGGCGGCAAGGTCGTACTGGGCGTCGGCGTAATAGTAATCGGCGGTGCGCTTGAGGGCCCGCTCCGCCAGCGGCGAGCCCGGCGACCGCTGCTGGATGCGGAAGAGCATCTCGACCGCCTCGTCCTCCGCCGACAGCAGCGGCAGGCCGAGGAAACGCCGCTTGTACCCGGACAAATACCCCTCGGCGATCTGGAACTGCTTCTCCAGCGCCGGGTAGAAGTATTTGCTATCGGTGTAGTTGTCCATCAACTCGTCGAAGTTGTAGAAGGAGACGATGCGGTCGCCGTACTGGTAGTTCGCCACCCCCAGCAGGTAAAGCGCCCGATCCCTCAGCGGCGAGGTGCGCTCCCGCTTCAGCCACGCGACCAGCAATTTCTTGGCGGCGGCGTTGTTGTTGCCGGCGACGAACTGCCCGGCGCGGTCCAGCGTTTCGTCCGTAACCGGCGCGGTGGTCGGATTGCTCACCGGTTCCCACGATTGGCCGTTGCGCAATTCGATCGTCTGCTGCGGGCGAGTGGTGGCGGTCGTGGTCGCTGGCTGGGTGGGCACGGGGGCCGGCGTCTGGCCGAATAGGGCGGGGTCGGCGAATAGCGCCCCTCCGACGACAGCGGCAGCGGCGGCGACGGAGCGGGCGAGGCGCTTGGTCATGCGGCGGATTGTAATGCCGCGGGAATTTTTGTCACGGTGCCCATAATCGCCCCCCGCCGGGGTGCTCACGTCAGTGAGGCACGCTGCGAACCGTCAAAAATGATCACCGCAGCACATACCGCGGCAACCGCAACCGCCGCGACAGCGTGTGCTGCACGTGTTCGGCGAAGACGCGGTTGATCGGGTCGGTCTGATGCCGGGTCAATCGAGGCAGCCTGAGCAGCGCGCCGTTCTGCCGGGGCATGCGGAGGATCATCGAGACCATCGACAGCAATCGCGGGTCGATCGCGATACGGTCGTGGGCGAGGTGTTCACAGTCGCGGCAGACGATGCCGCCGCGCGACGGGGAGAACGACCACGGGATACGGTCGCTGAACGGGGCGCGGCAGTTGGCACAGGCGGAGAGGTCCGGCAGATACCCGGCCTCGCGGAACAGGTCGAGCTGAAACGCGAGAAACACTTCTTCCCGGCGCGGCGTCGCCAGTTCACCGATCGTCTGCTCCAGGCGGTCAAACAATTGCGGGTGCGGATCGTGCTCCTCGATCAGCAGGCCGCTCATTTCCGCGGCGTACTGGGCGAGGTAGAGCGACCGCAGGTCGCCGCGGAGCTCGAGGTGTCCGTCGCGGAGCGACCATTCGGTGAGCGTTGCAAGGTCCTTTTCGAGGCGTAGTGAGAAGACGGCGTCGCCCAGGTCCAGCAGGTCGAGCCCGCCGTCGAACTTGCTCGCGCCCGCCTTGGTACGGCGGTGGGCGCCCTTGGCGATCAGGCGCACCAGGCCGTGCCGGCGGGCCAAGAGCGTGACGATCTGCGACGTCTCGCTGAATTCGACTTTTCGCAGGCAGATACAGCGGTCGCGGGTCAGGGCCATCGACGGGATTATAGGTGACCGGCCGCCGCGATCACGTCGGTCGCGCCGTTCGGCGGCGGCGAACCCGCCGTCCGGCGAAACAGATCACGCCCAAGCCCAGCGCCGTCAGGCCCGCCGGTTCGGGCGCCGCCGAGGCGGCGCCCAGGTCGAGCGGCACGTAGGGCAGGTCGAGCTTGTCGCCGTCGTTCAGGTCGGACTGGTTGTAGTGCTGGGCGAGCGTGACCAGGTCCTGGAAGTCGACGACGCCGTCGCCGTTGAAGTCGCCGCCGGCCCAATAGTCGTTGGGGTCGGTATCGCCGTTGTAGTGCTGGGCGAGCTTGACGAGGTCGTTGAAATCGACGACCCCGTCGTGGTTGGCGTCGCCGGGGATGCGCGGGCGGAGCTTGAGTTCGCCGGTGGCCTCGTCGAAGACGACGAAGTCGAAGGCCCCGGGGGAGAACGCGACCGGGAACGGCACCTTCGTGCCGTCGCCCAGGTCGATAAGCTGGGTGTCGACGCCGCCGAAGAGCAGGTTCATCCCGAAGATGCCGTCCAGCGTCTGGGTGGCGCTGACCCGGATGTCGTTGACCAGCACGGGCGCGCCGACGAATCGGAAATGCTTCGGGTCGTTGTCGTTGGCGGCATTGCCCTGGGTCGTGCGGACCAGCATCGAGTCGAGGTAAAAGCCGGCGACGGTGGTCGTGCCCCCCACGCCCCCGATCGCGAGTTGAAACTGGTCGGCGATGTGCGTGCCGGGGTTGGTGGGGTGGGCCGGGTCGTAGGTTTCCAGTTGCGGGTCGTCGGTGCCCTGGGTGCCGGCGACGTAGCGCACGTCGAGCTTGGAGGCGAGGTTGGTCGAGATCATGGACGCCGCGGCGCCGGTGTCGAGCAGAAAAGACCCGCTCGCGGAATGCAGGGTCGCGGGGTTGCTCGGATCCGTTTGGAAGGAAACCTTGATCGGCGGGGTGGTGTCGCCCGCGGGCGCGAGGGGATTGGGGCCGATGAACGGGTTGTGCGCGAGCGTGGGCTGGTTCTGCGCCAGCGTCGTGCCGGTCATCTGCACGAGGTTGCCCTGATCGTCCAGCGTGCCGGTGCGGGTGAGCGCGTCGAAGTCGCCGTAGGAGAGCTTGATCGTGCGCGTCGTGCGCGGGATGCCGGGGTCGGTCGTGTCGGTCGCGGGCCTGGCGGGCGTGCCCGGGTCGTACAGGTACGTCCGCATGGTGTCGAGCTGCAGCGTGTTGACCGGACGGGCGTCCATCACCACGACCTTATTCTTCATCACGGGCATGCCCAGGACGTTGACGCCGTCCAGCGGGCTGGGGTTATTGGGGTCGGGATTGGGCGCGCTGACCTGCGCGCGGATTCCGTCGACCTTCGTGCCGTAGTAACTCAGGTCGACGCCATTGAAGTTACCCTGGGCGTTGAACTGATCCTGACTGTCGGAGATCTTCTGATCGATGTCCGGGTGGTAGGGGGCGACCGACACGTGGATCGGCTGGGAGATCGTAAAACGATCGCCGCCCGCGACCCCGACGTCTTCGAAGTAAACGGGCTTGCCGTTAAAGGTCTGGCGGGGGAGATCGGTGGCGGACGTGTTGCCGGGGCGGTAGAGCGCGGCGGCGGAATCGCCGTTGATCAAGATCCCCGAAGCGCCGGTGTCGAGGAAGGCGTTTACGTTAAAACCTTGACCGACGAAGACGTCGTCGTAAATCCACGGGTCGTCGGTCGCGGACGGGCGGAGCAGGACGTTAACCTGCGGTTGATCCAGGGCGCCCGAGAGGAGGCCGCTGATATCCGTCCCGAAGGCAGCCGGCGCGAGACCCAGAAGCGCCAACGACGTCACAGACCTCGCCAGGATGGCGATCACGCGCGGGGACGACTTCTTGTTGGAAACGCCAACCACGGGCCCCCCTGGGCGACAACGACCAAACATCAAACCTCCGGGCAACGCTGCCAAAACCCCAATCGGCGTGTCTCGTGCGCGTCATATTTTACGGCATGTCTCGTCTAATCCGCGAGGAGAAAAGCGACCCAACCCCAATAAATCGGGGGTGTTGAGCAAACCGGCCCCAGACCCTATAGTCTGTGCCCCCCGGCCAAGCCGCCCGAACCGGCGGTTGTGGGCCTGACACGCACGAGTGCGTAGCTCAGTTGGTAGAGCAACGGACTTTTAATCCGTAGGTCCTGGGTTCGACTCCCAGCGCACTCATTCGACTCCGGTCGCTCGGCATCGCATCCGCATCCACACACCGCCGGGCGGTTCATTCGACTGTCGCCCGGTTCGCCTTGCCATTCGTGTGGTGGGATCGCCGACGGCGTCGGGTCAGGGCGGCCAGGGAGATACCGCCCAACAGCGCTAACCCGCCCGGTTCGGGGACGCTGGCGACCGCGCGGGCGAGGTCAGTGGCGAAGTTGGCCGGGGCGCCGGGGATCGCTTCGCTGGGCAGGACGGTGTTGTAGTTCTGCGCCAGCTTTACCAGGTCGTTGAAGTCGGTGACGCCGTCGTACGTGAAGTCGCCGTGCGTCCACCAACTGTCGGTGGTCGACGACACCTTGGTGTTGTAGTTCTGCGCCAGTTTCACCAGGTCGTTGAAGTCCACGGTTCCGTCCATCGTGGCGTCGCCGGCCGCGGTGTAACGGACGACGACCGACGACGCGTCGACCGGCTGGCCGAGGAACTTCCCGTCCGCGGGCGTCGCCAGCTCGCTCGCCAGCGCGTAGCCGACGGCCTTTCCGGTGTCGGCGGCGGCGTTGGCGGACGTGATGCCGTTGCCCGCCCAGTTACCGTTATTTCCGGCGCCGGTCGCATGGTATCCGGCGACGATCTGGTCGCGCACGCCGCGCAACGCCGCGGCCGCGCCGCCCGCGGCCACGCGGACGACCAGGCCGTTGGTCGTGACGTCGACCTTGCCGCCGTCGATCGTCAGCGGGTTGGTCGCGGCCGTGCCGTCGCCGATCGTCAGCGCGAATTTCGCCGCCGCGCCACCGCCGCCGCCCGCGGGCGCGGCGACCTTCGCCACACCGCCGGCGGTCACCGCGAGCGTCTTAACCGATTGCCCCGCCGCCGCCCGGAACGTCCCGCCGCCGTTGACCGTGACGCCCGAGCTGGTGGCGATCGACCCGGTCACCGCCAGCTCGCCCGCGTTGACGGTGGTCGGGCCGGTGTACGTGCTCGCGCCGGCCAGTGTCTGCGTCCCCGTGCCCTGCTTGGTCAGCGACCCCGTGCCCACGATCGTGCCCGTGAAGGTCGCCGACGAGTCATCCCCGGCCACCAGGCCGGGCGCGTCGACCGTCATGTTCACCTGCCCCGCGCCCCCGATCGCGCCCGTCGTCACGGTGCCGCCGCCCAGCGTCAGGGTCCCGTCGATCGTCGTGGGTCCCGCGGTCAGCGTGCTGGCGTTCGCGTTCAGCGCGGCCTGCGCCGCGACGTTCAGCTTGCCCGCCGTGATCGCGAACCCCGGGAGGTCGTAGGAGATCGGGTCCGTCCCGTTCCCGAGGTTGAAGGCGGTCAGCGTCTGATCCGCGTTCACGGTCAGCGTGCCGCCGGTGTAGGTCAGCGTCGCGTCCGCCGAGCGGTTGACGTTGAACGTGCCGGCGGTCACCAGGAACGTGCCGTTGGTGCCGGGGGTGGCGTCGGCCTGCAGGTTGGTGGTGCCGTTGGCGCCGTTGAGGCTGCCGGTCTGGAACGTCCCGCCGTTGAGCGAGAACGCGCTGGCGACGTTCGTGTTGGACGTCAGGTTGATGCCCGCGCCCGGCGCCTCGGTGTTCAGGACGGTCAGGCCCGGACTGAGGCTCCCGACGAAGTTGATCGACTTGGCGCCCAGGCCGGCGAAGTTGGGGTTGTTGACGTTGGCGACGTTGGTCCCGTTGAGCGCGAAGACCGTGAGCAGCGTGCCCGGGTTGGCGGCGGAGATCGTACGGACGAACTCGGGGCTGCTGCCGTCGGAATTGCTCGACAGGAAGGCGGACGTGCCGTCGAGGGACAGGTCGACGACGATCTGGTCGCGCGGGTTCGCAGCCGACGGCACGAGTCCGATGTTCAGCCCCGACTTGTCGGCGACGTGGACGTTGGTGAACACGCCCACGGCCGGCACGGTGCTCGTGCCGGTGTTCCGCACCTGGAAGATGGCGTCGGCGCCGTTCGACCCCGTGCCCCCGGTGACGTTGATCCGCCCGTTGAAGAGGTTGATCGGCGAGGCGGTCGTCGTCTGCTGCGCGACCATCAGGATCACCCCGCCCCCGCCGCTCAGCGCGATCGGGCCGGACACGAGATTCGACGTGGCGGTGCTCGTGCCAGACAGGGTGACGAACCCGGGCCCCAGGACGTTGACCGCGTTGGTGTATCCGACGCCCGAGGCGAACGTGAGCTGCGCGTTGACCGTGCCCGGCGCGCCGACGTTGAACGCCGCGACCGCCATGGACGTCCCCGACGCGTTGAACGTACCCCCGGGCGCCACCGTCACGCCGTTCGGCGCGGCGACCGCGAGCCGTCCGGCGGCATTCAGGTTGAACGTCCCCGGTCCGACCGACAGGGTCGGAGTAGCCAGGCCGCCGTCGAGGTTGACCGTCCCGCCGGTCTGAACGAATGACGTCGAGACCGAGACGGTGCCCGACGCGTTGAGCGTCCCGCCGGTCACGAAGATCGACGGCGAGCTCGTCAGCGATCCGGGCACATTGAGCGCGCCCCCGCTGACGGTCGTCGGCCCGGTATAGGCCGCGGCGTTGCCGACGAACACACTCGTGCCCGGCCCGGCGGCGTTGACGGCGCCCGGCCCGGTCAGGGACCCCGTATAGTTCACCGTTCCGCCGCCACCGGCGAGCAGCAGGGTCGCGGCATTGGTGTTCGCCAGCGTGATGGTGTCCGCGAACGTCGACACGTCCGCCGACGACCCACCGACGCCCGGCGTGCCGGTGTTGCCGCCGCGCACCAGGATGTCGCGGGTGAACGTGCTCGGCCCGCCCATGAGCAGTGTGGCCGACCCCGCCCCGCTGGCGTCCCCGACCGTGACCGGCGTGGTGGAATTGCCCAGCGGCCCGGCCACGCCCGGCGCGACGTTCCCGTTCGCGACCAGCGTCCCGTTCAACACCGTCGTCGGGCCCGTGTACGCGTTCGCCCCGCCCAGCGTCAGCATCCCCCCGCCACCCGGAGAGCTTACCGTCACGCTCGCACCGGCGCCGGTGATCGTCCCGTTGAACGTCCCAGCGCCCACCGTGAGCGCGCCGCCGGCCGCCAGGTTCACCACGCCGTTCGCGCCACCGCTCAGCCCGCCCAGCGTCTGCGCCGCGCGGTTGATGTTGGTCACCCCGTCACTTTGAAGGTTGGTCGACGCCCCCAAGGCGCCGTTCACGTTCAGCGTCGCGCCCGGGGCGATCGTCAGCAGCGGGCTGGTAAACGAGCCCGTGGACCCGATCGTGAGACTCCCGCCGTTGATCGTCGCCACCCCCACGCTGACCGTGTCGTTAAACGTCAGCGCCCCGGCCTGGTTCTTGGTCAGACTCCCGGTGCTGGTGATCGGCCCGCCGGAAAACGAGTAGTTCACCGCCCCGTTGTTGAACAGCATCGAGTTGGGCTGCACGCCCGCCGCCGTCACGGCGATGTCCGTGTGCTGGCCGGCGTTGTCAAACACCGCGTTGTCCAGGTCCGCCCAGCGGTTCCCCTGCGGGCCGTTCCAGTTGCCGGTGCTGGTGTCCCACGCGTTGTTGACCGCACCGGTCCAGTGCGTCACGTCGTTGCCCGCGGTGACGGTCAGGATGAGCGACCCGCCGTCCCCGTTGGTGAACGACGTCGCGTAGTTGAACTGGGTGTTGCCGTTAATCACGAAGGTCGCGTTGTCATTGAGCGTCGCGCCGTTCGCCGCCTGCAGCAGGGTGTACGTGCCGATCCCGAACCCGGCGATGTCATTGATGTTCAGGATGTCGCTGCCCGCCCCGCCGGTCAGCGCCAAGGATTTGCCCGCGCCGCTCACCGTCACGACGTCGTTGTTGCCCGGCGCGCCCATCAGGAAGTTGAGCACCGCGCCGTTCGCCAGCGTCAGGTTGTTGTTGATCGTCAGGTTGGACGGCGTAATCGGATCGACGGCGGGGGCCAGCGCGCCGCCGGCGTTCACCGTCACCGGCGCCGCCACCACCCCGTTCCCGCCCAGCGCGCCGCCGTTGTTCACCGTGACCAGGCCCGTGCCCGTCGGCACGCCGGTGATCAGCAGCGTCCCGCCGTTGATCGTCGTCGCGCCCGAGTACGTACTGTTCCCCGAGAACGTCTGCGCCCCGGACCCGACCTTCACGACCGACCCCGAGCCGGCGATCGTTCCCGAGTACGTCGTCGACAGCCCGTTCTGCCCGATCGTCAGCACGCTGTTGTGATTGACCACCGGCGCGTTGCCGGCCAGCGAGCCCACGGTCAGCGACTTGCCGTTGAAGTCGATGTTTCCGCTCCCGTCGAACTGGTTCATCGTCAGCGCCGAGTTGTGCGGGATCTCGTCATTCTGCCCCAGGCGCACGGTGCCGAAGTTGGCGGTGAACGGGTTCTTGCCCACCTCGAACGTGGTCGGCCCGGCGTAACTGTTCTTCCCCGCCGCCTGGTTAATGACGACGAAGTCCGCCCCGCCCGCCGTGCTCGTCGGCAGCGCCGAGAACGTCACCCCGCCCGGCCCGCTGATCGCCGCGCTGAGCGTCCACGTCGACCCGCCGGTGTACCGCAGCGTCCCGCCCTCGGCCCCCACGAAGATCCCGCGGTTGGTCGCGAAGGTGAACCCGGCGGTCGTCAGGATCGTCCCGCCGTTCAGCGTGATCGCGTTGGCGCGAAACGGCGTGGTCGTGCTGCCGAACTGCGTGTCGGCGTTCACGATCAGTGTCCCGCCGTTCACCGTCGTCAGCCCCGAGTAGGTGTTGACGATCTTCGCGTTCTGCGAGTTGCCGCCGCCCAGGTCCAGGATGCCGTTGCCGGTCAGCGTGAGTCCGACCGAGTTGGTGCCGTTGTCGGTGATGACCGAGGCGATCCGCAGGCCGTTCCCGTTCGCCGCCGTCACAATCAATTCGCCCGACCCGGACGTAATGAAACCGGCGCTGGTCTTGGGCCCGCCCGCCGGCGTCGTGTCCGCTTGGTCGTTGCCGATGATCAGCGTGTTGGAGTTGGCCGTATTCCCGTTGACGGGCGCGGTCGGAAACGCGTTGTTGACGATGATCCCGCCGGAGTTGACGACCAGCACGTCCGCGCTGTTGGTCCCGCCGGTAAAGGTGATCCCCGCATTCAGGGTCAGGTAGAGGGAGTTGACGGTGGTGGTTCCCGTTCCCAGGGTCGTCGGGTCGGTGAGCTTGGTGTTGTCCCCCGCGTTCATCGTCGAGACGTAGCCGGTGAAGGGCACGACGTTCTTCGAGCCGTCCAGTGTCGCCCAGTCCACCGCCGCGTCCAGCGACGAACCCTTGATCGTCCCGACCGTCGCGTGCGCACCGAGAATCCCGTTCGTCACCGTCGCGTTCGCCAGCCGCACGAAGGTCCCGTCCGCCGGCGTGAAGTTCACCGTCCCCCCGGCCGCCCGCGACACGCTCGGGATCGCCGCCGACCCGAACACCAGCCCCGACCCCGCCGCCCCCGTCACGTTCACCTGCGTGCCGCCGGAATTCACCTGCAACGTCCCCACCGTCTCGGTCGTCGCCACCGAGTTGTTGCCCGCCAGGTTCAGCGTCCCGCCGCCCGACGCCACGGTCAGCGTGTCGGCCAGGCGGTTCTGGTTCAACTGGTTTCCACCCGAGCTGTCCAGGTTCAGGACCGCCCCGCCGTTGAGCTGTAGCGACGACAGGTTACGCGCCGACCCGTTCAGGCCCGTCAACGACACCGCGTTCCCCGCCGTCCCCACCACCAACCCCCCGGTCCACGTGTTCGCGCTCGTGAACGTGAACGACCCCGCCCCCGCCGTCGTCAGCGTCCCGGACCCCGAAACGATCCCGCCCAGAAGCACCGACGTGCCGGCGGCGTTGTTCGTCCACGTCTGATCCGCGCCCAGCACCACGCCCGCGTTGATCGCGTTCCCCGTCTGCGCGCTGAACGACGTGAATCCGCCCGCCCCGATCGTCAGCGTGTTCGCGCCGCCGCCGCCGTCGATCGTAACCGGATCGGTGTTGCCCCCGAGCAGCGTCAGCGACCGGATCGCGAAATTCTGCCCGAGCGTCGTGTTGACCGGCCCCGACGGCGCGCCCGGCGCCGTGAAGAAGACGTCGTCCCCCGAACCCGGCAGCGCGAGCGGGTCGTTGTTCAGATTGAGCTGCGACGACCAGTTCGTGCCGAACGCGCCGCCGTTGGCGTTCCACGCACTGCCGCTGTCGCCTTCCCAGTAGAAGTTTCCCGCCGCCGCGCGCCGCCCGACCCCCAGCGCCGCCGCGACCGCCGCCGACGAGACCACAATCCAACGCGCCCGTTTCCGACCCGCCATTGCCGCCTCCAGAAGTTTCTTCGCCCGGAGAAGAAGAAGTGACCGACCGCCCACGCCGCCAGTGTGTTCCGAATTCTCCCTCCGACCGCGCGCAACGCGCCTCTCGACTAAATATTGTGATGTCGATATTTGGCTTTTGCAAAGGAAATGCGGGAAATGCGCCGGGCGTGCCCCGGGAGACCGGCGCACGCCCGATATTCTATAAGAATGGCGCGAAGGGGCCTGCTCGCCAGGTACGACGCCCCCTTGCCGAACACGGCGACTCAATCCTTTGCCGCATCCTTTGCCGCAAGACCGCTCGCCCCTGCCGTCCCTCCGGTCGCGCCTCGTTCAATGCGGGCGTCGAGCACGTCAGATCTCGAGCATCAGCCGCGCCGGGTCTTCGAGCAGTTGCTTGAGGCGGACGAGGAAGCCGATGGCCTCCTTCCCGTCAACGATGCGGTGGTCGTACGAAAGGGCGGTGTACATCATCGGCCTGACCTCGATCTTGTCGTTCACCACGACCGGGCGCTTCTGGATCGTGTGCATGCCCAGGATGCCGGATTGCGGGGGGTTGAGGATGGGCGTGGAGAGCAGCGAGCCGAACACGCCGCCGTTGGTGATGGTGAACGTGCCCCCGGAGAGTTCTTCGAGGCCGAGTTTGCCGTCGCGGACGGCGGTGGCGAGGCGCTTGATCTCGGACTCGATGCGGGCGAACGACAGGTCCTGCGCGTTCTTGAGGACCGGCACGGCCAGGCCGCGGTCCGTGCTGACGGCGATGCCGAGATGGACGTGCTGGTGGTAGACGATGTTCTCCCCGTCGATGAAGGCGTTGATGTGGGGGAACTCCTTCAGCGACATCACGACCGCTTTTGCGAAGAAAGACATGAAGCCCAGACCGACGCCGTACACTTCCTGGAAGCGATCCTTGTACTTGGTGCGCAGGTCGCCGACCGCCTGCAGATCGACTTCATTGAAGGTGGTAAGAATGGCGGCGGTCTGTTGCGCCTTCACCAGCGTCTCGGCAATTCGGCGACGGATCTTGCTCATCGCGACGCGGCGCTCGCCGCGGGCGTCGAAGTTCAGGACGGCGCCCGTGGTGGACGGGGCGGTCTTGGGCGTCGGCGTGGTCATCGAGGCGGGGGGTTCGTGGTGCGACGCCGCGGGCGCGGCGGTGGCGGCGCGCTCGCCGTTCCCCGTGCGGCCGTCCAAGTAGCCTTGGACGTCTTCCTTGGTCAGGCGGCCACCGCGGCCGGTGCCGGCGACCTGCCGTGGGTCGACCTTGTTTTCTTCCACGATGCGGCGGGTAGCGGGGGAAAGGTCGTCAAGCTTGCCCGCGGCGGCCGCGCCGGCGACGGCCGCGGTGGGCGTAGCCGCGGCGGGCTTGGCGGGGGCGGCAGGGGCGCCCGCGCCGGCGGGGTCGATTCGCGCGATGACTTCACCGACCTGGACGGTGTCACCCTCGTTCCTGATGCGCCGCAGGACGCCGGCGGCTTTGGCGTTGATGTCCACGTTCGCCTTGTCGGTCTCGAGTTCGCACACGGGCTCGTCCATCGCGACCTTCTCGCCGTCGGCCTTGTGCCACTTCAGCAGGATCGCCTGCGTCACCGATTCGCCCAGCGAGGGGATTTCCACGTCGATTGCCATGTGATTTCCTTTGTCATTGGCCTCGCCGGTTTTTAGCCGCGCGGCCTTCACTGTTTGTATCACCCCCGTCGCGGGCGGACAACTGGACGCCAACCTACCTGAGGGCGCGGGCGAGGTGTAGCCGGCGCGCGGCGCGAACTGGCGCTGGTGCGCCATGGTGCGGCGCGAGTGAGGTGTGTTCGGGCGGCCCTTGCTCAGTCCGATACCGGCGTCCCCTTGTCGGCGGCGGCGACCGCCGCCGGCTGGCCGACCACCGGCACGCTCGACGTCTCCTTCGGCAGCGGCACTTCGCGCGGCGGCACGTCCAGTGCGTGCGCCAGCAGTTCCTTTTCCTCGTTGTCGTGCACCTTGTGCAGGCCCGTCGCGGGGCTGGCGGCCTCCTCCCGGCCCACGTACTTGAGCACGCGATTCTCCGGCAGGATATTCCGCAAATGGGCGTCCATGAACCGCCAGCCACCGCGGTTTTCCGGTTCGTCCTGTACCCAGCAGATCTCGCTCGCCAGGCGATACGTCGCCAGGATGTTGCGGATCTCGCGCTCGGGGAAGGGGTAGAACTGTTCGACGCGCACCACGGCGACGTCTTCGACCTTCTGCTTCGTGCGGGCGGCGTCGAGGCTGTAGAAGACCTTGCCCGAGCAGAGCAGCACCCGGCGGACGCGCTGCGCGTTGGGTTCGGCCGGATCGTCCAGCACGTTCTGGAACCCGCGCTGCGTGAAGTCCTCGAGCGGCGAGAACGCGGTGTTGCGCAGCAGGCTCTTGGGCGTCATCACGATCAGCGGCTTGCGGAAACTCCGCTTCGTCTGCCGCCGAAGCATGTGGAAATACTGCGCCGGTGTTGACGGCTGGCAGACCTGGATGTTGTTCTCGGCGCACAGCGCCAGGAAGCGGTCGAGGTAGGCGTAAGAGTGCTCGGGACCCTGACCCTCGTACCCGTGCGGCAGCAGCATCACCAGGCCGCACATCTTTTGCCACTTGGACTCCGCGGCGACGATAAACTGGTCGATGATCGGCTGGGCGCCGTTCACGAAGTCGCCGAACTGCGCCTCCCAGACGACGAGGTTGCGCGGGTCGGCCGACGAGAAGCCGTATTCGAACCCGAGCACCGCCAGTTCCGACAGCATGGTGTTGACCAGGATGATCGGCGCCTGGTTCGGGTCCATGTTGGCCAGCGGGTAATACTTCTTGCCGTTGTTGTAGTCGTGGAGGCAGGCGTGGCGGTGGCTGAACGTGCCGCGCTGCGCGTCCTGTCCGACGAAGCGGATCGGCGTGCCTTCGAGGACGAGGCTGCCCAGCGCGAACATCTCACCACAGCCCCAGTCCACCGGGATCTTGCCGGCGGCCATCTGGCGCCGCTGTTCGAGGAGCTTGACGAGCTTGGGGTGGACGGTGAAGTCCGGCGGGACGCTGGTGGCGCGCTCGCCGACCTTTCGGATGACGTCGAGCGAAACCTCGGTCCTGCCGGTCCAGTCGGCGCCCGCCCGGGTCATGCCTTTCCAGACGCCGCCCAGGGTCGTCAGCGTCTGCTTGGGTTTGTCTTCCAAAGCGACGCGATGGGCCTCTTCGAACCGCGCGCTGGCCTCTTCCTTCATCCGCTCGAATTCCGCCTCGGTGATCTTCCCTTCGGCGATGAGCTTCTGCGCGTACAACTCGCGGATGCGCAGATGCGCCTTGATCTCGCGGTACATCAACGGCTGGGTGAACTCCGGCTCGTCCACCTCGTTGTGGCCGTGCCGGCGGTAGCACCAGACGTCGATCATCACGTCGCAGTGGAACTGCTGGCGGAACGCGACGGCGAGCTTGGCGGCGTGGACGCACGCTTCGGGGTCGTCCCCGTTCACGTGAAACACCGGCGCCTGGATCGCCTTGGCGATGTCGGTCGGGTACGGCGTGAAACGACCCTGCTTGGGCAGGGTCGTGAAGCCGACTTGATTGTTGATGATGACGTGGATCGTCCCGCCGGTGCGCCAGTACGGCATTTCCGACAGGCCCAGCGTCTCCTGCACGATCCCCTGCCCGGTGAACGCCGCGTCGCCGTGGATCAGCAGCGGCACCACGCGCGTGCGGCTGTCGTCGCGCAGGTAATACTGTTTGGCGCGCACGATGCCTTCCACCACCGGGTTGACCAGCTCGAGATGACTGGGATTAAACGACAGCGCGAGGTGGATCTTCTTGTTGCCCACCATGCGGTCGTTGGAGTAGCCGAGGTGGTACTTGACGTCGCCGTCCCCCTCGCGGTCTTTCGCGCCCCGCTCCTCGAATTCGGCGAAGATCATTTCGTACGGCTTGTTCAGCACGTGCGACAGGACGTTGAGGCGGCCGCGGTGGGCCATTCCGGTCACCATCTCCTCCACGCCGAGGTTGACGCCGTCGTCGATCAGCGCGTTGATCAGCGGGACGATCGCCTCGCCGCCCTCAAGGGAGAACCGCTTCTTCGTGACGTATTTCTTGTGCAGGTATTCTTCGAACCCCTGCGCCGCGACCAACTGGTATAGGATCGATTTGGCATCCTGCGCGCTGACCGGCGGGCGATTCAGCATCGGCTCCATCCGCTGGATGAGCCATTCGCGCTGGGCCTTGTCGGGGATGTCCATGAACTCGACACCGATCGTGCCGCTGTAGGTGGCGCGGAGCTTTTCGATCAGGTCGCGAAGCGTCCCGTCCGTCTGGCCGAGGAACGTCCCGTTGCCCACCTGGCGGTCCAGGTCGTTCAGCGACAGGCCGAACTCCGACAAGTCGAGCAGCGGATGCGCCGGACGGTTGTGCCCGAGCGGATCCAACTTCGCGACGAAATGCCCGAGCTCGCGGTAGGCGTGGACGAGGTCTTCATACCCGCTGGGACCAGCGGCCCCGTCCGTCGAGCTGATTTGCCGCCCGCCCCCGGCCTCGAATCCCGCGAAGAATGCCCGCCAGTGCGTGTCGACCGATCGTGGGTCGGTTTGATACTTGCGATAAAGCAAGTCAATGTACTCGGCGTTGGATCGGTTTATGAAATCGAAGGTCGTGAAATCGGATGGTTCCATGATGACAAATGTCCTATCGGCCCGGCGGCAGTTCCTTCTTCTAAAAGATACCTGCGCCACGGCTTACCGCCCGCTGACCGGTGGTCATGAAAAATCGGGGGTTGGGGATTATAGCCCGCAAAGGCGTCATGAAAGTACAGTCAAATCTCCCCCCGGTTGCACCCATCGACAAACTGATTCGCATTCGGAAGTATAACTCACTTACGCGACAATTGTTGCATTCAGCCTAGAGAGTCGTATTCGCAGCGTCAATGGGGGTTAATCCGGACGGAGCGACCTATGAAACAACTCATCTGCCCGCTGCTTTTAATCCTGACCGCTCTCCCAACGACCGGCCGGGCCGACGATTGGCCGTTCTTCCGTGGCCCCGCTCGCGATGGCGTCTCATCCGACACCCAAGTCCCGCTCCAGTGGGGCAAGGACAACAACGTCGTCTGGCGCGTTCCGCTCCCGCAAACCGGAAACAGCAGCCCCATCATTGCGAAGGGCAAGGTGTTTCTCACCTGCGCACAGGACAAGCAGGGACGCCGCCGCGCCCTGTACTGTTTCGACCGCGCGACCGGAAAGGAACTGTGGTCGAAGGTCGTGACCTGGGACCCCGCCGACCCCACTCACCCCGAAAACCCCTATTGCGGCTCGACCCCCGCCACCGACGGCCAGCGCGTCATCGTCTGGCACGGCTCAGCCGGACTCTACTGTTACGACCTCGACGGCCACGAACTCTGGCACAAAGACCTCGGCCCCTTCCGTCACATCTGGGGCTACGCCTCCTCCCCCATCATTCACGGCGACCGCGTTTACCTGAACGGCGGCCCTGGCGCCCGCAGCTTCGTCGTCGCCCTGGACAAAACCAACGGCACGATCCTCTGGCAAACCGACGAGCCCGGCGGCGCGCCCGACAGGGACGCCCAGCACCCCGATTGGCTCGGCTCCTGGTCCACACCACTCGTCACGACGCTGGACGGCAAAGAGCAACTGCTCGTCTTCCAACCCCTCCACGTCAACGCCTACGACCTCGACACCGGCAAGGTCCTCTGGACCCACGGCGGCGCCGGCCTGCTCGCCTACACCGACGTCGTCATCGGCGACGTCGCCGGCGCTGGCAAACTGGGCGTCGCCATGGCCGGTTACGGCGGTAAGGCCGTCGGCTTCAAACTCGGCGGCTCGGGCGACACCAGCGCCACCCACCGCCTCTGGCAATCCACCGCCAAGCCGCCCCAGCGCATCGGCTCGGGCATCATCCTCGACAGCCATCTCTACATCCCCAACGAAAACGGCATCGAGTGCCTCGACCCCTTAACCGGCAAATCAATCTGGAGCCATCGCATCCCCGGCCAGACGTTCTGGTCGTCCCTGATTGCGGCAAGCGGGCGTCTTTACGCGACCAGCCAGAAAGGGACGACTTTCGTGTTCGAGGCGAACCCGACCACCTGGAAACTCCTCGCCACCAACGACCTGGGCGAGCACACCAACGCCACACCCGCCATCTCGGACCACCAACTCTTCATCCGCACTTGGCAGGCGCTCTACTGCATCGGCGGATAAGCCTTGCGGCAACGCCAACATCCGATCGACAACGCGGTACAGATCGATACCATCGTTGGAGCGCACTTTTAGGAGAACCAATGCGAATCCGTCTCGCCCTTTTCGCCCTCGCCGCCGTCTCGATGATCGCTATTGTCGGCGTGACCCGACTCGTCGCCGACGACAAGCCCGACGCCGACGGCTTCGTCAGCATCTTCAACGGCAAAGATCTCACCGGGTGGGAAGGCCTGCCCGACTACTGGGACGTGCAGGACGGCGCGATCCGCGGCCACGAGACCAAGGATAAATCCAAGCAGACCTTCCTCGTCTACAAGGACACCGTCAAGGACTTCGAACTTCACTACAAGTTCAAGTTCGGCACGATCGACGGCAAGGTGGACGGCAACTCCGGCGTCCAGTTCCGCTCGAAGATGATCGACCCCAAGACCTTCCGCGTCGGCGGTTACCAGGCCGACTGCGACGCGGGCAACGGCTACACCGGCATCATCTACGACGAGGCCGGCGTCGCCGGTGGCCGCGGCATCATGAGCAAGCGCGGTGAAAAGACCCACTACACCGCCGACGGCGACCCCAAAAAGCCCCAGACCGAAAAGCTCGACAAGTCCGACGCCGAGCTGAAGAAGGCCATCAAGGTCGGCGACTGGAACGACTGCGTCCTCACCGTCAAGGGCAACCACGTCACCTACCAGATCAACGGCAACACCACCACCGACCTGACCGACGACAGCCCCAAGGCGCTCAAGGAAGGCCTGCTCGCTCTCCAACTCCATGCGGGTTTCACGATGGAGATTTTCTTCAAGGACATGATGATCAAAAGGCTCGACTGAAGCCGGACATCTCGATTGCGAATCTCGAACGCCCACGGAGCTCGCCTCCGTGGGCTTTTCGTCGCGCCCTATGCCCCCGCGCAAAGGCCATTCGCGCGATTGGCTTCCACGCCCCCCTCGCATATATTCCGCCCACGCAACTAAAGGAACCCAACCCCATGGAACGCACCCTCATCATCTTCAAACCCGACGCCGTCCAGCGCGGCCTCTGCGGCCAGATCCTCACCCGCTTCGAAAACAAGGGCCTGCAAATCGCCGGCCTGAAGTTCATGAAGATCCCGCGCGAGACCGCCGAGACTCATTACGCCCCGCACAAGGGCAAGGGCTTCTACGAAGGCCTGGTCAAATTTATGACCTCCAGCCCCGTCGTCGTCGTCGCCCTCCAGGGCAAGAACGCCATCGCCATCGCCCGCAAAATGATGGGCGCCACCTTCGGCTCGAACGCCGAGCCGGGGACGATCCGCGGCGACTTCGGCGTCTCCAACTCCTTCAACCTCATCCACGGTTCCGACGCCCCCGAATCCGCCGCCAAAGAAATCAAGCTGTTCTTCCGAGACGATGAATTGATCGACTGGATGCCCGCGATCCAGACGTGGGTCTACGACATGTCCAAGGGGCAGCCCGAGTGACACCGGCGGATCCGATTCATCCTTCATCCTTCCCCCTTCATCCTTCGCTCGTCGTCTTCGACCTTGGCCGCGTACTCATTCGAATCTGCGACGGCTGGTCTCACGCCTTCGAGCTGGCCGGCGTCTCCGTGCCACCGGAACGGATCGACGCCGCCATCCGCGCGCGCCTGCACGAAGGCGTCGCGCTCGTCGAGACCGGCCAGACCGACGTCGTCGACTTCTGCAAGCACATCGCCACCGTCCTCGACATCCCCTGCGAGGACGTGACCCGCATGTGGCGCGGCTACACCCTCGGCCCCTTCCCCGGCGCCGCCGACCTGATCGACGACCTGCACGCCGCCGGCGTCGCCACAGCCTGCCTCTCCAATACCAACGCCGAGCACTGGCGCGTCCTGATCGACCCCGCCGACCCCCACGGCCAGGCCCTTGGAAAACTCCAACACCAATTCGCCAGCCACCTCGTCCGCGCCCGCAAGCCCGACGCCGAGATCTACGCCCACCTCGAGCGCGCCACCGGCTTCGCGCCCGGCCAGATCATCTTCTTCGACGACGTTCTGGAAAACGTCGAAGCCGCCCGCGCCCGCGGCTGGCGCGCGCATTTAGTCGAACGCAGTGAAAATCCCATCCCGTCGATCCGTCTACAATTGCGAGACGATGGCGTCTTGCCATGACAAACGTCCTCTTCAAGTCCCGCCGCCGCACCGTCCTCACCTCGCTGGTCGTCGCCTACACTCTGGTCATGCTCTTCGGCGGCTGCGCCAATAAGCTCATCCTCTACCCCAGCCGCCAGCCGATCGACGCCCGCTCCGCCCGGCGCGAACTGATCCCCGCCCCGAGCGGCCAACAAATCGAAGTCTGGATCGACCGCTCCCCCGGCGCCGCCAGCGCCGAGCCGAAGTTCTACGTCATCGAATTCACCGGCAACGCCACCCGCGCCGAGCAGGTCGCCTCTTACGCCGCCGCCCGCTGGGGCGACCGCCCCACCGAAGTCTGGACCGTCAACTATCCCGGCTACGGCGGCAGCACCGGCGGCGCCGACCTCGCCGCCATTCCCCCCGCGGCGCTCGCCGTCTACGATCACGTCGCCAAGCTCGCCAACGGCAAGCCGATCATCCTCGCCGGCAACTCCCTGGGCACCACCGCCGCCCTCTATACCGCGACAAATCGCCCCACCGCCGGCCTGATCCTCCAAAACCCGCCCGCCATCCGCAGCCTGATCCTCAGCAACTTCGGCTGGTGGAACCTATGGCTCCTCGCCGGCCCCGTCGCAATGCAAGTACCCAAAGATCTCGACAGCCCCACCAACGCCGCCAAAGTCACCGCCCCCGCCATCTTCGTCCTCGCCAGCGACGACACCTTCGTCGTCCCGCAAAACCAGATGAAAGTCGTCAACGCC